>JAABUQ010005546.1_pt1 | contig 19983 bp, 11 predicted proteins | sample 5560001 | NCBI WGS metagenome assembly JAABUQ01 (sample SAMN10711888, study PRJNA513371) | rock metagenome | isolation source: Antarctica rocks | place: Antarctica: Victoria Land, Finger Mt nord | collected 2015-12-18
GCACAGTTTAATATTAAAATACATTATGTTGTGCAACCAATTACAGCTATTCATTTATATTCTGACCTGACAGATGAGCCGGAAGAACTTGGAAGTATTTCCTACATTTATATTTTTGCTGCAGTAGCCTTATTCATGTTGATAATTGCCTGTATCAATTACATGAACCTAACTACAGCCCGTTCTGCAAGGCGCGCAAAAGAAATCGGTATCCGAAAAGTAACAGGCTCTACAAAATCTCAGTTGGTTGCCCAGTTTCTTGTTGAGTCTTTATTGACCGCATTATTTGCTTTACTGCTGAGTATTGGTTTCATTGCTTTGTTTTTGCCTGTATTTAATTCACTCTCTGGTAAGTTTATTTCTTTTAATACTTTATTAGAACCGGGTACTTTTCTAATATTGCTTACTATTGTTTTGTTTGTTGGTTTAACAGGTGGAAGTTATCCTGCATTTTATCTTTCGAAATTTAACCCCGTTAATATTCTAAAAGGCAACCTTTCGAAAAGCTCGGGTAATGTAACATTGCGTCGTTCCCTTGTTGTAGTGCAGTTTACCATTTCTATGATAATGCTTATCTGTACCTGGGTGGTATATGGCCAATTGAAATATTTGCGTAATAAAGATGTAGGATTTAATAAAGAACAGGTGCTTTCTTTAACTGCAGATGCGAATACTGATATACGGGGGAAAATCCTTGCTTTTAAAAATGAGGTTCAAAAATATCCACATATACTTTCTGTGAGTACTGCTCAATCCACTCCTGGTGGCAACGGTTCAAGCTTTGATTTGCTTTCTGTAGAAACTAAAAATGGTTTTAAGGACCAGGGCATTGATAATTATGGTATAGACGAAAATTATTTCAAAACTTTGGGAATGCATATAAAACAAGGACGGAACTTTTCCAGTCTGTATGATACTATAAGAAGCGCCATTGTTAATGAAAATATGGTGAAATATTTTGGATGGGATAATGCAATTGGAAAAAAAATAAAATTTCCCGGCGATACTTCCGGGTTTTATCTTGAAGTAATTGGCGTTGTAAAAGACTTTAACCAAAAATCTCTTTATAATCCTATTGCGCCATTAGTTTTAAAATACAGACCCAACAGTAACAGCATACAGCTTAAACTTAGTAAAGAAGATATTTCATCAACCATAACAAATATTAAAAAAACATGGAAAACAGCTTTTCCTGATCTTCCTTTTTCATACACGTTCCTCGACCAGGATTTTGACTCGCAGTATGCAGCCGATCAAAAACGTGGCAAAATATTCACTGCCTTCTCCATTCTTACAATATTAATTACCTGCCTCGGTTTACTGGGCCTGATTGCATTTACTACAGAACAAAGACAAAAGGAAATAAGTATAAGAAAAATAATGGGCGCAGGCGTAATGCAAATTGTTCCTTTGATAACTGCCAATTTTGTTGTACTTGTTGGCATATCCTGTCTTATTGCATTTCCTGTAGCTTATTTGTTTATGGATAAGTGGCTAAAAATATTTCCTTACAATACCGGTTTAACCTTTGCTCCATTTTTACTTTCTGCCATGGTCGTATTGCTTATTACCATGCTTACAGTTATCTTTCATACTATAAAAGCGGCAGTTGCAAACCCTGTAAAAAGTTTGCGGACGGAATAAATGTCCCACCCAACCCTCTCCAAAAGAGAGGGCTTTAGCAGGGCGGACAATAAAAGTATAAACCATCAAAGTATAAAACCATGTTTCCTCCCTTTTGGGGAGGTTAGGTGGGGCTAAAAAAGTATCGATAAAAGAAGCATCAGCTATAAAAACTAAAACCCATGATCAAAAATTATTTTAAAATTGCCTGGCGGAATTTGATAAAAGGAAAAAGTTTTTCCGTCATTAACATTGCAGGCCTTGCTATTGGGATGGCTGGTGCCATATTTATTTTACTATGTCTGCAAAATGAAATAAGCTTCGATAAATTTCATACCAATAAAGATAACTTGTACGAAGTATATGGATTAACGTCTAATATAGATGGGAAAGATATTGCTATTGATGCTACATCACAACCGATGGGTCCGGAATTAAAACAAAACTATCCTGAGGTAGAAGTAGCAACACGTGTGAAAGATATCAGCAGCTTTCTTTTTACTGCCGATAATAAAAGCTTTACAGGCATTGAAGGAAGTTTTGTTGATCCATCATTCCTGCAAATGTTTAACTTCCCGTTAGCAGAAGGAAATAGTAATGAGCAACTTAAAAATGTGTATTCCATTTCTATTACACAAAAGCTTGCAAAAAAATTGTTTGGCAACAACGATGCTTTAGGAAAGACTATCAAAATCGACAGTATTGATAATTTTAAAGTAACAGGCATATTAAAAGATCTTCCAACTAACACACGCTTTAATTTCGAGTACCTGTTGCCTTGGGATTATTTGAAAAAACTTGGACCTGGTTATAGCAACGAAGATTGGATAAGCAATAATACACCAACCTATATTTTACTAAAACCTAATACGGATGTTGTATCTTTTAATGCCAAAATTAAAAACATAACAAGAATACATGCCGGACGAAATGATTTATGGACACATTTTATTTTCCCATTAAGTAAATGGCATTTGTATAGTAATTTTAAGAATGGCAACCCAGTTGGCGGACGAATTGAAACAGTTCGGGTCTTTGGCCTTATCGCAGTTTTTATATTGTTGATAGCTTGTATCAACTTTATGAATTTAAGCACCGCAAGAAGTGAGAAACGTGCAAAGGAAGTAGGCATCCGTAAAGTGGCCGGTGCAGGAAAAAGCTTATTGGTCTGGCAGTTTATTATAGAAGCTTTTATAACTGCGTCTATTGCTGCGATATTGGCACTGTTCGTGGTTCAGCTTACATTAACTTCATTTAATACTTTGATCAATTCACAACTTTATGTTCCATACAATAGTGTAAACTTTTGGCTTTGCGCTTTGATATTTGTGGCAATTACAAGCTTACTTGCAGGTAGTTACCCGGCATTCTATCTGTCTTCTTTTAAACCAATAGCAATTTTTAAAAAACAATACAAAAAAACTAATTCTGCAATATCTCCGCGTAAAGTATTGGTAGTAGTACAATTCACATTTGCAATTATTCTGATTATATCAACTATTGTTATTCGTAACCAGGTTGATTATGCACAAGACAGGGATATAGGCTATTCAAAAAATAATCTCATACATGTAGATTTTGTTGGTAATATTGATAAGAATTATCTACTAATAAAACAGGAATTAATAGATAAAGGAATTGCATCTTCTGTAACCAAATCCATGACCGGAATAACGCAAGGCGGATCGCGTACGTGGGGTTTAAGGTGGGATAGGGAAATTCCAAGAGACACAAATACAGCAATTGCCATATTTAGTGCCGATAATGACCTTGTAAAAACTGCTGGGTTGAATTTAATTGAGGGAAGAGATATTGATATTAATAAATACCCTACAGATAGCTTCTCTGTTGTACTAAATGAAACTGCTGTTAAGCTTATGGGTTTTAAAAATCCTATCGGGCAAACAATAAATAGTCCTTATAATCATGTGAATTGGAACGTTGTAGGCGTAGTGAAAGATTATGTAATAAATTCACCCTATGAAAAAATTCCTCCAACAGTTATTGAAGGCCCAAGTGCAGGGTTTAACACAATGCACATAAAATTTAACTCATCCAATTCAACTGCCAATAATCTTTCAAAGGCAGAAAAGGTTTTTAAAAAATACAATTCGGCATACCCATTCGATTACCAGTTTGTTGACCAGGAATATGCAAAGCAATTTGAAGATCAGCAACACACCAAAACATTGGCAGGCCTGTTTGCATTTCTTGCCATATTCATTTCCTGTCTTGGCTTATTTGGGTTATCTGCCTATTTAGCAGAAAGCAGGATCAAAGAGATAGGGGTACGTAAAATATTAGGGGCATCGGTAATGAACATTGCAAAATTATTATCGGTCGATTTTGTAAAGCTTGTTTTAATTTCCATCATCATCGCTGTACCTATTGCATACTATGCAATGAACAAGTGGCTGGATAATTATAGTTATAAAATTAACATCAGTTGGTTAACGTTTTTCACAGCCGGGATGCTTGCCATTGTAATCACCTTATTCACCGTCAGTTTTCAGGCGATAAAAGCAGCATTGGCCAATCCGGTGAAGAGTTTGAAGGTTGAATAGGTTTGGGGTGAGAGGTAGGAGCATCTTGCAATGCCTCAAACCTCGAACCTCTTACCTAAAAGAGCGAGCTTTTAGCATGGCGAATATGAAAGGTCTGCACCTGAGTTCCTCCCCTTTGGGGAGGTTAGGTGGGGCTAAAAAAACATCGATAAAAGAAGCATCATTATAAAATCTAAAAATCATGATCAAAAACTATTTTAAAATTGCCTGGCGGAACCTGATTAAAAACAAAGTTTATTCGGCCATTAATATTGTTGGACTGGCTGTTGGTATGGCTGTCGCCATGCTGATTGGGTTTTGGATTTGGGATGAACTTTCCTTCAACAAAAGTTTTGCTAATTACAATCGTATTGTACAATTCATTCAAAATTCTACTAACGGTAAGGATGTTTCTACTCATAATACAATTCCAATTCCTTTAGCGCTGGAACTCCGAAGTAAGTATTCTTCTGATTTTAAGCATATTGCTTTAAGCAGATATAATGAATCACACATTCTGGCCTTTGCAGATAAAAAAGTAAGTAAAACCGGAATTTATGCCGAACCAGAAATGCCTGAAATATTATCTTTAAAAATGGTTGAAGGGCAACTACGTGGAATACAAGATGAATCAAACATCATGATTAGCCAGTCGCTATCTCAAATAATTTTTGGTAAAACCGATCCCATAGGAAAAATACTCTTAACAGACGACAAAAAATCTTACAAAGTAAGTGGTGTTTTTAAGGATTTCCCGCCGAATACAGATTTTAAAGAGATAGATTTTTTAATGCCTTGGGCAGCTTTGGTTGCCGAAAAAGATTGGATAAAAAAAGCATATCATGAATGGAACGATAATTCATTTTTCCTCTATGCTCAAGTTAATGATAACACTAACTTAACCCAACTAAATGCCAAGGTTAAAAATCTTTTTATTGGAAAACCTGATCGAGATGATATGCCGGAAATTATATTACAACCTATAAGCAAATGGCACCTGTACAACGAATTTAAACAAGGTAAAAATATAGGTGGGGCTATTCAATATGTTTGGATGTTTGGCGTGATCGGTTTATTTGTATTGCTTTTAGCTTGTATCAATTTTATGAATTTGAGCACGGCGCGATCTCAAATTAGGGCAAAGGAAGTTGGTATCAGAAAGACTATTGGATCAGAACGTAAACAATTGATCTTTCAATTCCTGCTTGAATCCGTATTGATTGCAGGACTTGCTTTATTACTGGCTGTTTTATTAGTACAACTTGCATTGCCTTTGTTTAACAGGTTGGCTGATAAAAACTTAAACATTCCGTGGAAAAACCCTGCATTCTATTTGCTTATCGTTGGGTTTACGCTAATTACAGGTTTAATTTCGGGAAGTTATCCGGCATTATATCTTTCTTCATTTAATGCAACTGCTGTGTTAAAAGGAACATTCAGAGTCGGCCGTTTTGCCGCTGTTCCGCGCAAAGTTCTGGTAGTTTTACAGTTCACTATTTCTGTTTCACTCATCATTGGCACAATAGTTATTTTCCAACAAATTCAGTATGCTAAAAACAGGCCGATTGGTTATAATAAAAATGGATTGATTACTATTAATATGTCAACTCCAAATTTGTATGGAAAGTACGATTTGCTTCGGAGTGAACTATTGAATTCGGGTGCAGCCGTAAACATGGCAGAAGCTTCAAATGCTGCAACTAATGTTGGTGCACATTTAATTGGTTTCGATTGGCCGGGAAAGGATCCAAATCTCAATACGGTTATCAGTATTTCTTGGGTAACACATGATTTTGGAAAAACAGTAGGCTGGCATTTTGATACCGGCCGTGATTTCTCTAGGCAATTTAAAACTGACACGGCGAGTATGGTATTAAATGAAGCTGCTGCAAAGCATATGGGATTGAAACATCCAGTAGGTGAAACTGTAAAATTCAATGGTGTCAACTATCATGTTATAGGCGTTGTAAAAAATGTGGTGATGGAATCTCCTTATGAACAGACACCACCTACAGTTTTTTTTATGAATTATGGACAAGTTTCTTCCATTACAATAAGGCTTAATCCAGATATGGGTATGAACGAATCCATATCAAAGATAAAAGCCATATTTGATAAAATTGATCCGGCTGCTCCGTTTGACTTTAAATTCGTTGATGAAGAATTTGCTAAAAAGTTTGTTATCGAACAACGTATCGGCACTTTAGCTACTTTCTTTGCCGTTTTTGCTATTTTAATTAGTTGTCTTGGGATTTTCGGCCTGGCTTCCTTTTTAGCGGAGCAGCGCGCAAAAGAAATAGGAATCAGAAAAGTATTAGGTGCAACCGTATTTAACCTTTGGACTTTACTCTCTAAAGAATTTATCAGCTTGATTCTAATTTCTTTATGCATTTCTACGCCGATTGCTTACTATTTTATGCACAACTGGCTCCAACATTATGAGTATCGAACTAATATTTCTTTTTGGATATTCTTCATTACTGCAATAAGTGTAATTTCAATCACCCTTGCCACCGTCAGTTTTCAGGCGATAAAAGCAGCATTGGCCAATCCGGTGAAGAGTTTGAGATCAGAGTAAAAGGACGAATATGAAAGTTATTAATTCCTCCTTTTTTTTGGGGGGTTAAGGGGGGGGGAATTATACCGATAAAAGAAGCATTATCTTTTTTTGAAATGTGGATAATGTGGCCTGGATTATAAGCCAAACAAACTTGTGCTTTCCTCCTATCGCAGTATTTGTACTTATAAAATCAATCTGACTTAAAACTTTTATTAAATAAAGTTAAACACGGCCATCAATTTTAAGCCATGGAATTATCATGGGCTTTTTTAGTAAAGGCAGGCACTTGTAAAAATGGCTTTTTTTTCTGCCATATCAGGTAATAGCTTAACATTCCACAAAATACACCTATAAAAGCACCTGCTACAACATCTTGTAAAAAATGCTCTGCAAGGTAAATGCGCGAATAACCAACTAAGGCAGCAAAAACGAAAGCAATAATGCTGATACGTTTATCACAAGATAAAAGTGCAAATACGGTAGCCATTGCAAAAGCAGATGCTGCATGACCAGAAGGAAAAGAGCCGCTATGATTTGCCACTACACCTTCTACAAAATGGTGGTAAACCACCTTTGATTGTTCAAAGTAAAGTTTTGGCCTTGGGTAATTAAAACAATGTTTGATTAGTTGTGCTGCCAATCCCGAACCTGCATAACCCAACAGTAATGTAACTGCTGCCTTTTGTTTATGAAAAAAAACCAACAAAACAACTGCTGCAATACTCACACACCCATCGCCGGCAAGTGTATAATTAGCAAAAAACACATCCAGCCACTTTGTATGATAATTATTTAAAACCAGAAAGCTTATTTGTTTAGAAAAAACCGTACAGCAGATAAAAGCAGACAACAACATTCCAAATACAGGAATAAAATACGCAGGCTTAAGATTGATTTGCTTTAGCATGTGTTTTATTTAATATAACAGGATTTTTAATTCGTTATTGTTCGGTCTAATTTATAGGATAAATATTACTGCCAAGTCAAGGCCAAATTAACAAATTGTTATTTAGTTATTGTTTTTAATACCGTTGAACACGGGGTTTAAAGCATTTACAAAAGTTCAATTACTCAAAAAGGCATTTACACTTGCTGCTCATCTTGCATTTGACAAACTGTTTTTTTCATGGATTTAGATTTGCAGGAAAGATAAGCAAACTAAAGCAAATAAATAGTTTCAGGCGATAAAAGCAGCATTGGCCAATCCGGTGAAGAGTTTGAGGAGTGAATAGGTTTGGGGTGAGAGGTAGGAGTTATCAGCATCTTGCAATGCCTCAAACCTCGAACCTCTTACCTAAAGGAGCGGGCTTTTAGCATGGCGAATATGAAAGGTCTGCACCTGAGTTCCTCCCCTTTGGGGAGGTTAGGTGGGGCTAAAAAAACATTGATAAAAGAAGCATCATTATAAAATCTAAAAATCATGATCAAAAACTATTTTAAAATTGCCTGGCGGAACCTGATTAAAAACAAAGTTTATTCGGCCATTAATATTGTTGGTTTAGCCGTTGGAATGGCGGTAGCAATGCTGATTGGACTTTGGGTTTGGGATGAATTATCTTATAACAAATCGTTTAGAAATTATGGGCAACTTGCTCAGGTTATGCAGCACCAGACATTCAATGGTGAAACGGGCAGTCAAACATCTTTACCGTATTTGATCGGAGAGGAACTCCGCAAAAATTACGGCAGTGATTTTAAGTCAGTTTCCATGTCGGGTTGGACAAATGATCATATTTTAACTTTTGGTGAAAAGATGATAACACAAAGCGGAAACTATTTTGAGCCACAAATTATCCAAATGCTTTCCATGAAAATGTTGGAAGGTTCAACTTCTGCCTTGCTGGACAATCACTCAGTTATTCTTTCTAAAACCACGGCGAAGGCTTTATTTGGTAACGCTGATCCGATGAATCGTCGCATTAAAATCGACTCAAAGTTTGATGTTAGGGTGAGTGGGGTTTACGAAGATTTTCCATACAATTCCGAGTTTAAGGCCTTGTTGTTTATTGCTCCCTGGAATTTGTATATTGATAGTAATGTATGGAACGAAAAAGCAACTAATCCTTGGCGCAATAATTCTTTCCAAGCTTGGGTGCAATTAGCAGATCATGCCGATCTAAAACAGGTCTCGGCAAAGATTAAAGATGTAAAGTTAAAACGTGTTACAAAAGAAGATGCTACTTTTAAACCGGTAGTTTTTTTGCAGCCCATGCGCAACTGGCATTTGTATTCCGAATTTAAAAATGGTATCAACACTGGCGGTAGAATTCAGTTTGTTTGGCTTTTTGGAGTGATCGGTTTCTTTGTATTATTACTCGCTTGCATCAATTTCATGAATTTAAGTACAGCACGTTCAGAGAACCGCGCCAAGGAAGTCGGCATCCGCAAGGCCGTAGGTTCTCTGCGTGTGCAATTGATCGGTCAGTTTTTATCCGAATCGTTACTGTTTTCCTTGTTCTCATTTGCGTTAGCATTAATTTTAGTGCAACTGGCATTACCGCTTTTTAACGAAGTTGCGGATAAAAAAATAGCTATTTTATGGAATAACCCACTTTTTTGGATTTCAGGTCTTTGTTTTACGCTGATAACCGGCCTGCTGGCGGGAAGTTATCCGGCACTTTATTTATCATCTTTTAAGCCGGTCAAGGTTTTAAAAGGTACATTTAAAACCGGCCGTTTTGCGGCTTTACCGCGTAAAATACTGGTCGTATTACAGTTTTCAGTATCGGTAATATTGATTGTTGGAACGATCATTATCTTTCAACAGATAAAATTTGCCAAAAACAGACCTGTTGGTTACAGTCAAAACGGTTTGGTTATTATTCCCGTAGTCACTGAGGAAATACACAAGCATTTTGATGCTATTCGTAATGAACTTAAAAACTCCGGAACAGTTGCAGAAATTGCAGAATCGTCCAGCCCAACAACGTATGTTAATGAAAACGATAATGGATTTGATTGGAAAGGGAAAAACCCTTCGTTGCAGGGCGATTTTGGTGTTGTTTATGTGTCAAACGATTTTGGGAAAACCATAAATTGGAGTCTAAAAGCGGGTCGAGATTTCTCACGGTCTTTCCTAACAGATTCTTCTGGGATTATTTTAAACGAAGCAGCAGTAAAATTTATGAACTTAAAGGATCCTATTGGCGAAACCATCCATTGGGACGGTAAGCCTTTTCATGTTGTTGGTGTAATTAAAGATTTATTGATGCAATCTCCTTACGAACCGGTAGTTCGTACCGTTTTTGTATACAGTAAAAATACAGAAAACGTATTGAATGTAAAGCTAAATCCTTCCTCTGGTGCCAGTGGCGCCATTGATAAAATAGAAAGCGTTTTTAAAAAATACAACTCGTCGCAGCCTTTTGTATACAAGTTTGTTGATGAGCAATATGAAAGGAAATTTGATGACGAGCAGCGTATCGGCAAGCTTTCCAGTTTTTTCTCAGTTCTGGCTATTCTAATTTCCTGCCTTGGTTTGTTTGGAATGGCTTCATTTATGGCTGAACAACGCACTAAAGAAATCGGTATCCGCAAAGTATTAGGTGCAACCGTATTCAACCTTTGGACTTTACTGTCGAAAGAATTTATCGGCCTGATCTTGATTTCGCTATTAATTGCTACGCCGATTGCTTACTATTTTATGCACAGCTGGTTGCAGCATTACGAGTATCGAACCCAAATCTCTGCTTGGATTTTTCTTCTAACTGCAATAGGTGCTATTACAATTACCCTAGCCACCGTCAGTTTTCAGGCGATAAAAGCAGCATTGGCCAACCCGGTGAAGAGTTTGAGGAGTGAATAGGTTTGAGGTAAAATGTTTGAGGCAGAAGCGATTTGCAAAGCCTCAAGCCTCGCACCTCTTACCTAAAAATTACCGATAAAAGAAGCATTCAGTAATCAAAACTAAAATATCATGATCAAAAACTATTTAAAAATCGCCTGGCGGAACCTGTGGAAACAAAAATTTTTTTCGCTAATCAATATTATGGGATTAGCTGTTGGGATGAGCGGCTGTTTCCTCATTTATCTCTACGTACATTTTGAAACCCATTACGATGCTTTTAATACCAAGGCTGATCGGATTTACCGGGTGGTTACGGATATTAAAACGCCATCTGATTTGCTTCAATGGAATGCGACGTCTGCACCGGTTGCCATCAATATGCAAAAAGATTTCCCCGAAGTTGAGGCTGCTGTACGGGTAAGTAACCAAAGTTTTTTGGTTAGAAAAGGCAATGAAAAGTTCCAGGAGAAAAACTCATTCATGGCAGATTCTACACTGTTTAAAATTTTTGATTTCCCCTTAGTTTATGGTGATAAAAATACTGCGTTAAAAGAGCCGATGAGTATTGTTTTCTCACAAACTGCTGCCAAAAAGTATTTTGGAAATACCAATCCTGTTGGCCAAAATGTACTGCTTACTGGCGATGCTATCAATGCAACCGTTACCGGTGTAATGAAGGATGCACCAGAGAATTCTCAGATAAAAGCGGATATGATTGTTTCGATGTCTTCCCAGCAAAAGATTTATAAACAGAGCCAGGATAGTTTATGGGGCGGCTTTAACGTCGTTTCATTTTTATTATTAAAACCGGGCTCAAACGCAAAAGCTTTAGAAGCAAAGTTTCCAGCCTTTATAGAATTGCATGATGGCAAAGAAATGAAAGAAATTAACAATAAGTTCATGTTTTTTCTTGAGCCTTTAAAAGATATTTATCTGTATTCAAAAAGGGATGACAGCAAAACCGGGCATATAACCAACGTTTATATTTTTTCCATCGTAGCAGTGTTTCTTTTGTTGATAGCCTGTATTAATTTCATCAATCTCACTACTGCAAGAAGCGTAGAACGTGCAAAAGAAGTTGGTATTCGTAAAGTTTCAGGTGCCGGCAAATTGCAACTTGCCAGGCAATTTATTGGTGAAAGTTTGGTAATCTGTCTGCTCTCTTTTATTGTTGCGGTATTTCTATGTGCTTTATTGCTACCGTTATTTAATAATTTGGCAGGAAAGCAGCTTAGTACACCATTTTTTCAGCATCCTTTGTATCTGGTTAACTTGTTGCTCGTTTCCGTTAGCATTGGTTTTATGGCAGGCATTTATCCTGCAATTGTGCTATCATCTTTTCAACCGGTAGTGGTACTAAAAGGAGCTTTTAAGACCGGTACCAAAGGAGTTTTGTTAAGAAAAGGGCTGGTTGTATTTCAGTTTACCATCTCCATTGCATTGATCATTGGGATCATAGTCGTTTATACCCAATTGAATTTTATGCGAAGTCAGGATCTTGGTTTCGATAAAAATCAAACGATCATAATCGATACTAATGCTGATAAAAATAAAGATGCTTTTAAAGAATCATTAGCAGCTGTACCTGGCGTTTTGTCCACCTCACTTTCTTCTTCAGTTCCGGGTAGCGGAGGTTTTACTGCCTATTCTAAAATGGAAAATAAAGCCGGTGATATCCAAGTGATGAACCTCGATGGGGCATCTGTAGATTTTGATTTTATCAATCAATATAAAATGAAAATAGTGGCAGGCCGGGGTTTTTCTAAAGCATTTGCAACAGATACTACTAAAGCGATGATTGTAAATGAAGCTGCAGTAAAATCTTTGGGATACAGTTCTCCGCAACAAATTATAGGTAAAAAGTTTGACCAGTGGGGCAGGACCGGGAAGGTTATCGGTGTAGTTAAGGATTTTCATTATCAGGGCTTACAAACGCCGATTAAAGCAATGTCGCTAAGAATTGAACCTAATTCTTTTTATGTGATTTCGATAAAAACAGCCGCCAAAAATTTACCCGCAACGATAGCGGCTATTGAGTCTAAATGGAACCAAATAATACCCAACAGGCCGTTTGAATATACTTTTTTGGATGAAAAATTCGACAAGCAATACCGCAGCGAAGACCGCTTCAAAAGCCTGTTTTTCTATTTTGCAGCGTTGGCCATTTTTATTTCCTGTTTGGGCTTGTTGGGTTTGGCATCTTACAGCACCTTCCAGCGTACTAAAGAAATTGGTGTACGAAAAGTATTGGGCGCAAGTATTTTTAATGTTTTGAACTTGTTATCAGTAGATTTTTTAAAATTAGTGTTGATTGCGTTCATTATCGCTTGCCCAATCGCCTGGTTTTTTATGGAGAAGTGGTTAGTAGATTTCGCTTATCGCATAACCATATCTTGGTGGATGTTTGTTTTTGCGGGTTTAACTGCGGTGGTTGTTGCCTTGGCTACCGTCAGTTTTCAGGCGGTAAAAGCAGCATTGGCCAATCCGGTGAAGAGTTTGAAGGTTGAATAGGTTTGGGGTGAGAGGTAGGAGGTATCAGCATCTTGCAATGCCTCAAACCTCGAACCTCTTACCTAAAGGAGCGGGCTTTTGCATGGCGAATATGAAAGGTCTACACCTGGGTTCCTCCCCTTTGGGGAGGTTAGGTGGGGCTAAAAAAACATCGATAAAAGAAGCATTTCACTTAAATCCGGCAGCCGATTGCTATAATTGCTTTACCAAATAATTTTATGAGCCTGAAACATGCCTGCATCCTAATTATTGATGACGATACCGATGTGCTCACTGCCGTTCGGCTGCTGTTAAAACCGGTGGTAAAAGAAGTAGTGACCGAAAAGAACCCGGAAAATATCCGTTCGATTTTGGCAAAAAATACTTTTGATCTGATCCTGTTGGATATGAATTTCAACAGCTCGATCAATACGGGCAACGAAGGTTTGTTCTGGTTGAAAAAGGTTCGCGAATTTAAGTCGGATGCTGCCGTGATCATGATCACCGCTTATGGCGATATTGATTTGGCTGTCCGTTCCTTGAAAGAAGGTGCGGCAGATTTTATGGTGAAACCCTGGCACAATGAAGTACTGCTAAATGTGATTACAGAAGCGTTAGACAAGCGTTCCAAAGTAAAAACGACAACAGCTTTTAACCTCGAACGCAATTCCATCATCGGAAAAGAGCTTTTGGGCGAGTCCGAAATCATGCACGAGATTTTTTACAAGATCGAAAAGATTGCACCAACCGATGCCAATATTTTGATTTTGGGCGAGAACGGAACGGGAAAAGATTTAATTGCCAAAGCTATCCACCAGCAATCGCTTCGTTCTGCAAAAGCTTATGTTAAGGTTGATGTAGGCGCACTGTCCGAAAACCTATTTGAAAGCGAACTTTTTGGCCATAAAAAAGGCGCTTTTACCGATGCCCGCGAAGACCGGATCGGCCGTTTTGAAGCTGCCCATAACGGCACTTTGTTTTTGGATGAGATCGGCAACATTGCTTTGCACCAGCAGTCTAAATTGCTGACCGTTTTGCAAAACCGACAAGTAACCAAATTGGGCAGCAACCAATCGGTTGATGTCAATATCCGTTTGATCTGTGCAACGAATGTTCCGCTTTCTGAATTGGCCAACGAAAGCCGTTTCCGCCGTGATTTGATGTACCGGATCAATACGGTAGAAATTACAGTTCCGCCGCTGCGCAAACGTGGAAAAGACATTGAAGTGCTGGCCAATTATTTCAGTAAATTGTACAGTGCAAAATATCTGAAACCGGTTTTAGAATTGGATCCGAAAGCCTTGCTCAAACTCCAGCAGTATTACTTTCCTGGTAACGTGCGCGAGCTGCAATACATTATGGAACGCGCCGTCATCATGTCCGACGGGCCGGTTTTACGTGCCGATGAACTCATCTTTTCGCCCATCGAAACCGTGCACGAAGCAGAGCAGCCGGACGAACTTCGCCTGAGTTCCATCGAAAAAAACACCATTTTACGCGTGATCGAACTCCACAATGGCAACATCACCAAAGCTGCCAAAGAATTAGGTTTAACCCGAACGGCTTTGTATAGGAGGTTGAGCAAGTATGAGATTTAGGAGAGGAGCGGGGAGCGAGGTTTGAGGTGCGAGGAAACAGCCGTGAAAGCATGGCGATTGTCCAACTGATTTTAAATTGATTTCAACATTCCGCTCTTCGCACCTTAAACCTCGATCTTTTCACTCAAACCCTCGCTCCTCACACCCCTCACCTATAAACCTCACACCCCACACCTGATGAAATCCTACCGCTGGCCCATCCTCCTCCGCATACTGTTTTTACCGGTAACTTTTGCTTTGGCAGGCTTTCTTTTTTTTCATCATTGGTTGGGGATTTTTTATGGGATGCTGGTTGTGATCCTGGTACAACTAATCGAACTATACAACTTTCACCAAAAGATCTATGTCGAATTAGACCAGTTTTCTGAAGCGATTCGTTACCGGGATTTTTCCCGACATTACAATACCAAAGGTTCTACCGTTGGTTTAGAAGAATTGCGCGTTGGCTTTAACTCGATCAACACCACGTTTAAAACCATTTCGCGCGAAAAGGAAACGCAATACCTGTACCTGCAAAAAATTTTGGAACTGGTAGGAACGGGAATTTTGTCTTACGAAGCCGAAACCGGCGACGTGCTTTGGATGAACGAAACGCTGAAATCGATGCTTCTTTTACCGTACTTAAAAAATATCCGCTCGTTGCAAAAGCGCGACGGGCATTTGTACCAGGAAATTATCAGCCTTAAAAACAGCAACAGTTCGATTGTTACTTTGCAGGGGCCGCAATCGTCCATCAAAATGCTGTTGTCGGCCACCGGATTTCAAACTGAAGGAAAGCGTTATAAATTGCTGGCTTTGCAAAATGTGAACGAGGCGTTGGACGAAACCGAATCGCGCGCCTGGCAAAAGTTGCTGAGCGTGATGACGCACGAAATCATGAATTCGATTGCGCCGATTTCTTCTTTGGCCCACACCCTGAAAAACCGGCTGCAGGAAGCCAATGCTTCTTTTACCACCCAAAAACCGGAATCTATTTTGCTGGAAGATTTGGAACTGGGCATCGATACCATCCAACGCAGGAGCGAAGGCTTGCTCAAATTTGCCGAGACTTACCGTAACCTGAACAAGATCACGACTTTAAGTGTCAAAAAAGTTTATGTGCGAGATTTGTTCGAAAGTTTGAATACGCTGATGGAACCAACCTTGGATCAGAAAAACATAGAATTAAATATCGTTTTAAAAGATCCGGGTTTAACGGTAGAAGTTGACCCGATGCTGATCGAACAAGTGCTGATCAACCTTTTGGTGAATGCCATTGAAGCCGTAAAAGAACGCGAAAAGCCGCTGATTGTACTTTCTGGTTATATCTTGAACGATAAAAAAACCGTGATCAAAATAACCGATAACGGCACCGGCATGGCCGAAGATCTATTAGAACAAATTTTCGTCCCTTTTTTCAGCACCAAGAAAAACGGAAGCGGCATTGGTTTGAGCTTGTGCAAACAAATTATGCTGTTGCATAAAGCACAAATCCAGGCACAATCTGTAGAAGGGGAAGGGACAGCATTTTTGTTGCAGTTTTAGTTGGATAAGATTGGTAGAAAACAAATATCAGGCAAATTAAAATCTATGAGCCCTCTCCTGTAAATTTAAAGTTTAAAATATGAAGTTTTTTTAATTTTTTTTGGGGGATGATTTTTTTCGGATAAAGGGAATCATCCCCCTAACCCCCTTCAAAGGGGGAAATATAGTGCCTATCTTTCCAACACACCCGGTAGAATTTGGTAGGTTCGGTTGCAGGGCAAGGGCGACAGCCTTGTTTTTTATGCCATAAAAGAAGCATCACGACAGAAAATCAACAGGAAAATAAGTTTAAACAACTTCTATGCTTATCCGCAGGATAAAAAAATGTTTTATTGATTTTAGGTCGATAAAAGAAGCATCGGATTTATTCAAGCAGGCAGCTATTTATACGACTTCTACTTTTGGTGTCTCGTCATGCGCCACTGTTTTAGGGTCTTCTTTGCTTTCTTCGCCCAGCAGCATTCCCCAGGGTTGTAAGCTTTCAATCCGGTCAAAAATTATTTTAATGACTGCTATCACCGGGATCGACAAAAACATTCCCGGGATCCCCCACAGCATTTCGCCGGTAATCACACCTAAAATAGTAATCAGCGCGTTGATCTTTACTTTAGAGCCTACAATTAAAGGTAAAAAAATATTACTGTCGATCAGGTGCATGGCTACAATCACGATCACTACCAATAATACTTTTGTGGTGGTAATAGCGGTTGCAAAAGTGATCAGCACACTAATCAGCAGCGCGGTAAAAATGCCCAAGTATGGAATTACGTTGAACAAGCCGGTGATCAATCCAAGTAAAATAGCATATTTTATACCCAGAATTAAAAAAGCCACACATACAATCGTGGCAACCAAAGTCATTTCCAGTAGCTGGCCACCGATATATTTCCTGATGATCAATTGTACCTGCTCCACAATAGCATGGACAGTGGCATCATTCTCTTTTTTAAATACCGACACTAAAAACCTCATGATCAGTCCCCGGTACAATAGCATGAAAAAGGTATCGATCAGCGTAAAAATCAAAAACAGCATCACTGAAGAAACCGAAAGAAAAGTAGTGCCCACCACAGCTGTTCCGGAAGCCATGATTTTTGAAGTGGCGCTGTGGAAGTAGCTTAACTGCTTGCTGGCATCGATCCCGTATTTTCCAGCGATCCAGGTTTGCAGGCTATCAATTGAGGTGCCTAACTGCTCCTGGAATTTTGGCCAGTCGTTGGCCAGGTTAGCTACCTGCGACCCTACCAAATAAAAAATCAGTGCGATGGCTCCAAGAAACAGAATAACAGACATGCCTGAAGCAGCAGACCGGGGAAGATGTAATTTTCTCTCTAAAAAAGAAGCTAAAGGCAGCAGTGCAATCGAAAAAAGTGTAGCAAAAATCAGCGGGCTGAGGATTTCTTTGGCAAGAATGGCCAGGTAGCCTAAAGCTAAGAGGCTGAACAGAACATAAAATAAACGTTTATAAAAAGGTGTTTGGTCAGTTTGGGTAATGTTTATCATGGAGGAAACAGGTTTTGAAATAGTAAGAAATATAATGAATAGGTAAGTTAAGGCTGGGCAACAGCGGTAGAAAATGTAAACAAAATAGTGTCTGAAAACAGGAAAATAAGTTGTCGGGCAGTTTTGGTCATGTTAGGATTGATCATGATTGATAAATGTTTGTGTAGCAATTTTTTATTGAGTTCGTCGTTCAACAACCAGTCCTTTGCGTTTTTGTTTAAAATCCGGCAATTTTCTGTCCAAGCGATAAATTTTTTTAATCCAAATTGGATATGTTTGCTGCATCAAAATTTGTTCAGCTTCGTTTGATATACTCTTTTTACCACCTAAAAATTGTAACTTTTTGGTTATTGTTTTATTCAAGTGGCTGCAAAACAGCAAATTTTAACAGGGTAAAAAATATTTTTATTCTTGCTGATACAAGTTTGATCGGTCCTAATTTCGAGGAAGTTATTATCAGATGTTATTACAAAGAAATTTATAATTTGATAAATGTATTTACCAAATTACTTGATTGTTGGATTGTAACCGATAATTCAAACAAACCAATTCTTGATCTTTTATACAGGGCTTCGGTCCCAACACTTATTTTTATGGCATAAAAGAAGCATTTGTATTTTTTAAGATATAATTTAAAAGAAGCTTTCAACGATTATTGTTAATCCCTGTGTGATTTTTGCCAAATGACAAATGTAAGCTTTGGGGCAATTGTTAACTTGCGCCAATGGAAGCACTCATTAATTACCTATTACAATTTGGACATTTAAACCAACAACAAATTGACTTGGTAAAAAGCAAAGGAACCTTTAAGGAATTAAGAAGAGATGAATATTATGCTGAAGCCGGAAAAACACCAAGGGAAATTGCATTTTTGACAGAAGGCATTTTCAGGATTTGTTATTACAACAAACAAGGAGAGGAAATTACCAAGTATTTTATAGATGAAAATAACTTTGTGGTTGACATCAACAGTTATAATCAAACTATCCCTTCTTCAGAATATGTACACACAATAACAGATTGCAAGATGATTGTTTTTTCAAAGGAGGCGATGCAAGAACTTTCCATGACGATCATTGGTTGGGATGTTATCATTAGTAAGATCACGGCTAAAGGATTTGCAGAAAAGGTAAATAAAATCAGTTCAATGATGGCAGAAGATGCAACAGAACGTTACCTTAACTTCTTTACAAAATTCCCCAAACTTGCAAACCGGATTCCCTTATCGTATTTAGCTTCCTATCTGGGCATTACACAATCATCCTTAAGCAGGATCAGAAAAAACATTAGCAGCTAAACTGCTTTTTGCCAAATGACAAATAGTTTCAATTTTTTAGTGATGAACTTTGACCTACAATCTAAAAAAAGATAAAAAATGAAATCAATCATCATTACAGGGGCAACAAGTGGTATTGGACTTGAATGTGCAATGCAAATGGCTAAAATTGCACCTAATGAACAAATCGTGATTGCTTGCCGAAATCAGCAATCAGGCAATAAAATAATTCAAAACATCAAGCAAAAAACAGGGCACAAAAATATTATTTGCCTGCCTTTGGATTTGGAATCTTTACAATCTGTACGAGAATTTGCAGTGCAGTTTTCAAAGCAACCTAACAAAATAATTGCACTGATAAATAATGCAGGTATCCAAAATGTTGCAGAAACACAATTCACAAAAGAAGGTTTTGAAATTACTTTTGGTGTAAACCACTTGGCTTCTACTTACCTTACTTTATTGCTTTTACCATTTATGGACAGCAATGCAAGTATAACATTTACGGCAAGTGGCACACACGATCCAAAACAAAAGACAGGAATGGAACCGCCCATATTTAAAAGTGCAAAGGAACTGGCGTATCCAACCAAAACAAATGAGAAACTGATGACCGTAGGACAACGCAGATATACTACTTCAAAATTATGCAACATTCTAACGACCTACGAATTGCAAAGAAAGTTATCCGAAACCAATATCAGGGTAAACGCCTTTGACCCGGGATTCGTGCCAGGGACCGGGCTTGCAAGAAACTATCCGCCACTGTTGCGCTTTGTATCGAACAACATATTGCCGGTGCTTAGATACTTTGTGCCTAACGTGAATACGGCACCAGTTTCTGGTAAACGCCTGGCAAACCTTGCTTATTCTGACCAATACAAAAATTTTAAAGGAAAATATTTTGAAGGCGACAAAGAAATCAAATCTTCAACTGATTCGTACAATAAAAAATATGACTGTCCGCTACTTGTACTATTGCTGAATAATGTTTAAATTTAGGGTAAAAAGAGGGACAATAGCATGAACATAGATGAATTTAGCAGACAATATCCGGATGAGGCGAGCTGCGTGACTGC
>JAABUQ010005547.1_pt1 | contig 19979 bp, 23 predicted proteins | sample 5560001 | NCBI WGS metagenome assembly JAABUQ01 (sample SAMN10711888, study PRJNA513371) | rock metagenome | isolation source: Antarctica rocks | place: Antarctica: Victoria Land, Finger Mt nord | collected 2015-12-18
TCTGCGATCCGTGGCACGAACTTTACCAACCCATAATACCGCATCTGCTCCCACCGCCAGCGCGTCGTCCGCTCATCCAGGTTGGCCCTGACTGCCATATCTGCCTTCATGCGTCGGTTGCCAACGTAACAGGTATTGCCATCCACCTGATAGGAGGTTGCTGCATCCCACTGATCGTAGAGCGCGGGCAGAATGATCTGCTTGACCAGATGATGCAGGTAGCGCCGCCCTTGCGATCCAGAGAACTCAGCATACTTGAACTTGTTTGGCTCTTCGCTCGGCTGCTCTGTATCTTCTACGGCTATAGGAAGATCGTTAGTCATGGCGTCCCTCCCTTCGTGCTGGCGAGAGAACATTCATGACATATGAGGCTTTTGGCGCAATTTGTCGCGCAATTAGAACTATTGTTTGTTGCGTGATCTTGCACTGATCTGATATACTACGCATAGACAACTTAATATTCCTTTCGAAAGAAATGGCGAACGGGCGACCCTCAGATTGGCAAGTCAGGAGGTCGCTTTTTTCGTGCCTGTATCATAACTCCAATGGTAAAGAGAGTCAAGAACCGGCTATCTTCAGGGATACTCACCTCTCCACATCCCACCTGCGAGGATACTTCAAGCAGTATCAAACGTTCCCCTAGAGACAGGATAGACGAAAAGCTAGTTATTTATCTGAACAAATAACTAGCTTAGAGAATCCCCTAATCATCAAGATCAAGAACTTTGGCAAACCCTGCGCCCTTCGTCTTCCTGACTTGCGCCGATGTGCCCTTCTCCTCTTCCTGAGCAGAACGGGCTGCTTGAGGTTGCACTGCTGTGGAGGCGAGGAACCCGCCGTACAACGGGTTCCACTCTCCTCTCTTGCTCTTGGAAAAGGCGACGATCAGAAAGCGATTCGCTTCTGCGCGGCTGACCCCTAAATCTTCCGCGAGGTCATCCAGGTCGGCGAGGGCACTGGATCGTTTGGGGAGTCCTGATTTCCAGTAGTCCCAATCGGTTCTCTGTGCCATTGCTACGCCGCCTGTCCCTGCCACACGGTGGGCTTGGCGTCCTCTAATCCAAGCGCCAGATCAAGATAGCCGCGAGGATTGGCCTCCTCCGGCAACGTGGGGACGATGGCTTTTTTGATGATCTTGCGTATGCTGTCCGCAAAGTAGTGTGCGCCTCCTCCAACCACGTACACCTTGTGGAAATTCGAGCCAACGGTGCTACCTTCCTGGTTCCACGCTCCACTAATAAAGGTGTTTATCGCCCGTCCCTGTTTGGTGACGGCTTCCTGGATGATGGCATGCAATTGGTCTGGTGGAACATTGGCATCCTCTGTCGAGACCTCTGGCAGCCGTTCCTCGTGCGCGTAGGCGTAGAGCAGGTCGGTTGCGAGCGTCGGATTAATCGTGCGTTTGTATCGCTGGAGGACGACGCGAGTGAGCTCGTCCGCAACCTTGCCAACGCCTAACGTCGGATTCCCGTGACAGAACTGCGCCTGGGGGCTTTGGCCTTCTGCGCCCACAAGATCGATCGTGCGCTTACCAATGTCGATAATTCCTTCCTCGCCGACTCCCTCGCCTACCGCAATCAGTGCGCCAATCCCCTCCATAATGACGGCTCCGACCTTGACCGTGATTTCTCGCGGCTTCCCATTGAAGCGGATGCGATAGTGGTTCTCCAGGGCCTTTTTGACTTTCGCACGGTTCTCTTTGCCAACTTTGTAGAGACTCACCGGCAGTGCGGTTACAATGCGGATCTCAAAGCATTGCTCTGGGATCATGGCACACGCCAGAGCGAGCAGGCGTAAGAGGGAATGCAACGACCAGTAGCGGTTCGGATCGGCGAGGGCATCATCGGGATTACTCCCTTGTTTGAGTGCCAGATCGCCGATATAGTATTCGCGCTCTTTGCCTGCCTCCTCCATGCTGATCGCATATTCCCCTGCTTTAAGTGCTGAAGCTGGCGACTCATCCAGATCGCGGCCACGCATGTTCGCCAGGTCAACGAGGTTTCCGTCAGACACATAACTCGGTGCGGTGATCGTCCACACTTGATCGAGATCGTCTTCTGGAGATACGAATAGGGTGGTGCCGCCTGTCCCTGGATCGTAGCCGACGTAATACACAGGAATGGTTGGCGCTTTTTTGCTTGCAAACATAAGAAATCCTTTCATTGGTTGAATTATGCTATGGCATATTCCCATTTGGAACACCCCAACTCTCTCCACAAGTTTCCCCCTGGAGAGGGGTGGAGTGATGATCCGACGCGTTTCATCGGATCATCGCCCAACGCTAGATCACGTCACGAGCGCTCTCCTGTGCTGCACTGCTGTACCAACAGCGACAGTCGCCTTCAGCGCGTCCGTTGGTCTGATTGCCATTGAGCACGGTGTACTCACAATGCAGAAAGGCAGTGCATACGACTCTGCGGGCACTCTCCTGGTTGGGAGCGCCCCGAACTTCGACCAGTACCATCTGGCCGCCCTTAAAGATGATCGTACAGAAGTGGACTGCATCCGCGAAGATGCGTGCATTCACCGCATCAAGCTCGGCTTGCACCCGCTCACGTTCGACTTGCACGGCTTGAAGCTGCTGTTCTAGCCATTGCAGTGCGTTCGCCTGGCCCTCTGGTATTTGAGAGAGTGACTGTATGCTGGTGGTACTCATGACTGGCTCTCCTCCTGGCGCTCGGCCTTCGCTTTCGCCCTTGCGACAAGGGCTTGCAACTGCTGCATACTTCGATTGATTTGCTCAAGTGCCAGCCGCTCACCAAGTTCCACAGACTCTTCTAGTGCTTGCTCACGCTCTTGCTGCTGCTGCGGGGTAAGATGATCGGGATTCAGGTCTGATAACCCCTGCACAATGGCTTCCATTTGTCCAGCGTACGTATCCAATTCGTTATCTGTAAGGTCCGAAATCTTCTTTCCTGGCTGTTCGGTCATCCCTGTACCTCCGTTTCCGTTTCGATTGCTGGCGTGTCCTCCAGCACCACATAGCCACCTACCTCGCCGTCTCGCTGAAGGATTTCTAGGAGATCAGCGGGCATACCGCCTTGCGTGGCAATAATGCTAAATCCGTTGCTGCCCTTTTGCATGATGCCGTATCTGATCGTGCGGGCGGGCACCTTCCAGGCTTCCAATCGGTCCATGATCTCATCGGTCAACGCGTGGGCGGATCGTGGATCACAGACAACAAAGAGAATATCTATAGGGCTCCCGCTCATAGCTGCGTCCTCCCTTCCGCCTGCTCCTTGCTCATCAATGCCGCAAGCTGGCTCATTGCATCCTCAAATGCATCAAGAATCGGCCCCACCAGCGTGCGGAGATGCAGATGCAGGCGAATGCGTTCCATCGTGACCCGTTGACAGATGGGCCGAAACATCGCAAGCGACAAGATCAGTTCAGTCAGCCGATAGTCCAGGGTCGCTAACTTGGTGATACAGCCGTAGGGCTTCACGCGCTGCGTGACCTGTGGATGCAGAGTATTCAGGAATTCGCGTGCCTGCGCACAGAGAGTTCGGAGCGTCGAAAGAGCACGAATAGCGGCACGACATTGTGCCGGATGCATCTCTGGATCGTCGCGGATGATCGTAGAGAAGGTAAGCAGTCTGCTCCCTTCCCGATCAAGCTGCCAGAAGTAGTGCGAGAGTTGCTCGTTAACATCATCCTGGCTCTGCCGCCGCTCCCGCTCTTGCTCTATGCCCTCTTGAAGCATGTCGATCATCGCCGCACCTCCACCTGCTCTGGCTCAAGAGTATCAAGCCATCCGTTGACAAGAGAGGTCATGCCTTGATACTCGGAGGCGGTAAAGGTCGGCGGCAGATCGGCGGCGGCCTGCTCGCCAGGGAGAAGATCATTGAGGGCATCGATCATCGTTGAGGCACAGTGATCGCACACAATGACATGCCCATCTGGGGCCGTATAGCACTGGCATCGCATATCTACTTCCCCCCTTTGCTGGTAGGAGCGATATCAAACTGCCAGAGAGTCATCTCAGGCACCGTCGTCAGGCCACTTATTTGTAGAGGACCATTAGCAGCCACAATGACTGTGACGCTCTTTCCATCCTGGCTGCCGTAGGCAATCTTTGTGGACAGTCGGGCGTGCTGTGGATCAGGAATGAAGAGTTGTGGTCCGGGCTGCAATTGAGCGTGAGAGATGTCTCCATCTCTCGTCACTAACACATCGACGTGATCGTTTTGATCGATAAACGGCTGGATACGCGTCGTATGGCCGCCACGAGAGATATCGACCGAGGAAATGGCGTGGGCGCTGCTCAGAGGCGTCACAATACCATTCACGATAGGCACATACACGTTCAGAACTCCTACCCAGAGGGCAAGTATAGTGCAGGCTCCCACGCCGAGGTGGACAGTCCAATGCTGATGCCTCCACCAGCTTCTCAGTCGTGGGAATCGCTGCTTCTTTCTCTTCCCGCGTCGTGGATCAAAGAGCATCTCTCGATCATCATAGGTTTCCAGGGATTGCTCATCAGCCCGCCGGGGTTGCTGGTAAGCAGAACTTGCACTGGCCCGAACGTGACGCGGCACTCCATCAAGAATGCGCTCGGCGTCTGCTCGCTGCCTGGAGGTGCGATAGCCGCCTGCTGGCACGCGCTTTGTGGTTGTAGGGAGACGCAACGTGTCAGTTGTTGTAGACTCTTCCTCGAATGTATACATCATTGCGCCTCCTCATCTATGATTGTCGCTGGTTGAGCACAATAGCACTCAGGGTTGCCACAGCAATAATTGTTCTCAGGTGTGTGAATTTGATCTTCAGTAGGGGTAGAGATAGGAATAACGGGAAAGACAAACTCTTCATTGGGATCATCGAAAACAATAGTATCGTGGGGGAACCACTCACCCTTCTTAGGCATGGTAGCGTCCTTTCTCGAAAGAAAGGGGTGCTGTAGTACAGCACCCCTCGACTAGCTTAGAAACACGCTACAAGCTCACGCATGATGGGAGCATCGGCTTCACCGTAGATTGGGGCTTCAGAGTCGCCGAACATTGGACTGGTCGGCTCTCCACAGATCGGCGCGTCACCATCACCGAAAACCACCCTATCCTCTTCATCTTCCCGACCTCGACCAAGGCGCAAGCTCCAACCAGAACCACGTTCGTTCTCGTCTCCGCACTGCACGTCCCCTCCTGCTATAAACACATCAGGATCAGGCTCGTCCATCGGGAGGCCCTGAACTGCATCCGTCGTCTCATCCTCTGGTGGGAAGATAGGGCGAACTTGGGCTGCTACAAGGACCTTCGCTCCCCCTTCATCATCTTCATCCTCTTCGCTGTCTTCATCTTCGTCCTCTTCCTCGTCCTCGCTTGGATAAGCGGCTGCTGCGCCTGGCTCGTCGTCTGACTCAGGACCGAATCTGAGCGTTAAGGCTTCATCGTCTTCTGGGTCGAATGTGGGGGTGCGCTTGGCTGCATCGTCAAGAATGCCAGCCAATTGTGCAGTAAGCGTGGAATTCCAATCAGTAGACACAATCAATCTCCTTTACCTAGCGGTGAGGAGATTGCATTCAGAACAGTCTCTCAGTTACAATGAGAGTAGGTTCTGGTCAATCTCCTTAACCTAGCCAGGGATGACTCCCGTAAAGATGCATCTCTGGCCTATAAAAACAATTGTAAGAAATCTCCTCCGGCAAACACCCTAGTTTTTGTGTCTAAAGTGTTTAATTTTCCAAGAGTGTGTTACAATAGGATGGTAACATGCATTTTACTCACAAGTCAAGTGTTGAAAGTGTCTTTTTTTCCAAGAGCGTGGGAAATTCACATTTTGCAACAAAGTAAGGAACTAGAGTATGGGAAATAACAATTTAGAAAAGCTGTCTGATCTGTACTACACAGCTATAGAGGCACGCAAAAAACTTGGCATGACAAGAGATGCCTTTAATCATTATGTTAAAACTGGTGCGATACAAAAGACTACTATCGTCGGAAAACATGGGCATTTTGCAAAACGCGATATAGATGCTTTAGCAATGAATATTGCAGCAGCAATGCTAGCAGCTCAGGCTCCTGATATAACCTTCAAAAAGGCAACCTTAAAGGATCAGGAAAAAGAGTTTGAGCTTGCAGTGTTAAATTTTGGAGAACAAACGAAGCGTTTTCATCCATACCGTCATAACTTGCTGGCTTCTAACCCTGATATGTCTTATTACATCTATGATCGTGAGCATATGGTAGCATCGATTAACGTAGTGCCGCTTCGCCATGAAGGTATCGTCAAGTTCAAAGATGGTGAGCGTGGTTGGTTTTTGGGGGAATATGTTGAGCAGTATGAACCTGACCGACCACTTGAGGTCATAATAATTGATTTCATGACTTCTCCGCTTGCTCCAGCTAATAGGCGTACACAGTATGCCATGCACCTGTTCTTTGGCTTAGGTAGACTACTTGAAGAGTGGGGCAAGCAAGGAATTGACATTGTGAGCATACACGCCTGCGGTGGCACTCCACAGGGGCGGCGACTGCTTGAGACAGCAGGCTTCAGCAAGATAGGCGAATTTGGCGCTAGGCACATCTACGAGGTGATTGTAGATGACACGAACCTAAACCTGTTGGCAGCGTATAAGAAAGCCATAGAGGACTATAAAGCAAGTAAATCCTATGAGCTGACTTAAAATCAAAAGCCCAAAAGCTAGATGTTTATCTAGATAAACATCTAGCTTTTGTCATACCTACAACATGCCTACATCATGCCTACAGAGAAGCTTCCACACATCTTATATCGTTTCATTGCAAGTTATGAAACGATATAAGATGTGTTCACCTACAAGATTAAATATGCAAGTTAGTCATTTATCTAGGTAATTTGCTAACTATCGCCATCAAATAAAACCGCAATACGGTGTATTACTTTCTTACTTTACTACACTTTACTACACTTTTTTACATTTACTTACTTCTTTACATTATTGACGTGAATTACTTTATTAAATTACTACACATTTGTGAAGTCACTCACATTCTTGTACATTAATGCAGTTAATATGCTACATTTTTACATGCAGCAATGTTGCACTCGACTTCACTTAGCTTCATAACGGTGCTACACATTTTTGTACGGTGTAACAAACTAAAGATGTCATAAACTTCATTAATTTACTAATTTGTTGTACTTTCTTACCGTCTTAATTTTTATACTGTTTTGTAAAGTAAAGACGTGTAACAATGTGCTACACGTCTTTACTTTATCACAAATATTGATACACACAAAAGCTAGATGTTTGTACAGATAAGCATCTACCTTTTGTGTCTTCTACTTGAAGAGATCTTCAATGGTGACTTGATCTATGAGACTGCGAATAATATCACTACGATTGGCTCGGCGCACTTTGGTGCGCTTTTTATACGTATGCACCATGTCTTCAAGCTTCTCCAACTGCGACAGCGTGATATAAAATGTTACCTTCTCTAAGGCTTCTTCATCCACTTCACCCACTTCACCTTGTAGCACCTCTTTACCTTCTTGCTGTGCTACACCTTGCCTTACCTCTTCACGGACTACCACATTTTTACCGTTTTGCGGTGCTGTACTTTCTTCCTTCTCTGTACTGTCTATGACCTCTATGCTGCTTTGCGGTACTTTACTATCTTCTACTTTTTCACTTCCTTGCGGTGCTGTACTTCCTTGTACTTTTTGACGGTCCAAGACCGTCGTGCTGCTTTGCGGTGTATTGCCTTGCTGTACCTCTCCCCTATCTTGCGGTGCTGTACTTTCCTGCACTCCCTTATTACCTTCCTGTACTTTTTCACTTCCTTGCGGTGCTGTACTTCCTAGAGGTGTGACGCCGTTTTTCACGGCATCACCTTCTTGTACAGATGTATCGCTGCTTTGCGGTTCTTCACCTTCTTGCAGTGCTTCATCCTGTTCGCGCATGGCCTGGAAGAGTGCGCTTTTCCGCCTCCCTTTGGGCTTTTTCGGCGGGACGACAACAGGTTGTGCTCCCTCTCCCTGTTGGGCTGTTTGCCCTTCGTCTTGCTCTTCGTCGCTCATGAATAACTCTCCCTAGTGAGTTGTCTCACTTATGAATGTTGCTGCCAGTTGGTCCCAGAACTTCCCTTGCACAGAGTCGAGCTCGCTTATGTCCTGGCGATCTACAGCAGCATCCTTATACTTGGTTGTGGACCTCACCGGCTCTGTATAGAGCTGCGTCTTGTACTTCCCCCTCAATGCTTCAAGAATTTCCTTATGATGGGCAAGCCGGATATCAAACTTTGTCGCAACCACACGCCACACCTCAAGATCTGGCTTGAGATCATTCTCTTTGATCTCCTCAACTGTATCGAGAATAAGCTTCACCGTACGCTCACCCAGTAGCTCAGTCTCAACTGGTATGAATACATACCGTGATGCAGTCAAGGCATTCACGGTCAACAGACCTAACGATGGTGAGCAGTCGATGAGACAATAATCATACCTATCAAGCTGACTCCACGTCTTGAGAAACTTGGCAAGTATACGTTCTCGGTTCAAGACACCGGCAAGCTTGATGTCGGCGGCAGCCAGATCAATCGTAGCTGGGATAAGATCCCGCCCATTCCCGATAGTCCAGGGTCTTACTTCCTGCTTTTTCTCAACCAAAACATGATAAATGGTCTGGTCGGACTCCGCAATCTTGACAGGTGAAAAGTAGTACTCTGACAAACTCGCCTGGGGGTCCAGGTCAATCATCAATACACGCTTACCAGCGCGTGCAAGTGCGGCGGCCAGGGTCAATGTGCAGGTCGTTTTGCCTGTGCCGCCTTTCTGATTCGCTATAGAAACGATAATCATCTAGGTCAATCTCCTTTTGTCTCCACAACAACATTCATAGAAGTAAGGGTAACGGAGACATACAGTAGCTTACCTTAATACGGTACAAATGTCAAGACACCGTATAAAATCTCTACAAAGTACAACAATTCTTTACCTTACAAGACATCTATACCGTATTAATTCTCGACCTCTTTTACATCTGTAAATTATAAGAGTCTTACACCGTATTACCGTACAGTACTTCTTAAATGTGTAAAGATTTAAGAAGTTAAAAATGTACAGAAATTTATCACACCGCACAGCATTTTTACTGCTTTGTACTGCTTTCGATAACAGACCGTTATACACTGTAGTACTTCTTTACTTTTCTTTGCCGCAAAAGTTTAATAAAGTAAAATACTTTACAATATATTGAACATCTTTACAGTAGAGATGTTTATAAATGTACAAAGCAGTTAGACATCATTAATGTTATACACTTTATAAACTTAATAGTTTATTGCTTCTAAGATGCGTATTACCTCTTTAAATTTTTGTAACTCAAAGCCGCAATACATCTGTACTGTTCTACAACTTTCTAGAACTTTTTGAAGTGTTACACCGTAAAGATGTAAAGCCTTGCCATACCACAGGGAAAATGTGCTCACGAGCGCTCAAAATCGTGCTCATAAGCTCAAAGAGCACTGTATACCAACATTTTCGGCTACTGTACCAGTTTTCTCGCTAGTCTGGAACCCTCTACAACAGCAAAGTGGCCCTCAAAAGCGCCTTTTTGCAGCAGATACTAAGCTCTCTGCCCATATCTCTACACTTTGGTGGGAGCGTACTACCTACTTTCTAGGCACAAAATCCCCACCAGATGCCCTAAAAAAGCGAAAAAGGGGCCGCTTTTGATGCGGTGGTGATTTAGTACCTACTACGTACGCACTTTATGCACACCACCGGCAGAACTGCCACAATACGTAATTATGTCCCGCTTTCGTCATAGAAGTAGAGAACAAGTTTAAACAGCTAGCTAGCTGCTTATTTAGATAAATGACTGGCTTGACAAGATCAAAGAAATCTAGTACAGTGGTAGTGGTGGCTGTTGTTGCCACTTTTACACACTTTTCACACAAGGAGATTGAAAGAACCATGAGTCACATCGTTGAAGCAAAGACTGCGATCAAGTATCCTGATGCGTCCCTGCTGCATCAAGCTGCGGAACTCGTCGCCGGTCAACACAAAGGTGGTCATCTGGAGGATCACTATCTCATGTACGGGGGCAAAGAGATCAAAACACCTCTCGCGCTCTTCACGAAGACGATCCATCGTGGCATCGGCCTGGTTGTCAATGATATGGGCGAATTGACCTTTATCGGCGATCCCTGGGGGTGTGAAGAAGAGTTTGAAGCTGCCCAAAACCAGCTCGTCCAGACCTATGTGAGCGTCGCCACGATGCAAGCCTTACAGCAGATGGGATATAGTGCCAGCGCCGAAGAGGACGAAGAAGGACAGATCATTCTGACAGGAGTGAATCAATATGCCTAAAGTGGCTGTGACCGTTAAAAAAGACGGTTCTACCAACATCGATTTTATCGGGTACACGGGGCCGAGTTGCCTCGCTGTTGATGAGAAGCTTCGGGCCTGCCTCTCTGCTCTAGGGGTGCAGGTCGAAGAAACGAGCTTTGTGGGCAAACCCGAACTCAACTTCAACGAGGAAGAGCAGTTCCACTCGCAGCACCAGCGTGGGGAGGCGTAGTCATGGCAACATCATCACTGCATCTCAAAATTGAGCGTGACGGTGCGCTCAAGATCGGCACCTGTGAGCATTGCGTCATTGTCGAGCAGGGCCGCCCTGACCGTGCCTGGAACCCGAACGGCGATAATGAGCTAGACTTTGACCGCGATGCTCTTATCGAGAAATTGAGCGCGCTCGGCGTCCAGGTCATCATTGAGCAAGAGTATGTGTGTCCGTAGGTAACAGTCCCCATGCGTGAGGGCAGAAAGCAGTAGCTCTCTTCTCCCACGCATGGTTCCCGTAGGTGAAAGCTTTTGTTTGCGCCAAAAGCTTCTAATAGAAAGAGACGATTGAGATGGCAAAAACGAAACAAAAAGAGAATGCTCCCACCTGGGCACAAGAATTCTCGTCCCGATATCTCTCTGGCATTGCCCATACCTTTCTCCTGCATGGCAACGTCCAAGACTACGTGGCGGCCATCGCGGGGCAGACGTTGAAAAACTATCTGCTCTCCAGCTTCTCCGAGCGCGATATTGTGGTCTACTGGCATCGGGCCTCTGGCTTCTACTTTCCAAATAATGCAATGAAGAAGCGATTCACGGAAGCGGTCGGTCTAGCTGCGGCTTCTCCGGCACGATCTGGCGGGAGCGCACTTACCGCCGGGATGAATGCGATGGCGGGAGCTGGCGGCGATCCACTCACTTCTGTTGAGCAAACGAAACCGCTCGTCGCCCTGTCCCTCCTGAATAAACTGCTGCATATTCATACGAAGCCTGATAGCACCCCCATGCGTGTTGCCGTGATTATCGACTATGCCGAAACCATTGCACCCATGAGTGAGGCTCCATCGACAGAAGACAGAACAGTTATGGTCATGTTGGACGAGTGGGGACGTGATGCGAGGATTGCGGACTTAGAGCATATCGTTGTGATGATCGCGTCGGATCTCCATGATATTCATGAGCGCCTGCGCCGCTCCGGCGCACGATGGGAACAGATCGAAATTCCTTTTCCGGGCTTCGAGGAACGATGTGCCTTTATCCAGTCCTTTCTTCGCCCTGAGCCTGCTGAGAATGCGGAAGAGGATGAGCAGAACAGCCAGGTACAATTGGCGGAGGGCGTGACGCCTGAAGACATCGCTCGGCTCACGACGGGCCTGCGCTACATCGACCTGGAAGATATCGTCTTGCGTGCGACCTATCAACAGCAACCAATTTCCTACCAACTCGTCAAAGCCCGAAAAGATGAGATTGTTGCCTCTGAGTTCGAGGAAGTCTTGCAGATCGGAGAGAACACGTTTGGCTTTGAGAGCTTAGGCGGGATGAGCGAGATTAAAGACGATCTCCTTGAAAACGTTGTGCGCCCGATGCGCCAGGGCGACTACCGGATCGCTCCGCAAGGCTTGCTGCTCATTGGGCCTGCTGGAACCGGCAAAACACGCTTGACACGTGCTCTGGCAAAAGAAGCGGGCGTTACCTTCGTGGAACTTCAGCCAAATAAGATTTTCAGCAAATGGGTGGGCGATACCGAACGTCGCCTGGAACGGGCGCTCACAGCTATCAAAGCGATGGTGCCCTGTATCGTCTTTATTGATGAGATCGATCAGGCGGTCGGGCGAGGAGATAGCGGGGATAATGGCGTCTCGAACCGTGTCTTTAAACGGTTGATGGAAATCATGAGTGACACGGCCTGGCGTGGCAAGATTTTATGGGTAGCGGCAAGCAATCGTCCTGATCTCCTCGACGCGGCTCTCTTGCGGCCTGGAAGATTTGATAAGAAGGTGCCGATCCTCGCACCTGATGAGCACGAGCGAGCAAGCATCTTACAGGTGATCACGCAACAAGCGTTTCCCTCCGTCAAACACCTACCGAGCGAGCAGCAGTATCAAGAGCTGGCCGACCAGATGATCGACTACACCGGCGCGGAAATTGAGAGCGTCGTCGGCAAAGCGACACAGCTCTACGCACGATCTGGCGCAACATGGACCATTCTCAAGGCATTGCAAGAAGCCTTTGATCGCATTATCCCTTCGACTCAGGACATTGATCGCATGACGCGCCTGGCCCTGCTGCATTGCAATGATCTCGATCTCGTGCCCGCCCATCTCAGAGAGTTAGCGCGTGCTGTACGCAAACCTGCTCGCAACGAAGAAGAGGAGCAAGAGATGCTCTCTCCACAGGGGCGGCGCTCCCGCCGTGATCTCTAATACCGGAAAGGACTTTCTTCATATATATGCAACACCAAGAGCAGCAACCAACGGCTCCAACGAGCCAGACTCAATCTTCTCCTCCACTCCAGGTGGAAGACACGAGTGGCGCACAGGTCGATGACGCCCTCACCACGATAGCACAAGAGATTCATGAGTCGCCGACACAGCTTCGTCAACGACAAGATCTCACCAATGTACTTGAAAAAATGACGGATGGCGTGGTGGTCACGCTCCACATCAGTAGGCCACGCTTCACTACCAGCATCGCGCCCAAGCGGGGCAGCGGCTTCTTAGGGTTCGAAAAATTGGGCATCGCGTACAGCAAGGAAGCTGAGGACGTGCTCAAAGAGTACTTTTCGTTGGGCAGTCATTCTCTGCTGCCAACAGAGAGACAGAAAAGGCTTGCCAATATCCAGTCTTCCGCACGAGCCTGCCTGGATCGCTATGCGCTCCGCTCCCATTGGGGGTCTTTCATCCCGACCAGGAACTATCAAACGTGGAAGATGGAGAATGAAGAATTTCAGCGTCAATTTGAAGCAGAAAAGCAGGATATCCTCGATCATTATGACGATATCATCGCACAGGTACTAGCAGCATATAGTACGCTCGCCGAAGATGCCTGGATGCAAACGTCCTTTGGATCTGCTGTCGTTCGCAACAAGCAGGAGGCTCTTGAAACGGATGATCGCTTCAACGCGCTCTACCGACAACTTGCGTCGAGTCGTGGCAAAGAGGACTTTATCCAGACCTATCTCTCGACCATCCAGCAGGCCATACCAACGCGTGAAGAAGTCGCCGACGCCTTTGTCTACGAGGTGGAACTTGGGTATATTCCGCTTCCGAGCTTGCTTGCCCGCGAGATCAATGAAGCTGACCATATCGTGAGAGAACGCACTGTACGCGACTCACGACTGCGCGCCGAAATGGATATCATTGAAGCGCAAAAGCGGGCGGAACTGGAAACCATTCAAGAGCAGCAGCGTCTTGAAGAAGCCAAACAGCGCACAGAATGGCAACGACTGAATCAGCAGCAACAAACCGAGCGCCAGGCCGCCTATCTCAAATTACAGATCGAAGAGGAGAAATTGCAAGCAGAGCGCGAGAAAATTCAGCTTCAGCGTGCAATGGACCAGGACGTGATTATCAATGCGCGCCGACAAAAAGATCAGCTTGTTCAGGACTTTTACATAGAGATTATCGCACAGATTAATCAACTGGTGCGCGAAACGTGTGAAGAGACCTTAGAAAGCATTGATGAGAACCAGGGAAGACTCCGGGGGCCGGTTTCGACTCGTTTGGGCAATCTCGTCAAGAAATTGAGAAACCTCAACTTTATCGACGATGAGCAGGTCAGCGAGCAGATCAAGCGATTAGAGGCGGTGCTCCCATCAATAGAGGAAAGGACTCAGGCCAAGCATGGAGTCGCCCGCATCGAAACGACGGCGATCCGTGCGACCATCCAACAATTGAGCCAGGAAGCTACACAGACGTTAATCGACATTGGACAAAGCCCGATTCAACGCTCTCGTCGCCATACCGATGAGTCTGAGGAGACAACGATGGTCCTTGATGAAACGCGAAAGACACGAAGCGGCCTCGCATTTGGCCCTGGTGCAGCAGCAACACGGCGGAAATCACGAGGGTCTATTAAGCTATAAACATATATCTTCCCACAAGCTAGTCATTTATTTAGATAAATGACTAGCTTGTAACTGAAAGGAGAAAGACGGTGGACATTGATGATTTCATAGATAATTTAACGAGCCAGGAGCTCGCCATATTGTATGCAACCCGTATCAGTCCGAATTGCCAATCGCTTAAGGAATTAGCGCAGAATGTGGAAGTGCCTATCGACGCTGTCGATGCCGTCAAGGAGACACTTGATCACCTTGTTGAAAAGAGAGTCCTGGCAGAGGTACGCCATTTTGATGGAATTCGATATGGATTCGATCTCTATAGCACAGAAGCGGATTATACGTATGCCTATATTTATGAGGTGGAGCCGCTTGGATTCTGAGAATAGATGTGCTTCTCTGGCGGAGGTTGGGTTGGGTGACACAGGGCTAGCAGAGGGAGGGAAGGGAGAGAGTGAGGCAAGAATGTCGGGCTACTGAATGGTAGGCGTCTGAGCTTCCCGCAAGGGCCGTAGCCGATAGGCGAAGGGCCTTGATGCAGGGTGTAACCTGAAAGGCGAAACGAGAGACCGAAGGGGAGGGGAAGCGTCGGTCGGGTCGGTCGGTCGTTTCGGCACGATAGTGCTTACACCCTGCGTCAAGGCAAGCTCAGACGCCGGACTCTTGCCTCAGACGTTGGACTTCTCCAGGTGAACATATCCTCCTACTGCTGAAAGAAGAGATCATCGTCGTCCTGGTCGGCATCCACAATCGTCGTCGTCGAAGGTGCGGTCTTCTGTCCAGATGGTGAAGCTGGTGGAAGCGACTGCGGGGATCGTGGTGAGGGCGAAGTCGGCGGCTCTGGGCGCACATGCGTGACATGATACGGGATATTGGCCCGCCCTGCTAATTCTTTCTCTTCAAAGTAGAGCTTCGTCTTCACGAGAAGCGGTGCGGATTTTGCCTCTAGCAGAAGCATTTGATCTTCTGGCATCGTCCTCAGCTCATCCGCCGTCATCAGTCGCCGCCGCGTCTCTCCCTCGCTTGAGGTGATCTCCTCAGACCACCCGTACCCACGTTTGTTAATGGTCTCAGTTGCAATGGTTGTATCCCCGATGCGCTCCGAATAATACTTTGTCTCCTCTAAGCCTGCCCCTGGCAGCAGCAGATGATGAATGGCATTGGCCTTGATCGTGTCAGCATCTTCGCGCCCATACCGGGCGATCAACTGGCTGAAGTTCTGGATCGCCATGAGCAAGGCGACTTTTAAGTATCGTGCCGTTGATATAAAGTCGGCATACCCTGGAATATGCCCTAGATTGGTAAACTCATCAAGATAGCAAGCAATACCCTTTGTGCCCTTTCGCTCCCACGCCGTGAACATCTGCATGGTTAACACCGCCAATAAAGGACGGTAGCGCCTTGTCTCTGATCGAGGGATCGTGAGGAAGAACGCGGTTGGGGTCTCGATCATCTCCTCAAAGTTGATCTCGTTCGTCGCGGTGACGGCGCGGGCCTGTGCGCTGGCAAGCAACTGAAAGCGGTTCCCCATATCGGTCATAATGCTTCCGACCAGCCGCTCATTTTGCGACATGTTCTCCAAAAATTGGCGAGCGAGTCGTCGTGCATCAGGCGAGCGGGTTCCATTCAAGATCGTTTGTATCTCCTTAAAAGATGAGGTTGTTAAGACATCAGCCAGTTCAGAGAATGCCGGTGCTTTCCGTGTTGCCAATAAGTGCAGGGTCATGGCGGTAATCAACAATTTCGCGTTGTTCACCCAGAACTCGCCGTCCTTGCCTCCCCCTCCAGTATTGCTTACCCATGCTTCGGCGAAGTCCTGAGCGTCTTCAACACTGTGGATATGGGCAAGCGGATTGTAGCCCTGGCTCTCTTTTCGTAGGGGTGCAAAGAGCCAGATCTGCATATGTTGAGCTAACCAGCCTGCGGTAACTTGATACAATTCGTTTTTCAGATCCCCGATAAACAACGACCTGGTTCCCGTCTCTCGGAGCAGATTGGGGACAAAGAGACGGGCACTCTTGCCTGCTCCCGTTGGGGCCGTCAGCAGCACATGTTCATTTTGCTGCTTCTCTGAAAGGCTGATCTCCCTCCCGCGATGCCATCCCAACCGGAAATGAAACTCTCGGCGGCCAGCTCGTCCCCCTGCACTCGTCTGAATGCCGCGTCCTGGTCGCTGCCATGTGGGCAATCCACGCCTGGCTGTATACTTGCTTCTCTCTCGCCTGCCTGCATAACGAGCAGATCCATGAGTTGTGCGGCGGCGGGTCTTGGAGTCAGTCCAGAGAATCATACACATCAATACACCGATGCTGAGAATGATCCAGGTATAATAGCGTCCAATGCCCGTTTGTGGATGGGGCAGTAATAAGTTTGTGAGGATTACAGTGACGATCCCTTGCGTCTGATGATGTGCAATAAGCGGCGCGACGAAGGGATAAATGTTTGCAATGGAGACAGCTACCAGAGCTGCCGCCAGTATTACGAGTGCTATGTTTGTCCATCTCATACTTATCTATCGAAGTCTCCTCTATCTAGGTCATGGTGTCGGTCTGCCTCTCTACTCTGGTCTCGCTCCAGGGACGGCTCTACGTGATCTTGCGAGTCATATTCTTTCACAAGCTGCTCAATGTGGTGATAGTGCTCGTACTCACTGTGCTCTCGGCCCGACCCTTCTAAAAAGCGATAATCAGGGCTGTACATTTTCACTGCCTGCTCTTTGCCTGTTTCTTTCTCTTCACCGGCTCCCGATAATACGACATGCACGTGAGGATTATCGGTATTTTCATGCTTTACCGCATGCCAGTGAAGCTCTTGACCTTTTCGCTCTTCCAAATCATGCATCACCTCTCGCGTCCATTCTTTCCAGTCGGTGATGGGTTCGTCCTCGCCAGGAGAGAGCACGATCTTGTGGTAATTCGCGCTGGTGCTGGTATGTTCCATCGTACCATCAATAGCATCTCGGCGGTTGACCACATCTTCGTCTTTGGAGAAGATGCGCCGATCATCACGGCTTTCTACCTCTGGATCTTTGCTACGATGCTCTATATATTTCATATGGGAGCTGAGTCGGGCGCGTGCTGCCTCTCGATTGCCACGCACATAGCCGCTTCCCTTTGCTATCATCGATGTGCTCTCCTCTCTTGAACAAACCTTCGTGCAAAAGCTATGCATTTATCTAGATAAATAGCTAGCTTTTTGGCTCATCAGGCCGCACTAGATCTTTTCCGGTTTTCTCCTTCGCATCTTCAAATGCTTGATTTGCAAAATTTGGGTTTACTGTCTTTGCTAACAGTGCATAGATCATCCGTTGACCAATACCTGAATACCTAGCTGTCTTCACAATTAAGGCTGCTAAACGATCATCACTCTTTTTGGCTGACTTTTGCAGATCGGCGCTTAATTGTTGATAAAGTTCGGTCATTGCCTTACTGACTTCTTCGCGTACTGCTTCACGGATCGCCGGTAAGCTGTTCTGTTCAATCAGTTCACCGCTATCTCGTGCGAGTCCCTTTGCAATATATTCCTCTAGAATGGACGTTGCGGGCGTGCCTGTTCGTTGCGCTCGTTCATCTAAGCCATCTTTTAGGTGGCCCTCTATCCGTAGTCCTAATTGTTTCTTTGTACTCATAATCCCCTCTTTTCTCCTATGGTAGCATCGTCTAGCACCACGACAGGGCTAGCTACCACAGTATATAGCAGGGGGGAAGGTCATAGCTAGGCTCAGCTCCCACTCTTGTTAGCACGAAGTCTAGCACGTTTGGGTGCCCTTTATCTTGCACTACCTGTCCGCAGACATGGTGTCCCGACGCTGCGCCAATGGCAACGTTCACGAAAAGCTGTGCAGGTCGGGCGCTTCGCGTGGAACTGCCCGTCCCTTTTCCTCTTCAGCGATCAGCTACCAGGGCGATGCACGAGAGCGATCCTCCTGGCTCTATGAGTTACGCCTGGTCATCCAGATCGTCGCCGAACACTTCTTCCAGAGCATATTCTTTGCTGATGAATGCCTCCGGGTAACTGAGCAAAAAGGCTTGCTGCTCCATCGTCAGCGCTCCGTCCTCCAGCGTAAACACCACATGCGGCATCTTAATCACCTCTGCATCGAGCAGATCGGCGAAGGACGTAAGCGAGGCAAAGTCGATCTTTACATCGGTCGCCCGCTCGACGATCCTCGCCTCGACTCCGAAGAGCTGCCGGACACGTGCCTCGACTTCGCCCTGATGATCCCTATCGGTTTGCAGATAATACGTGAGCTTCATGCTCTCTCCCTTTCCATACTACATTTCCATAATCTCTCTCAGCAGGTGCATTGCGTCTGTATTCCAGGTCGGACTCTCGCACCAGGCACACTTCCGGTTTCCCTTATGCTCCGAATAGACGGGGCATCCGCATCGATGCTCTCGTTGAACAGTCGGACACACGACGCCGAGCTGTAAAAGCTTCCATCGCTTTGCGCGGGCGTACTCCTCGCGCCGTTCCTTGTCGGCGTGAGAGCGGGCAACGCTCGATCTCTCAGAGGCAGCAGGGGGGGTATACTCCATGTCTGGCTCTTGCTCTGGAAGGACTGGCAAGGGCGTCTGTTGTGTCTCCTGGCGCTGTTTCGCTGCACGCTGTGTGCGGCGGTAGACATGTGATCCTGGCAGCATCAGGTCACGGAAAATCTTAAAGAAGTAGGGCATCTTGACCGGTCGGCCTTCCTCATCGCGGTAGTTGAAGAAGCCGTCGTCTTTCTTGCCAGTAGCTACCCCCGCTTTGTGCATTTTTTCAAGCACTTCCTGCTGACTGATATGGCGGCCACGGCTTTCGATCAATCGCCGGAGTTGCGTCATATTCGACTCAAGGGCGGGCGCGTTGTTGTATCGCTCGCTCAGCTCGGTCATGATCTCGCGGAGGTATTCAAAATCGATATCCACGCCGAGCGGCGCGCTCTCGCGCTCGACGTGCCCCACTTCTCGCCGCTCGGTCGCTTGCGCCGCACTTCTTTCTACTCTTCGTTCTTTCGTTTCTTCGGTTTCAGTGTTGGGGGTGGGGGGAGCATTCGTATCCTCTTCGTTTGGAGAACGATCAGGGTCAAGAGAGGTGATAGTGTTTCTTATAGCCGTTGCGCCTTCCCCCTCAAGCAGCGAACTCGTATCCCTTTTCTCTAAAAGGTTGTTGTTGAACTCTTTCGTCTTTGCGGCAAATGTATTTCCAAAAGAATTAGAAAAATCATTCCGGTCATGCTCATATGCGGTATGGGCAGCTTGGGCGGCTGCTGCTATCGTTTGCTCCAATGTGCAGGTATACGAGAGCCGTGCTTTGGGTTTGCGCCCTGGCTTGCGCGTCGTGAAGACTTTACGATAAGAGTAAAACTGGCTCAACCATGTCGCCAGTTCTTGGTTGGTCTGTAAGACAATTGCTGCATTCTCCCTGGTCGGCGGGAAATAGTTGGGAGAGTGGAGCCACTGGTGGAACGTGTAGGCGAGATCATACAAAGCGTCGAAATCTTTATCCAGCACTGGGACATATTGGCTACTGCCATCATCCTGCGCAAATTCTGCGATCCGTGGCACGAACTTTACCAACCCATAATACCGCATCTGCTCCCACCGCCAGCGCGTCGTCCGCTCATCCAGGTTGGCCCTGACTGCCATATCTGCCTTCATGCGTCGGTTGCCAACGT
>JAABUQ010005548.1_pt1 | contig 19972 bp, 5 predicted proteins | sample 5560001 | NCBI WGS metagenome assembly JAABUQ01 (sample SAMN10711888, study PRJNA513371) | rock metagenome | isolation source: Antarctica rocks | place: Antarctica: Victoria Land, Finger Mt nord | collected 2015-12-18
CACCTCGCGTACCCGGTTGTTGTAGAGATCGGCGATGTACAGGTTGCCGGCCGCGTCCAGGGCCACCCCCTCCGGCGCGCTCACCAGCGCCGCCGACGCCGGCCCCCCGTCGCCGCCGAAGCCACTGGCGCCCGCGGTGTCGACCACGGTGACGATGGCTCCGCTGGCCGCGATGACCTCGCGCACCCGCCCGTTGCTCGTGTCCGAGAAGAAGATGTCTCCCGCCCCATCGACCGCCGGCTCGCCAATGGGGTAGCTCAGCTGCGCCGCCGTGGCGCGCCCCCCGTCGCCGCTGTAGGCGTAGGCCCCGCCCACGCCGGCCACCGTGCCGATGGTCCCGCGCACCAAAGCCGTGCCCACCTTGGTCACGAAGGCCTCAGTGGTCCCGCCGCCGACCGCCGTGGAGGAGTAGGGCGTCAGGGTCGTGAAGTCCGTCGAGTTAGTCTGGCCGGTCACATAGGCGTTGCCCACGCTGTCCAGGGCGAGGGCGGTGGCCGCGTCGTAGCCGCTGCCGCCCAGGTAGCTGCTGGAGAGCAGGCTGGCCGGGCCGGTCAGCCCCGCGCCCACCTCGGCCACGAAGGCGTCGACCTGTCCCTTGTTGGTCGGCTGGAACGCGTTCGTCGTCGGGAAGGTGGTCGACCCGCTATAGCCGGTGACGTAGGCGTTGCTGCTGCCGTCCACCGCGACGCCGGTCGCCACGTCATCGTCGGCGCCGCCCAGGTAGGTGCCGTAGGCCAGCCCGCCGTCCATGCTCACGCGCGCCAGGAAGGCGTCGTGCGCCCCGCCACCGGGGGTCCGCTGGTAGCCCGTCGCCGTGGCCGGGAAGCCGCCCGTGGTCGAGCCGGCCACATACATGGAGCCGCTGGCGTCGACCGCCACCGCGGCGCCCTCGTTGTCACCGCTGCTGCCCAGGAAGGTGCTATAGACGAGCTGCTGGGACGGCGTCTTGCGGAGGTCGGGCGCGAGCACGCTCAGGAAGGCGTCCCTGGTCCCGCTCCCGAAGGCGCCCTGCAAGGCGTTGGCCGTGGTGGGGAAGTCACCCGAACTGGTCCAGCCGGTTACCACGATGCCCTGGGCGCCCACAGCGAGGCCGTGGCCCTCGTCGAGGCCGCTCCCACCCAGGAAGGTGCTGTAGAGCAGGCTGGCCGCGCCGCTCGTGCTCGGGTCGAGTTCGGCCAGGAAGGCGTTGCGCGGGTCCGCTGAGCCCTGGCTGCTGAAGGTGGTCTGGAAGGCGCCCGGCGTGGTGGGGAAGGCGCCGTAGGCGTTGTCGTAGACAGTGTTCCCGGTGACGTAGACGTGGCCCTGCCCATCCAGGGCGATAGCCTGCCCCGAGTCGTAGGCCCCGCGGCCGAGGTAGGTGCTGTAGACCAGGCTGTTGCCCGTGGCGCCCAACTCGGTCACAAACACGTCGTTGCCGCCGCCGGGCGTGGTCTGGTACGCCCCGGGCATGATGGGGTAGTTGGTGGCCCAGGTAAAGCCGGTGAGGTAGGCGTTGCCCGCGCCGCCCACGGCGATGGCCCGCCCCTGCGTGTCGCCGTTGCCGCCCAGGTAGGTGCTGTAGGCCAGGCTCTGCCCGTCCGGCGCAAACTTGGTCACGAACACGTCGTTGCCCGCGTTCGTGAAGACGCCGCCGTTGTAGGCGTTCTGCTGCGGGAAGTTGGGCGAACTGGTGCTGCCGACAACGTAGGCGCTGCCCGCGCCGTCCACGGCGATGCCGTTGCCGGCGCTGTTGCCGCTGCTGCCGCCGAGGTAGGTGGAGTAGCCCAGCACGGGGTCGATCACCAGCGGCCGGGTGGCGTCGTAGGCGCCCACGGCCACGCCGATGCGGGTCCCGCCCGTGAGCACGTAGCGCGAGGCGACGGCCCGGCGCTGCCCGCCAATGGTCTGATAGGTGGATGGCGCGTACAGGCGCACCACGCCGGCCGCGGTCCGCAGGCTCAGGGCGCCGTGGGCATCCTGGCTCAGCCCGCGCGCGCCGTCCACGGCCAGGGTCAGGGCGGCCACGCTGGCGCCGGGGGCCACGGTCCAGTCGTACTCCAGCCGCCCCTGCGTGCCGTGGTAGGCCAGGTCAATGCCCGGATACACGTCGCGGTACACGACCCGCGCGTAGGTGGGGATGCCGGTGTGCCAGCCGGAAGGGTCTACCATAAGCCTATGGTTTTACGCTTTCGGCCACTTTTCACTGCCCAGATTTATGGTTCCACTATAAAAAAGATGCTTCATCTACTGCGGCTCGGAGTGCCGCATGATCACGATTGCCTGTGGCTCACCCTACTATAGCTCTCAATAATATTGCATTGCCCAACGGAGTTGCCCATCCAAGTCAAGGAAGATGTACAAACTCCCCGAGTCGCCCCACTGCAAGTAATTGTCTTCATGGCTATCAAGCATGTCCGGGACATTGATGAATGGGAAAGGGCGCTGCCCATACAGTTGTGGGTCAATAGAACCAAGGGCACAAATGAAGCGCCCCTGGATGTCTTCTGACCCTTGTATCCACCGAGGAATACCGCCTATTTTGGTGCCTTCGAGGACAGGAATCAGATACGAACGTTGGTAGCCAACGAATAGTTCATCTGTATCGAGATAATCCCAGGTGCGATAGATAGAACCGAAACATGGCTCGATAAACCAGTCTGTCTGTGGCACAGCCTCCGCTGGAATTAAGCCCGGTTCACCCAACCTAACCCACTCGAAGACAAGAGCAAGATTATCGTTGTCCCACAGGTTGTCAGGGTCGCCAAAGATCAGCAGTACGTCTCCAGGCAACTGCCCAACAATATCTTGTGAATCGACAAAACAGAATTGTGCTATGAATGTCATCGGTGAGGAGCTTGCTGAATGTGGCCATGGTCTTTCAGTTGATCGGTAAGGAAGCCCTCCCACTTTGGTTACTTCTCTCCTGGATGGCTCCCCACGATTAAAGATAAATATGTCGGTTGGCACCCGCTGTCTCCGTAACTCGTGGGAGAATACCTCGTCGCGCAACTGTTCGACCACGGCTATATCGTGTGGCCCCGTGACACGCTCTCCTCCAGGGCTAACCAAGGCAATGTTCCTATCTATCGAGGCTTGATCTGGGTACTCGCCCGGTAGTATATTTCTACGAGCTAACACATCCCGCACCGCTGCCTCTCTTAATTGATTCAGCGGAAATACCGTTCTCCACGACTCTACATCGACTACATTATGAATCATCCCACTCTCCTTCTCAGATCTGCGAAGCGCCTAGCACCTATTACCTAAATTTCGCCCAAATAGCCGACATCGTGCTCAGTAGAAGCACGGAGGCATGAGAGATGATGGACCGTCGCGGTAGAGCACGAGAGTCAAGCGATTTCTGCATTAGGCCCATCATGAGCAAGACTACCATGATTCATGGTGCGACGGCACCGCGTTCTTCGCTTTGTACAGTCCTGGCAAGGATTGAGGTGTGCCTGCGCGATCTGAGCCCGATCCTGGATCGGGCTCAGATCGCGCAGAAAGTGGTCACGCACACGCCTGCGGACAAGCTATACGACATGTTCATCGCTATTCTAGCAGGGCGCAGGCTGGTCGTGGTCGAGATCGACACGCGGCTGCTGGCGTCCCTGCCGCCGCAGCGGACGATGGGGGCGGCCCGCACCGAGCAATCGGTGGTGCAGGAAACGCTCGACGCCTACACGAGGGAGAACGTAGCCCAGTTGCACGCGGCACTCGCCGACGTCTACCGCTAGTAGCGGGCGGCGGTCTTGCGCGCCCTGATCGCTCCCGCGCATGTCGCCGTTACTTCCCGTTACTTCTAGCAAAACTTAGGAAGTAGCAAGCCCCTCCAGAGTTAGGCGGCATGCTTGACCCGCGACTCTGATCACAGAACTGCGAATCCAGTATGCCTCCACGTCTTAGTAGTCCTCGAGAGGACCGTAGATGCCGTACTGGACGATCAGCTTGGCTGCCTGCCTAAAGATCTCGTCTTTTGTCGCGTTCGGGTGGGCGTCTATCCACTGCTTCCATTCATAGTTCCACATTCCTCCTCGTACGCCAGGGCTGGCAACACCAGTAGCCCTGTGTAGTTGTTTATGCAAACCTGGAACGGTATCATCAACGGCGATCGTGAACTTGTCAATATCGATCCCTTTGCTAGCGAAGTAGGGCCTGAACCTTTGCGGAAGGACGTGGTGTAAGGCACATCTTGCATTATGCACGAGCACGCGGGCGGTGCCGACGAAGAAGGTGTGCTCCGTGGCGACGGTCAGGGTGTAGACGACAGCCTGCCCCACGCCCCGGCGTACGCCCGCTACCGTCACGTCCGTGCCCTGGGCCGTGCGCAGCCGGTCGCCTGGCAGCAACTGCCCTGCCGCCAGCCAGTTCGGCCCCTTGAAGATCGCGCCGCTATCGACCCAGAAGGGGTGGTCCGCCGTCACCGTGATCGCGCTGCCGTCGCTCAACTGCACCGCGAGCAGCGGCGACACCGGGTCCTGGATCACCGCCTGCACCGGCTCGGCCTCGACCACGCCCGTCGCGGGGTTCTCGGCCAGCACCGTGTCGCCCACGTGCAGCGCCTGGATCGGTTGCATCCCGCCCGGCACGGCCACCAGCGTGCCGGCCGCGAAGCACGCCGCGCAGGCCACGCCGATGCCCAGGGCCGCCCGCCCCTGCTCCAGTAGTTGCACCACCCGGTTCGCCACCCCCGGCGGCAGGTGGTCGTGCGCCGCCAGCGCGATCACGTCCACCAGCTTGGCGATCACCTTCGCCGCGAACGGGATCTTGCCCACGAACTTGAGCAGCTTGGCCACCTTCGACTCGGGGATCACCGTCAGCAGCAGCGAGGCCAGCGCCAGCGCCTTGTCCTCCCCGCTCGCGCTCGGGTTGCGCAGCGTGGCCACGTCGTCCCCGATGAACGCGTTGTACGTCCCCACCACCGCTCCACCGACCCCGCCGACCACCCCCGCCAGCTGGTCGATCCCGCCCTTGAGCCCGATCTCCGGCAGCAGCACCTGGTCCAGGTAGACGCAGGCCCTGTGCAACGCGTGGCCGCTGAACGGCACGAACCAGATGCCGTGCGTCGGGCAATCGAATAGGCCCAGCAGGTCATACTCGTCCGTCGGGTTGTCGTCCGCGTAGGCGTAGGTGTGCGCCCCGTCCAGGTCCAGCGGGTCCGGTTGCAGCATGCGCGCGGTCTCGGGGTCGTAGTAGCGCATCCCCAGCCAGTACCAACTCAGCTTCTCGTCGTACCAGTAGCCGCGGTACCTCAGTTGCTGCGCCACGTGCTCGTCCGTCGCGTCGTTGCTGGTCAGTTCGCCCCACTGGTCGTAGGCGTAGCGGTCCACCACCGTCCCGTTCGCGTCGGTCAGCGCCACCACGCTTCCCTGCCCGTCCAGCACGTACCAGTAGCGGCTGAGCGACCCGCCCGGCCGCTGCCGCAGCAACTCCAGCGGCTCACCCGTGGGGCCGTACAGGTAGCTGTCGGTGTACAGCGGCACCCCGCCCGTGAGCACCGTCACCTGCGCCAGCTCCCCGTCGCCCCGATACCCGAACTGGAAGTCCTGGTTCAGCCCCGTCGAGGCCTGCTGGATGCGGTAGTCCGACCGCTCCCCGCCCGCGTCGTACGAGAGCGAGATCGTGGTGGGGATGTTGTGGTCGTAGGTGGTGACGCGCACCGGCCGCCCCACCGCGTCGTAGCGCACGCTCTGGTTGACCGCCCCCTTGAGCTGCGGGTTGGTCGGGTCGATGCCGTTGGCGATGCTCGTCACGTCCCCGCTGTTGTCGTAGCCGTAGTTGACCACGCTGGTGGCCGGCTGGCCCGTGGCGCCCATCTGCTGGATCGCGTTGATCGTCTTGGGGTCACGCCCGGTGCCGGCCGTGTAGGTGTAGAGGTTGGTGGCGCCCGTGTCGTCGGTGGCTGTCAGCAGGTTGCCGTTCGTGTCGTAGGTCCACTGGTTGTGGTGGCTCGTCGCCACCACCCCTGGCCCCTGCTCGTCGATCAGCCGCTGATGCCTCTTTGTGGCAACGTCTGGTTAACCGGCAGTGTGCATTCCATAAGTTCGCCTAGCTTGTTAATGCTTTCTAGGGCCTGTACGATTATCTCCTCACTCATCGTGCTTACTACAATCAAATGAGGAGCACCATACATGTTGATGGTGCCGCCGCCTAGTCGGATTTGGCTCAAGGTTGCTAAGATGTCAGGCGTCGCGAAGAAGCACCAACGGGCTTGGCCTTCTGATAGTTCGATGACAACGTCAATGGGTACTGTGAGCGGCTCTTCAAGCCCAGCCTGAATCACCACTTTTGTTACGGCAGGGACATCGCCACCAGTTACGTCAAAGCAGTAAGAAGGAAACCAGCGTTGCCGTTTATTGTCACCTTCTATCCTGATCTGTTCGCCATTGTCGCTCATTGCCAGTATCGGATATTTTCTACCTCTGGTTAGAGCGTCTGAATAGACTGACTCTTTGATACAAGTGGCAAAATCCATGAAGTCTCCTGTTTCATGCCCACTACGTCCGTTGCAACCACATGACGAAAGTGGGTCAGATGGCTGCGGACCTGACAACAGATTCCACGGGCCGTGACGCCACGAGGAATAAGTGGCGTCGCGGCCCGCGATGAGGGGCAAGTCCTTAACCGCCGAAGGGCGTTAGCTACTAACTCTTGTAGTAGCTCTCAAGGAGAGCAATGACACGATCCTCTGTTGACTTGTCCGCATAGGCCAGTATCTCGAAAGCGTCGCCTCCCACCGATCGGTAAAATACACGAGCACCATTGCGCCCCCTCAGGTAGAAGATATTGCCAAAGAGATGGCTTGTTCCAATACCTGGATTGGCATTCCCTCGAATGTACTGCTGCACCAGATTATTGGCCTCCGCACGCCATTGGGGATTTTGGCCTAAGTTCTGTGCAATGTCGTATAGCGGCCGCACTGATTTTACCAGCGAACGTGCACAATTGGCATTATGCACTAATACCTGCGCATCACCTACAAAGAAGGTGTGGTCCTTGGCGACGGTGAGCGTGTAGACGACGGCCTGCCCCACGCCCCGGCGTAGGCCCGCCACCGTCGCGTCCGTGCCCTGGGCCGTGCGCAACCGGTCGCCCGGCAGCAGCTGCCCCGCCGCCAGCCAGTTCGACCCCTTGAAGATCGCGCCACTGTCCACCCAGAAGGGGTGGTCCGCCGTGACCGTGATGGCGCTGCCGTCGCTCAACTGCACCGCGATCAGCGGCGACACCGGGTCCTGGATGACGACTTCCACCGGCTCGGGCTCGACCACGCCCGTCGTGGGATTCTCGGCGAGCACGGTGTCGCCCACGTGCAGCGCCTGGATCGGCTGCAGCCCGCCCGGCACGGCCACCAACGTCCCCGCCGCGAAGCACGCCGCGCAGGCCACGCCGATGCCCAGGGCAGCCCGCCCCTTCTGCATCAACTGGACCACCCGGTCCGCTACCCCCGGCGGCAGGTGGTCGCGCGCCGCAAGAGCGATCACGTCCACCAGCTTGGCCACCACCTTCGCCACCAGCTTGGACACGAATGGCAGCCGCGCCACGAACTTGAACAGCTTGAGCACGTTGTCCGCCGGGATCACCGTCAGCAGCAGCGAGGCCAGCGCCAGCGCCTTCTCCTCATTGGTCGCGGTCGGGCTGCGCAACGTGGCCACGTCGTCCCCGATGAGCGCGTTGTACGTCCCTACCACCGTCCCGCCGACCACTCCCGCCAACTGGTCGATCCCGCCCTGCAGCCCGATCGCCGGCAGCACCGTCTTGTCCAGGTACAGGCACAGCTTGTGCAGCGCCGTGCCCGTGCCGAACAGCCACCCGATGCGCTGGCTGGGGCAGGTGAACAAGCCCATCAGGTCGTATTCGTCCGTCGGGTTGTCGTCCGCGTAGGCGTAGGTGTGCAGCCCATCGAGGTCCAGCAGGTCCGGCTGCAGCATCCGTGCGGTCTCGGGGTCATAGTAGCGCATCCCCAGCCAGTACCACGATATCTTCTCGTCATACCAGTAGCCCCGGTAGCGCAGTTGCTGCGCCACGTGCTCGTCCGTCGCGTCGTTGCTGGTCAGTTCGCCCCACTGGTCGTAGGCGTAGCGGTCCACTACCGTCCCGTTCTGGTCGGTCAGCGCGACGACACTGCCCTGCCCGTCCAGCACGTACCAGTAGCGCGAGAGCGACCCGCCCGGCCGCTGCCGCAGCAACTCCAGCGGCTGCCCCTGCGGCCCGTACAGGTAGCTGTCGGTGTACAGCGGCACCCCACCCGTGAGCACCGTGACCTGCGCCAGTTCCCCGTCGCCCCGATACCCGAACTGGAAGTCCTGGTTCAGCCCCGTCGAGGCCTGCTGGATGCGATAGTCCGACCGCTCCCCGCCCGCATCGTAGCTCAGGGAAATGGTCGTGGGGATGTTATGGTCGTAGGTGGTGACGCGCACGGGACGACCCACCGCGTCGTAGCGCACGCTCTGGTTGACCGCCCCCTTGAGCTGCGGGTTGGTCGGGTCGATGCCGTTGGCGATGCTCGTCACGTCGCCGCTGCTGTCGTAGCCGTAGCTGACCACGCTGGTGGCTGGCTGGCCCGTGGCGCCCATCTGCTGGATCGCGTTGATCGTCTTGGGGTCGCGCGCCGCGCCGACGGTGTAGGTGTAGAGGTTGGTGGCGCCCGTGTCGTCGGTGGCCGTGAGCAGGTTGCCGTTCGCGTCGTAGGTCCACTGGTTGTGGCGACCCGTCGCCACCACCCCCGGCCCCTGCTCGTCAATCAGCCGCCCGCTGGCGTCGTGCGCCAGGGTGTCCGTCCCCGAGAGCGTGGCCATGCTCGTCATGTAGCCCGCCGCGTTGTAGCTGTAGCCGTACGCGCTGCGCAGCGCCGTGCCCGTCACGCCCGTCGCGCCCGTGTTCGGCCCGTTGGCGTTCAGAGCGGTCAGCGCGCTGTTCGGGTCGTAGCCCAGCGTGACCTGCACGTTGCCCGGCAGCCCTTCACTTTGCACGAGGTCGTTGGGCGTGTAGCCGAAGGTGGCTGTCTGTGGTCCCGCCCCGCCCGCGCTCTCGCTCACGGAGGTCAGGCGGTGCTGGGCGTCGTAGCCCATGGTCACGAGGGCGCGGCCGCCCAGGACGGTCTCCACGCGCGCGTCGCCGCTGGGATCGTGCCCGTAGGCCGTGCGCAGCCCGTCGTTCCCGCTCGTCACCAGCGTGTCGTTCGTGTCGTAGGTCGACCCGATCGTATGCGTCTCGGTCCCCCCTGTGGGCTGTTGCGTGGTGGTGGTCGTGCCCGTCTGGTTGCCGTTGGGATCGTACTGGGGGACGGAGGTGATGGTGGTGGCGCCGCGGTCGTCGGTGGAGGTGGCCACGCTCTGCAGGACACGGTTGTCCCCGTCGTAGGTGGTGGTGGTGGTGCGCCCGTCGGCGTCGGTCAGGGAGGCCAGGTTGCCGGCCCCGTCGTAGCCGTAGCTCTCGTAGGAGAGGGGCGTGGTCGGCTGGCCCGGCGCGGCGGCCAGCAGCGTCGCGCTGGGCTCGTCGGCCAGATCGTAGGCGTTGACGGTCACATCGCCGGTGGGCTGTTGCACCACGGCCACGTTGCCGTCCTTGTCGTAGGCGGTCAGCGTGGTCAGGGTCGGCCCCGCCAGTCCTCGGCTGGTGTCCGTCACCACCGTGTCGCTCGTCACGCGGTTGAAGCTGTCGTAGCCCATGCTCTCCAGCGTGGTCACGGCCCCGCCGGCCGTCGCGTCGGTGGTCGTCATCGCCACCGTGTTGCCCGCCGCGTCGTAGCCGCTCTGTACCGTCCCGGTCACGGGGTTGCTGACCAGGGTCTGCCGGCCCGCGTTGTCGTAGCCATAGTTCGTGACGTTGCCCTGCGCGTCCCGCTGCTGCTGCAGTTCGGTCGCGCTGTAGGTCATGATGGAGGTGCCGCTGACCGGGTTGGTCTGCGTCACCATGCGCCCCAGCGGGTCGTACAGGCTGGTCGTGGTGTGGCCGTCGGCGTCGGTCTGCTGCGTGGCCTCGCCGTCGCCGTTGTAGCTCGTGACCACGATCGGCGTGACCACGGTGGTGGCGAAGGTGGTGGGGCCGACGCCGCCCACCTCGCGCACCCGCTGGCCGTAGGTGTCCACGATGTACAGGTTGCCCGCCCCGTCCACCGCCAGGCCCCACGGCGCATCCAGCTGCGCCGTCGCCGCCGCGCTGTTGTCCCCGTTGTAGACCCCGGTGCCGGTCCCGGCCACGGTGGTGATGGGGCTGGTTGCGCCGATGCCCCCGCCCGTGGCCAGCACCGCCCGTACCCGCTGCCCGGAGAAGTCGGCGATATACAGGTCGCCCGCCGCGTCCACCGCCACCCCCGTGGGGTCCACCAGCGAGGCCGTGACCGCCGGGATGTTGTCGCCGTTGTAGACCCCGGTGCCGGTCCCGGCCACGGTGGTGATGGGGCTGGTCGGCCCCACCACGCCGCCCGTGGCCAGCACCTCGCGCACCCGGTAGTGAGAGCGGTCGGCCACGTACAGGTTGCCCGCCCCGTCGACCGCCACGCCCTCGGGGCTGGCGAGCGCGGCCTGCGCCGCCGGCCCGCCGTCGCCCACGCCGTCCGCCGGTCTGCCCCCGCCTGCCACGGTCACGATGGTGCTGGGGGGGCCCACGGCCCCGCCGACCGCCTGCACCTCGCGCACCCGGCTGTTGTCGTAGTCGGCGATGTACAGGTTGCCCGCCCGGTCCACCGTCAGGCCGGTCGGGTAGTGGAGCTGCGCCTGCGTGGCCAGCCCCCCGTCGCCGCCGGCGCCCGCCGCGCCCGTGCCGGCCACGGTCACGATGGTGCTGCCGGGGCCGACCGCGCCGTTCGTGGCCAGCACCTCGCGCACCCGGTTGTTGGAGGCGTCCGCGATGTACAGGTTGCCCGCCACGTCCAGGGCCACGCCTTCGGGGGAATTCAGCCCCGCTGCCCCCGCTGGCCCCCCGTCGCCCCCGAAGCCCGCCGCGCCCGCGCTGTCCACCACCGTGATGATGGCCCCGCTGGCCGCGAGGACCTCGCGCACCCGCCCGTTGCCGGTGTCCGAGAAGAAGACATCGCCCGCCGCGTCCACCGCCGGTTCGCCGAAGGGGTAGCTCAGTTGCGCCGCGGTGGCGCGTCCCCCATCGCCGCTGTAGCCGTGCAGGCCGCCCACGCCCGCCACCGTGCCGATGGTCCCGCGCACCAAAGCCGTGCCCACCTTGGTCACGAAGGCCTCGTTGGTTCCGCCGCCGACCGCCGTGCTCGAGTAGGGTGTTAACGTGGTGAAGTCCGTCGAGTTGGTCTGGCCGGTCAGGTAGGCGTTGCCCACGCTGTCCAGGGCGAGGGCGGCGCCATAGTCCGCGTTACTGCCGCCCAGAAAGCTGCTGGACAACAGGCTGGCCGTGCCAGTCAGCCCCGCACCCAGTTCGGCCACGAAGGCGTCGGTCTGGCCCTTGCTGGTCGGCTGGAACGCGTTCGCGGTGGTCGGGAAGTCGCCTGACCAGGTGGAGCCGGTGACGTAGACGTTGCTGCTGCCGTCCACGGCGATGCCGTTGCCCTGATCGGCGTCGCGGCTCCCGCCCAGGTAGCTCCCGTAGGCCAGGCCGCCATCACTGCTCAGGCGGGCTACGAACGCGTCGCTGCCCCCGCCCGCGTAGCCCGGCTGGTAGGCGCCGGCCGTGGTCGGGAAGCCGCCCGTGGTGGCCCCGGTCACGTAGATCGCGCCGCTGGCGTCGGCGGTCACGGCGGCGGCCCGGTTGTCGGCGCCGCTGCCCAGGAAGGTGCTGTAGACGAGTTGCCGCGCTGGCGAGAGGTAGCCCGCCCCGTCGGTCGCCTGGTTCGAGGGCTTGAGCGCGGCCACGAAGGCGTCGGTCGTGCCGCTGCCAAAGGCCGGCTGATAGGCGTTGGCCGTGGTGGGAAAGGGCGCGCCGCCGTTGGCGCCGTGGCTGGTGGTCCAGCCGGCCACCCACACCGCTCCGTTGCTCAGCGCCACGCCATGGCCCTCGTCGAGGCCGTCGCCGCCCAGGAAGGTGCTGTAGAGCAGGCCCGCCGCGCCGCTCGTGCGCGGGTCGAGCTCGGCCAGGAAGGCGTTGCGCGGGTCCGCTGAGCCCCGGCTGCTGAACGTGGTCTGGAAGGCGCCCGGCGTGGTGGGGAAGGCGCCGAAGGCGTTGTCGTAGGTGGTAATCCCGGTGACGTAGACGTGGCCCTGCCCATCCAGGGCGATGGCCCGCCCCGCCTCGTAGGCCCCGCCGCCGAGGTAGGTGCTGTAGACCAGGCTGTTGCCCGTGGCGCCCACCTCGGTCACAAACACGTCGTTGTGGCCGTTGTCGCTGCCGGGCATGGTCTGATACGCCCCGGGCATGATGGGGTAGTTGGTGGCATAGGTGAAGCCGGTGAGGTAGGCGTTGCCCGCGCCGTTGACGGCGATGGCCAGGCCCTGCGTGTCGCCGTTGCCGCCCAGGTAGGTGCTGTAGGCCAGGCTCTGCCCGTCCGGCGCGAGCTTGGTCACGAACACATCGTTGCCCGCGTTCGTGAAGACGCCGCCGTTGTAGGCGTTCTGCTGCGGGAAGTTGGGCGAGGTGGTGCTGCCGACGACGTAGGCGCTGCCCGCGCCGTCCACGGCGATGCCGTTGCCGGCGCTGTTGCCGCTGCTGCCGCCGAGGTAGGTGGAGTAGCCCAGCACGGGGTCCACCACCAGCGGCCGGCCATGGTCGTAGGCGCCCACGGCCACGCCGATGCGGGTCCCGCCCGTGAGCACGTAGCGCGAGGCGACGGCCCGGCGCTGCCCGCCGATGGTCTGATAGGTGGATGGCGCGTACAGGCGCACCACGCCGGCCGCGGTCCGCAGGCTCAGGGCGCCGTGGGCATCCTGGCTCAGCCCGCGCGCGCCGTCCACGGCCAGGGTCAGAGCGGAGACGCTGGCGCCGGGGGCCACGGTCCAGTCGTACTCCAGGCGGCCCTGCGTGCCGTGGTAGGCCAGGTCGATGCCCGGATACACGTCATGGTACACGATCCGCGCGTAGGTGGGGATGCCGGTGTGCCAGCCAGAGGGGTCGGACCCCATGAGGTAGTTGGCGTCGCCGGGCAGGCGCTGCTGGCCTTCCAGCGCCGGGCCGGCGCTGGCGCCGACGTAGCGCAGGCGCACCGCCGTCTCGCTCAGCGGCGCCGTCGGGGTCAGGAGACCTGTGCCCGCGTCCAGGGCGTCGCGCGCGGCCCTGGATACCGTGGGCGTCGTGGGGACGGTCAGCGCCAGCACGGCGTCCGTCCCAGTCAGGTAGAGGCCGTAGCCCGCGCCGCGGGCCAGGTAGCGCACGCGGCCGTCGGTCTGGCCCCGGTTGGCCTCAAAGGAGAGCGGCAGGCGTCCGTAGCTGGCGAGTTGCCCCGCGCCAAGGCCGGCTGTCGCGTTGGTCAGGGCCGTCGTCCCGGTGATCAGGCCCGCCGCGACCGAGGGAGTGGCTGAGGCCGCCGGCGGCAGCGCTATGAGGGCCGTGACCGGCGTGCTGGTTGAGATGTCGCTCGGCAGTGTTGTCGTCACGGGTGTGGGCACAGCGGTCGGCGTCGGCGCCACGGTGGATGCGGTCGCGGATACGGCCGCCGTCGCGGAGACGGCTGCTGGCGCCGTGGACGCCGATATCATCGGGGATGCCGGCGTGATCGCGGGCATGGATATCGTCGGGGATGCCAGCGTGGTCGTGGATGCGGGGGTCGTCGTCTGTCCGGGCGCCGGGATGGTGACGGTGGGGATAGTCACGGTAGGCGGAGTCGGACGTCCGACGATGACGGTCGTCGTATCCGGCACTATCCCATCGCTGTGCCGCGCGACCATGCGCGTTGGCGTCATGGCCCGCTGTCTGTTAGCCGTGGACAGGCCCGCGCGCCGTTGGGCCACCCCTCGTCCCACGGCCGACCGCGGTCGTCCCACGGCCGCCGGCCATCGTTCCGACACCGCAGTGTCCGTTTGCTGCCATGCGACCGCAGTCGCAGGCCCGTTCGACCGCGGTCGGCCGGTGGTTTGCCATGCGCCCACGGTCGCCGACCGTCGTTCTGACACCGCAGTGTCCGTGCGCTGCCATGCGACCGCAGTCGCAGGCCGACTATTCCCCAGGCGCAGGTGCGGACCGATCCCGCCGCTGCCGGCCGGCACGACGGGCACGGGCGGCATGATGGTTTGCACCTGGCGGCCCAGACCGTCGTAGACATAGGTCGTGGTGTTGCCGTTGGGCGTGGTCATGGATGTCTGGTTGCCGTCCCCATCGTAGCCGTAGGAGGTGATGACCGGCGCCGTGGTAGTGACGCCGGCGGTCGTGGTGGTAATGGGCGGCGTCGCCGAGGTCTGGAGGTCGCCTTGCGGGTCGTAGGTCGAGCGGCTCTGATAGGACGACGACTGGGGGCCGAATTGTACCTGCGCCTGCGCGCCGTTGACGGTCACCGAGACGCCGCGCGGGTCGAGGACGACCGTGGGCTCGCCGTACGCGTCGCGCAACGTGATGGCGCCGCGCCAGATGGCGTTGCTCCCACTGCCGCTGACGAGGCGGGCGGAGGAATAAAGGCCATGGTAGCCGTCGTAGGTGTTCAGCGTCCTCCCGCCGTTGGGCAGGTCGGTTTCCGTCAGGTCATACCCCGCGCCGTAACTGTAGCGGGTCACGAGGGGGGCCGGCGTGGCGCCCAGGGTGTCGCTGGCCACGGGAGGCGAGGATGTCCGCGTCAGCAGGCCGATGCTCCCGGTGGACCCGACGTATGCGTAGGAGTTAGTCGTGGTGTTATTGTTGGCATCGGTGCTGGTCAGCACGTCGTGGTCCGCGTCGTAGGTGCTGCTCGTGGTGTGGCCGAGGCCGTCCACCACGCTGGTGGCCTCGCCCTGCCCGTCCAGCGTGTAGGCGGTGGTCAGCGCCGCCGTCGTGCCGGAGCCCTGCACCACGCGCGTCGCGCCGGGCAGGTAGCTGATAGCGGTGGTGTAGGAGGGCGTGTAGCCCGCCTGCCCTGGCGTCCCCATGGCCGGGCTGGTCATGCTGGTCACCTGGCCGGCCGCATTGTAGCCCAGGGTGAAGGCCTCGCCCAGCGGAGAGGTGATGGTCGTTAACTGCGCCCCGCTGTAGCCGAACGTGGTGGTCACGGCGTCGGACGTCCCCGCGCCCCGCGTCATACCGGTGAGCTGGCTGCCGTTGTAGGCGTAGGTGACGTGCTGCCCCTGCGTCCCGCCGCTGCTCTGCCACAGCGGGCTCTGCGCGTCGCTCAACAGACCGTTTTGGTAGGAGAAGGTGAGAGTTCGTCCCCCGCTATTCGCCTCTTGCGCCGGGCTGGCGGCGCTGCCGGAGCCGTAGCTCATCGTATTCGTGTTGCCGTAGCTGTCCTGGTCCGTGGTCAACCGGCCCGACGCGTCGAAGGTCATGACCTCGTCGCTCAAGAAGTTGGTCAGCGCGTAGCCGCTGCTCGACGTGGAGAGCTGCCAGGGCTTGCCGGGGGTGACGGCGTAGTTCGTATAGGGCGGCGCGTCGGTAGGACTGCCCTGGTAGGGGAAGGCCCAGACGGCGCCGGAGGTATCGGTGTAGAGCACGGTCCCGGTCAGCACGCCGCCCATGCGCGGGGTTAGACTGGAGGACCAGCCGCCCGCCGGCGATGCGCCGGACGCGGCGCTGGCGCTGTCCCAGGTCCGATTCAAGGCCAGCCCCAACCCGCGCGCGGGAATGCTCATATCGCTCGTGCTCACATCCACGTGCCCGTCGGCCAGATCCACGCTGACGCTCGCGTCGCCGCCCACGGCCATGCCCTGATGCGGATGCCAGGGGATCGCCCCGCTCGGCTGGGCGATCTTGGCCACGAAGGCGCTGGTGTACCCACCGCTCGGCGGGGTCCCGGAGTAGGGGGTCGCCACGGGGAAATTGGGCGAGGCGGTGGCGCCCGTCACGTAGGCGACGCCGGCCCCGTCCACCGCGATGCCGTTTGCCTCTTCGAATCCGCTCCCACCGAGGTAGCTGCTGTAGGTCAGGGCGCCGCCCGCGGCGAACCGGGCCACGGTCCCGTCGCCGCCGCCGCCATAGGCGGGCTGGAACGCGCCGCCGACGATGGGCAGCGTGGCCGTGGCCGAGGTCGTCCCCGCCACGTAGGCGTCGCCCGCCGCGTCCACCGCGATGGCGCCGCCCCCATCGTAGCCGGTCGTCCCCACCCCGCCATAGTAGGTGCTGTAGATCAGCGCGTTGCCCGCCGCCGTGAGCGCGGCGACGAACCCACTGGTCGAGCCGCCGGGGTAGGTGGGCTGCGCCGCGTTGCGCAACGGAAAGTCCCGCGACGTGGTCTGCCCGGTCACGTAGGCGTCGCCGCTGCCGTCGAGGGCAATGGCCGCGGCCACATCGGTGCCGCTGCCGCCCAGGTAGGTGCTGTAGACCAGCGCGCTGTCGCTCGGGTTGAGCACGGTCACAAAGGCGGTGTCATGGCTGCCGCGCTTGACCGGCTGGTAGGCGTTCTTGACGGGGAAGTCGCTCGCGCCCGTGTGGCCGCTGACGTAGGCGTCGCCCGCGGCGTCCACGGCGATGCCCGTGGCAATGGATTGCCCCGTCCCGCCGCCGAGGAACGTGCTGTAGACCAGCGCGCCGCCGCCGTCGAGCTTGGTCACGAACCCGTCGTCGCCCGCGCCGGTGTCAGCCGGCGCGTTGTTGGCGGGGAACAGCGCGTTCTTGATCGGGAAGGTGAAGGAGTTGGTATCCCCCGCCACGTAGGCGTTGCCCGCCGCGTCGAGCGCCAGCCCAGAGGCCGTGTCGCCGCCTTCGCCGCCGAGGAACGTGCTGTAGACCAGCGCGTTGCCCGCGGCGCTGAGCCGCGTCACGAAGCCGCTGTGCAGGTAGCCCGTGGCGCAACTGCCGCACCGGGCCTGCGCCGCGTTCTTGGTGGGGTAGTCCGCCGCGCCGGTATACCCTGCGATGGTGGCCTCGCCCGCCGCGTCGACCGCGATGGCCTTGCCCCCCGTGGAGGAGCTGGGGCTGGCGCCACCGAGATAGGTGCTGTACACCAGCGCGTTCCCCGCCGGGTTAAACTTGGTCACGAAGACGTCGCCGCCGGCGTTGGTCGTGGAGTACGCTCCCGTGGTGACGGGAAATGGACCAGGGGACGTCTGGCCAGTGACGTAGGCGTCGCCCGCGCCGTCGACGGCGATGCCCAGGCCGTTGGCGTTGCCGCCCAGGTAGGTGGAGTACGAGAGGACGGGGTCGATCACCAATGGCTGGCTGTGGTCGTAGGCGCCGACGACCACGCCGACGCGGTTGGCGCCGGTGAGCGCGTAGGCCGCCTGCACGGCATGTCGCTGCCCGCTGATGGTCTGGTAGGCCATGGGCGCGTCCAGGCGCGCTGGCCCCACGGCGGTGTCCAGGCGCAGGTTGCCGGCCCCGTCGAGGTCCACCCCCCGCGCGCCCTCGACGGAGAAGGCGATGGCGGCGACCGTGGCCGTGGGAGCGACGGTCCAGTCGTACTCCAGGCGGCCCTGCTCCCCATGGTAGGCCAGGTCGATGCCGGGATAGAGGCCATGGTAGGCGACGCGCCCGTAGGTGGGGATGCCCGTCCGCCAGGCGCCGGGATTGCTGCCAGTCAGGTAGTTGACGGCGTCCGGCAGGGGCGCTTCACCGGCGGGCTGGGCCAGCGGGTTGGCTCCGACGTAGCGCAGGCGCAGCGCCGCATAGGTGATGGGCGCGGTCTGCGTCAAGGCGCCGTCCGCGCTTACCACGCCGCCGACGATGTGAGTGCGGTGTCTGGACGGGAGCGACCGCGCATCGGCCAGCGCGAGGACGGCGTCGGCGCCGGTCAGGTAGAGCTCATAGGACGGGCCGCGGGCCAGGAAAGAGACGCGGCTATCGGTCTGGCCCCGGTTAGGCTCGAAGGAGAGGGGGAGCCGTCCATAGGCCGCGGCGACCTGCCCCGAGAGAGGGGTTGTGCCAGTCACGGGAGTCACGGGGGTCATGGGCGCCGCGGATGCCGCGCGCGGGAGGGCGGGCGCCGCGGGCGCGGGTCGTGGCCAGGTCCGCCGCGCCCACCCGCGCCCAGAGGGGCGCCCCTCGCCAGCGAAGGGCGGGGACGAGCCCCGCGACGCGGCCATGGCCCCGGAATCGCCACGGCCGGCCGCCCTATTGTCCGGGAATCCACCCGCTGCCGCGGGCGCTTGCACCCCGGGCGCCCGTAAGGGCAATGGCGCCGCGGCAGGCGAGGCGCCGGCTGGGCCGGCGGCCAGAGGCGTCATGAGGTTGACGACGAGCAGGAGCGGCAGCGCGACGCGCCGGGCGCGGGAGGTCACGAGGGTGTTCACGGTAAGATCCTTCCGATGTCCCTGTGCGAGCGGTCGATCGTCGGCGTCAAGCGGCCGGGGTCTGCTCGTCGATGTCTCTATTCTGCCGCCCGCGAACCCTCCCCGGCCAGACATAACTCACACGGTTAACGCACATGATGGCGTGGCCGCGCCATCATGTGACCCCGCCGGCCAGGGGTGAGATAGCAGGGCCTGTGAATTGTCGGACTGGGAGCGCGGGCGGCCCGCCCGCTTCTGTCGCGGCTACGCGGATCGGTGCGCCAACCGTCGTGGACGCCAGCCGCGCTCCCCGTAGCACGAGGCGGGCGAGCCGCCCGCGCTCCCCGTAGGGCGCCGTACAATTCACAGACCACGGGGGTGCACCTCAAAAAAGTGGACCGCGGCCGGAATGGGCCTGCGACTGCGGTCGCATGGCAAACGGACGCCGACCACGGTCAAGTGTAGTCCGCCGTCACCCCGCTCTTGGCCCCTTTCTGACACCGCAGTGTCCGTGGTTTGCCATGCGACCGCAGTCGCAGGTCGGAGTCCACAATTGTAAGGTGCACCCAGACCACGGGGGCGATAGTGACAAACCAGCCACCGTCGTGCTACTATCACCAATGAGACACGGCTTCGGCGTCGTGGCATCGGCCCTCAAGGCAGCGGCCCCCCGGCGGCCTCGCATCGTGTCCGCCCTCGCCCTATGCGCGCGTGCGAGGGAGCCGAACGAGGAGGGTCCCCGACGTGAGCGACATGAACGCGCCAGAACTGTCGAGATTTGGAGAGTTGTTGCGAGCCCGCCGCGTGGCCGCGGGCCTCTCCCAGGAAGCCCTGGCCGCCAGGGCAGGCCTCAGCGCGCGGGCCATCAGCGCCCTCGAACGCGGCGTCAACCGCGCGCCGCGGGGCACCACGCTCAACCTGCTGGCGGAGGCTCTGGAACTGGACGCGGCGGACCGCGCCGCGTTTGAAGCGGTGGCCGGGCAGCGGCGCGCCCCCCGCGCGGCGCCGATCTCAGCCCACCGCAACCGCCGGCGCCCTCTCCCTGTCCCCGTGCCCCTTACCGGCATGATCGGGCGTGAGCGCGAGCTGGCGGCGGTGTGCGCCCTGGTCGAGCGCCCCGATGTGCGCCTGCTGACCCTCGTCGGTCCCCCGGGCGTTGGAAAGACGCGCCTCGCCCTGCAGGTCGCGTCAGACACGGAACGCCAGTTTCCGGGCGGCGCCACGTTCGTCTCCCTCGATGGCGTCGCCGGCGGCGACGCCGTCCTGCCGGCCCTGGCGCGGGCGCTGGGCCTGGACGACGCTGGTCCCACGCCGCGGTTGCAGGAGAGGGTGGTGGGTAGGCTTCGGCGGCCCGAACTGCTGGTGCTCGATACGTTCGAGCACATCATGGACGCGGCGTCGACGCTCGCCACGCTCTGCCAGTGCTGCCCCGCGCTGACCGTCCTCGTCACCAGTCGCCGCGCCCTCCGCCTGCGCGGCGAACATCAGTTCACGGTACCGCCGCTTGAAACACCCCCGTCTCAGGACCTCGGCCTCGGCCTTAACCCCGACGGGGACCGCGCGCGCGACGCGGCGGTGCGGCTCTTCGTCGAGCGCCTGTACGCGGTCAACCCCGCCGTGCCGCTCACCAACGCGCACCTGGCCCTGATTGCCCGCGCCTGCCTGGTCCTCGACGGACTGCCGCTGGCGATCGAGCTTGCCGCGGCGGCCGCCGAGAGGGCGCCGCTGCGCGCCCTGCTTGACCGCCTCATCGGACCAGCGGCAGGGAACAC
>JAABUQ010005549.1_pt1 | contig 19972 bp, 18 predicted proteins | sample 5560001 | NCBI WGS metagenome assembly JAABUQ01 (sample SAMN10711888, study PRJNA513371) | rock metagenome | isolation source: Antarctica rocks | place: Antarctica: Victoria Land, Finger Mt nord | collected 2015-12-18
GAAGCGGAACGTCACGAAGGCCGCGACGCGCCCCGGGTTAGCGATGTCGATCTCCGTGTCCTCGCCGCGCGCGGTGCTGGCGCCGGCGAAGTAGGCCGTGCTGCCGGTCCCGCGCACGCCGGTGACGGGGGCCACGGCCGGGGTGAGGCTGCGGGCGCCGAAGGCCGACACATCGTTGGTCCCCTCCACGATCACGCCCGGCGTGGTGAAGCAGGCGGTGAAACCGCCGTCGCGCGAGGCCACGGACTGGCCGACGGCGTATCCGTCGACGGCGAGAGCGACCGGCTCACCAGGCAGGAAGCCCGCGCCCGTCGCGCACAGCTTAGCGCCGACAGCGACAGTCTGACGGTCGAGCCGCAGGGTCGGGCTGCCGGTCGAGAGGAGCGGAGAGCGCGGCGAGGTCAGGCCCGCCACGATAGGGCTGGGCGTGGCCGTCGCCGGTGTCGCGCCGGTCACAGTGGGTATGACAGGCGTCGTCGCCGTGGCCGATGGTCCGGCGGCCGGGGAGGGTATTAGCGTGGCGGCCGGCGGCGCGGTTGGCGCTGGCGACGGTGTCGTCCCTGTCCTCGTCGCAGCGGGCGACGCGGTGGGGACGCCGGTGGCCGTGGCCATCGCTGTGCCGGTAGGCGTTTCCGTGCTTGTCGGTGTGCTCGTCGGGGTCGCCGTGCCGGTCGGCGCCGGCGTGGGGCTGGGGTTGGCGCTCCGGTCGATGGTCAGAGTGGCCGTGCCTGTGTCGGAGGCCGTGCCGCCGTCCGCCTCGGCGCGCACGTCCAGGGTGTACGTGCCCGCCCGGTGTCCGCGCACCCGTAGCAGTATGGCTGAGGTCATGTGCGCCGGGACTTCCAGCCTGCCGATCTCTGGCGTCAGATCGAGGCCGCCGGGCGCGGAGTGCGGGGTGAAGGTGTAGTACGAGTCCAGGTTGCCCGTGTTGCTGATCACCATCAGGTATGAGGTCTGCAGCGTGTCGGTGAGCGCCTGGTTACCCGGTTCCAGTCCGATCCGCACGCCGTGGTTACCCGTAAAGGTGACGTCGCCCGTGTCCGCGTTGCGGATCGCCGGGTCCGACTGCGAGGTCGCCAGGATACCGAGCCCGTAAGTTTGCGCCAGGCCATAAGTGATGGGACTGGTTGCAATCTGTGCGACTTGTTAGGGACGACCTGAGCCCATGGCGCCAGCGTATCCGCCGGCAACGCGCGCGCTTCGGCCATGCCCCTATCCCTCCTCGCCGTCGCTATCCGCCCGATCCCGCCCTCATCTTACCCTGATGCCCGCACACACGTTCACGACCGTCGTCGCCACTATTTCTTCGCCCGCTCGTCTTTATCATCCATCGACTATCGACTATCGACTATCGACTATCGACTATCGACTATCGACTATCGACTATCGACTATCGACTATCGACTATCGACTATCGACTATCGACGCATGGGCATGCACGAGCAGGGCGGCGACATCGGCCGGGGTGACGCCGGCGAGGCGGCCGGCCTGGCCGACCGTGAGCGGGCGGAAGCGCGCGAGCTTCTCGCGCGCCTCGGCGCGCAGCCCGCGCACGGCCCCGTAGTCGAGGCCAGCCACTAGGGCGTAGCCCTCCATGCGCGCGGTTCGCCGCACCTCGTCCTGCTGGCGCGCGATGTAGCCGGCGTACTTGACCTCCAGCTCGGCCTGCTCCGCGACTTCGGCCGGCACAGCGGCCAGCCCCGACGAGGCGGACGCCGCCGCGACCGCCTGGGCAAAGGTGACGCCCGGACGGCGCAAGGCCTCCTCGCCGGAAACGGGCCGGCCGAAAGTCTGTCCCTCCACGCCATGCACCCGTACCGCGCGCAGGGTCTCCATCGCTCGTGAGATAGCGGCGCGCTTGGCCTCGACCCGCCCGTAACGCTCCTCATCGACGAGCCCGACCGCGTAGGCCAGTCCCGTCAGGCGCAGGTCGGCGTTGTCCTGGCGCAAGAGCAGGCGGTGCTCGGCGCGCGAGGTGTGCATGCGGTAGGGCTCGCGGTGGTCCTTGGTCACGAGGTCGTCGATCAGCACGCCGATGTAGGCTTGGTCCCGGCGCGGCACGACCGGCCCCTGGCCCGCGGCGTCGCGCGCGGCGTTGAGCCCGGCGATGAGCCCCTGCGCGGCGGCCTCCTCATAGCCCGACGTGCCGTTGATTTGCCCCGCCAGGTAGAGCCCCGCCATCACCTGGCTCTCCAGCGAGGCCAGCGTCTGGTAGGGGGGCGCGAAGTCGTACTCCACGGCGTAGCCGGCGCGCATGATCTCGGCCCGGCGCAGGGCGGGTATCGTGCGCAGCATCTCCAGCTGCACGTCCTCGGGCAGCGAGGTGTTGGCCCCCTGCACATAGATCTCGCGCGTGCGCAGCCCCTCCGGCTCCAGGAACAGTTGGTGCGACTCTTTCTCGGCGAAGCGTACGATTTTGTCCTCGATGGAAGGGCAGTAGCGCGGGCCGACACCCTCGATCGTGCCGTTGAACATGGGCGCGCGATGCAGGTTGGCCCGGATGATGTCGTGCGTTTCACGGTTGGTATGCACGAGGTGGCAGGGAACCTGGGCGCGCCAGGGGTCGGGCCGCGCGCGCGCGGGCAGGGCCTCGAAGGCGCGTCTCGCGCTGTCACTAAAGAAGAGCGGCGTGGGCGAGCCGGGCTGGACCTCCGTCAGGTCCCAGTCGATGGTGTCGCGGTCGAGCCGCGCCGGCGTGCCGGTCTTGAGGCGGCCGAGATCGAAGCCGAGGCGGCGCAGCGCCGCGGAGAGCGCTGCGGCGGCCGGCTCTCCAGCGCGGCCCGCGGCGTAGGACTGCTCGCCCGTGATGCAGCGGCCGTTGAGCGAGGTGCCGGTGCAGAGGACCATGGCGCGGCAACGCAGCGTTTCGCCCGAAGAGAGCGTGACCCCCTCGATGCGCTTGTCGGGACCCGCGCCGGAGGCGAGCAGATCGGCCACGAGCCCGCCGCGCAGGTCGAGATGCGGTTGCGCCGCGACGAGGCGCGTCATCGCGGCGTTGTAGGCGTGCTTGTCGGCCTGCGCGCGCAGGGCCTGCACGGCGGGGCCCTTGCCGGTGTTGAGCAGGCGTACTTGGATGGCCGTTTCGTCGGTGACGCGGCCCATGGCGCCGCCGAGAGCGTCGATCTCGCGCACCAGATGCCCCTTGGCCGGCCCGCCGATAGAGGGGTTGCAGGGCATCAGGGCCAGGTGCTGTGGGTTCATGGTGAGCAGTAAGGTGCGCCGGCCGAGCCGCGCCGCCGCCAGGGCCGCCTCGCAGCCGGCGTGGCCCGCCCCAACCACGATTACGTCGTAGATATCCATAGCATTAGGATACAAGGTCATATCGTACAATAACGACAAAGCCTTTTTTCAACGAGCCCCGCGACGGCGCGACGTATGAATCACGCGAGAGATGGAACGAGTCGAGTATGAGCGTTCTAGACAAGATCACCGAGGCCGACAAGGTACAGCGCCCGGCCAGCGACCCGGCCTGGGGGGAACGTTCGCGGGGCGAGCCACGCTGGCCCGCGTCGGCAGCGGTCGCCGCCGCCATCGTGCTCTACATATCGCTGCCCAAAGGGCTGACGCTGCAGACGCTCCAGGACGCGATGGGGATCGGCCGTGGGCAGGACTGGTTCCGCTGGATCCTACCGGCCCTGGAGTTCGCCCTGCTGGTCGCGCTGACGCTCGCCGAGCCGCGGCGCCGGGCGGGCGAGCCCCGCTGGTTGCGCTACGGCGCCGTCGCCATCATCGCGCTCGTCAACATCGCCAATGTGATCTCGCTCTTCCTGCTCGTCCGCGTCTTGCTCCACCCGAAAGATACGGATCTGAAGGGCCAGGACATCCTCTTGATATCGATCAACGTCTGGCTGACCAACGTGATCGTCTTCGGCCTGTGGTACTGGGAGCTTGATCGCGGCGGTCCGGACGACCGCTCGCACCCGCAGCACCGCCGGCCCGACTTCCTGTTCCCGCAGATGATCACGCCGCACTGCACGCACGAACACTGGACGCCCTCGTTCATGGACTATCTGTATGTCGCGTTCACCAACGCCACCGCCTTCAGCCCCACCGACACGATGCCGCTGACGCCCTGGGCCAAAGCGTTGATGACGGTCCAGGCGCTGGCCTCGCTGCTTACCGTCGCCCTAGTAGCCGCGCGAGCGGTCAATATCCTGGGCCAGTAGCCGGCCCTGTAGCGCGGATACGGCGTAGACTAAGACATGCATTCTGTATGAGCGCATGCTTGATAAAGAGGATATGACCATGAACGTCAATCTCGACGATGTGACCGTCGGCAACAACGAGGCGGCGGGGCGCTACGAGGCGCATGTGGACGGCCGGCTCGCGGTCGTCGACTACCGGCGCGTGGGCGGCCGCATTACCTACACCCACACCGAGGTCCCCGATGAACTGGAGGGGCAGGGCATCGCCGGCAAGATGGCCCACGTCGCCCTGGACGACGCGCGCGCCCAGCGTCTTGAGGTAGTCCCTCAATGTCCCTACATCGCGGACTATATCGAGCGCCACCCCGAGTACCAGGACCTCGTGTCGCCCGACTACCGCTAACACTTCCTGTAGCCACTATTCTGTAAGGCGAAAGGTAGTCGAAGATACTGACGAGAAAGGGTGTGGAAGGCAGCGCCAATTACATCATACGCGGAGAAATCCTGCGGTCGGTGGAGCCGTACTATGCAGCGTAACCTGGGCATACTGCTCCAAATGCGGATCGCCGCGCAGCGCATAATCGATTTTGCCAAAGGCGCTGACAGCGAAAAATTCAAGTAAGAGGGTAAACACTGATGGTTGTCAAAGACCGCCTCCCCTACGATGCCCTTACAGCTCTGTGTGAACGGTGGGGCGTGGCCAAACTTTCTTTTTTTGGCTCAGCTTTACGCGATAATTTCTCTTCGGAGAGCGATTTCGATCTGGTGGTCGACTTTCCGCCGGAGCGGCGGATGGGCTTGCGATTTTTTGAGCTCGAGGCAGAGCTTGAGCAAATCCTTGGTCGCAAGGTCGACTTCATCTCGGGTAGAGGGTTAGCGTATACGAGGAATATCGAGTTCCGCGACGAGGTGGCGCGCACGGCGGAGGTCATTTATGCCGCTCCGTAACATAGGGACGATGCGTCAGATGCTGCGCTCCGCGCAAAGTATCGTTGCCGTTGCATACGATGCCTAGTGTCTTTGGCCGCCTGCTGCTGTTCCTGAGCTCGTACTTCCCGCTGGCGCTGATCCTGTTCTTCCTGCTGGTCTCGCGACAGCCGCTGGTGGCGACGGCTATCCTACTTGTGGACGCGCTGGGGCTGCTTGTGGGCCTCCCGCGTGTCTATGAATTGCCCCTGCCCCAGCCTGGATCCGACGTCGAGCCTTTCATGGCCGCGACGGTCCCCTCGCGATCCTCGGCCGACGCGTGCCCCGCGAACACTACGCCCCAGCGCAGCGCCGCGCCGCCGACCAGCGAGGCAATCGAGGCGGCCGTCGCGAACGCCCTCTTGTTCCTGCCGGTAAGGGCGCTTGTCGCCTCGAGGGCCGTGGCGGCCAGAGTGCCCACCGTGGCCACGGCGGTCGTCAGGCCCAAGCGGCCGCGCAGCAGCGGTGTGGCCGCCGGACCCGTCGTCGCCATGTAGGCGCCGAGCAAGACGGCCTCGGTCGCGCCGAGCGCCACGTTGAAGGGTGCGAACAGGCGGTGCTCGTCGGGCGTGGCGCGCCCGGAGAGCGTCGACGCCAGGCTTACCGCCGCCGCCCCCGTGCTCATGGCGCTGGCCATGAACAGGCCGCCCAGCAGCGGGCTCTTGTACCATACCGGGACGCTGCTGGTCCCGATCAGCACGCCGGTGTAGCCACCCAGCGCCAGCGCCGTGGGCACGCCGGCCACGGAGAGGGCGCGTTCGGGCAGCAGCGCCACGACCTCGTCGAGGGGCGCGGGGACGGGCAGCCCTCCCTCGCCGGCCAGCGCGCGCAGCACCGTGAGCGTGGAGAACGCGCTGTGCGCGGTGAGTACCCACGCCCCCAGGTTCATCGGCGACGAGGGTTTGAAGACGCGCAGCATGTGGTGGAAGCGTGAGCGCTTCCCAAGGTCGTAGATCAGCAGCGGCGCGCAGGGCGCCATGGTGGCGACGGCCACGTAGTGGGCGGTGCGCGCCAACTCCCGGCGCCGCTCGCCGTCGAGCGTTTCGACCAGCGCGGCGAGCACGAACGCGCCGCACGACACGCCGCCGAGGTAGAAGTAGGCGGCGATGGCGTTCCTCCAGGGCGGCTTCCGCAGGATCGGCACGTCGCGGTAGGCGTCGCGCGGGCGCGCATGCGCCGCGCCGTAGCGCCCATTGCTACTCAGCGGCGTCTCTCTTTTGTTCGTGTTTATCGTGGGTAACTCACGCAGCGCCATAGTTATTCTTCCCCCCGTGCGTTGGCGACGGCGAGGGCGCCGGCGGCGGTGAGCCCGACGCCCACCGCCGCGCTCCAGGCGTAGCGCAAGAGCATGCGCGAGGAGGGGCGCGGCGGCGCCTCGGGCAGATTGTAGGCGGCCGGCTCGTCGGTGAGCAGGAAGAAGGCGTTGAGCGGCTTGTATTCGGCGGTCTCGTCGGCGCCGTACAGGTAGGCCTCGGGCACGCCCCTGCCGTGCAACTCCATGACGCGCGCGCGCGCGTACTCCTTGAGCTCCGACACGGGGCCGAAGCGGATCGAGTCGGTGGGGCAACTCTTGGCGCAGGCCGGCTCGATGCCGCCGCGCTGGCGGTCGTAGCACAGCGTACACTTATGCACCGCGCCGTCGGCCTCGCTGCGCTGCAGCACGCCGAAGGGGCAGGCCGACACGCAGTAGCCGCAGCCGTTGCAGATGTCGGCCTGCACGTAGACGTCGTCCCACTCGTTGCGAATGATCGAGCCGGTGGGACAGGCCTCCTGGCAGGGCGCGGCGGTGCAGTGCTTGCACACGTCGCTGTTGAAGAGCCAGCGCACGTTTCCATTCGGCAGCGCGTGCTCGGTGAACGACACATGTCGCCAGGTCGTGGCCGAGAGACGCAGCGTGTTGTCATAACTTTGGCCGGACCACTTGTTACCGTCGGCCGACAGGCTGTTCCACTGCTTGCAGGCCACCTCGCAGGCCTTGCAACCGATGCAGATCGTGGAGTCGGTGAAGAAGCCCATCGGCTCCTCGCCCGGCGGAGGTGAGGCGATGGTGACGCCCTCGATGAGGGTGGGCTTGACGTCCGCCTGCTCGGGGTAGGCGTCGCGGCTCGTGTTGATATTCAAGCGTTCCTCCCTTCTGGCTGGGCTTGCGTCAGGGTGCCGGCCATGGGCTCCTCCTGCGCGCGCGGAGCGACCGGCACGGAGGGGACGTCGGAGGCCACGCCCAGGCGGCCTTTGCGCACCTGGCAGACGAAGGCCTTGGACTCGTGCATACTGACGTTGGGGTCGGTCATCATCGCCGCGAGTTCGTTGGCCGCGCTGCCGGCGATCTCGCCGCTGTAGCCGAAGTGGATCGGCAGCCCGACCTGGTGGACCGTGCGTCCGGCCACTTTGAGGGGCACGATGCGCGGCGTGACCATGGCCCGCGCCTCGATACTGCTGCGCGGCGACGATACCACGACCCAGTCGCCGTGCGCGATGCCGCGCTCGCGCGCCAACTCGGGGCTCAACTCTACGAACATGGCCGGCTGCAACTCGTTGAGCCACGAGTCGAAGCGGCTCATCGGACCGGACAGGTAGTGCTCGGTGACGCGGTAGGTCGTCAGCGCGATCGGGTAATCGGGGCTCATCGGCTCGATGGGGTTCAGGGGGACCTCGTCGTACTGCACCGTCGGGTTAGCGCGCTGCTTGTAGAGCGCGTTGCCCACGGGCGACTCCAATGGCTCGTAGTGCGTGGGCAGCGGCCCGTCCTTGATGCCGCCGCGCGAAGAGCCGCCCCTTGCCGCCGGGGACCAGGATGAACGGAGAGTCGCCGTCGATATTGTCCATGCCCTTGGCGTCGGGGCCGCCGCGGTAGCTCGGCGGCTTGGCCGGCTGGAAGTCCGGGGTGTCGAGCCCCGTCCACTTCTTCGCCCCTTCATCCCACCAGACGTACTGCTTGCGCTCGCTCCAGGGCTTGCCCTCGGGGTCGGCGCTGGCGCGGTTGTAGAGCATGCGGCGGTTGGAGGGCCAGGCCCAAGCCCAGTTGAGGTTGACGTGTTGCCCCGGCGTACTCTCGCGCTCGGCGGCGCGATTGTAGCCTTGTTTGGGGTAGACGCCCGTGTAGATCCAGCAGCCGCTGGCCGTGCTGCCGTCGTCCTTAAGGTCGTCGTAGGTCGCGAGCGGTTTACCGTCGGCGACGGCGTAGCCGTTGATCTCTTTGAGCACCTTCTCGGCGTCGGGCTCGTCGGTCAGCCGGCCGCGCGAGCCGTCGGGCAGCGTTTCGGGGCCGTCCATGGCGTAGTCCCAGGTCATGTTGAGCAGGCCCTGGTCGCGCGGCGCCGCGCTGTCCTTATAGATCTCGCGCACGCGGCGGCCCAGGTTCCAGATAAAGGAGAGGTCGGAGCGGCAGTCCGCGGGCGGGTCGACCGCCTTGTGGTGCCACTGCAAGAGGCGCTGCGTGTTGGTGAGAGAGCCGGGCTTCTCGGTCCCATTGGCGGCCGGCAGGAAGAAAACCTCGGTCTTGATGCTCGCGGGATCGGGGCTGTCGGGACCCTCCTTCCAGAAGGTGGCGCTCTCGATGAGGAACCAGTCGCGCACGACCAGCCAGTCCAGCTGGCGCAGCCCCTCGCGGTTGAGCCGCGCGTTGGGCGTGCCCACGGCTGGATTCTCGCCGATCAGGAAGAAGCCCTTGACCTCTCCCTGCGCCATCTTGATCATGGTCGGCAGGTGCGAGTGGTCGTCGCTGACGCGCGGCAGCCAGCTGAAGCCGTAGTCGTTCTCTTTAGTGGCGGCGTCGCCGTACCAGGCTTTGAGGAACGAGACCATGTACTTGGGCATGTTCGACCACAGGCCGCGCTCGACCTTCTCCTGTTCCAGGTAGTCGGACAACGTTTTGTGGTTACGTGACACGGCCGGCTGCGGGATGTAGCCTGGCAGCAGGTTGTAGAGCGTCGGGATGTCGGTCGAACCCTGGATCGAAGCATGCCCGCGCAGGGCCATGATACCCCCGCCGGGGCGGCCGATGTTGCCGAGCAGCAGCTGCAGGATCGACGCCGCGCGGATGATCTGCACGCCGATCGTGTGGTGGGTCCAGCCCACGGCGTAGACGATCGAGCTTGTGCGCTCGCGGCCGGAGTTGACCATCATCGCCTCGGCTACGTCCATGAACTGCTCAGCGCTGCAGCCGCAGATGTCGGCTACCATTTCCGGTGTATAGCGCGCGAAGTGGCGGCGCATCACGTTGAGCACACAGTTGGGGTGCTCTAGTGAGTCGTCGCGCTCGGGCGCGCCCCCGCGCTGGTCCGCCAGCGCGGCGCTGTACGAATCGGCTTTCATGGACGGGTCGATCGTGCTCGTCGGCGCCGGCTCTCCGGCGTATTGCCAGTTGGATTTGTCGGGCGGGTAGGAGTCCGTGGCGGCGTCGAAGCCCGAGAAGAGGCCGCCGTTGTCCTCGGCGTCGACATACGCGTCGTTGACGATCGTGGCCGCGTTCGTATAGGGCAGCACATACTCTTTGAACCAGCGCTCCTGCGTCAGCACCTGGTTGATGATACCGCCGAGAAAGGCGATGTCCGTCCCCGCCCTGATCGGCACGTAGTCCGTGCAGCAGGCCGAGGTACGGCTATAGTGCGGGTCGACATGGATCAGGCGCGCGCCCTTCTCGCGGGCTTTCATAGGGAAGCGAAACCCGACCGGGTGCGCCTCGGCCATGTTCGAGCCCATGATCAGGATGCAGTCGGAGTATTGCAGGTCTTCCTGGAAGCTGGTGGCCGCGCCGCGGCCGAACGAGGCGCTCAAACTGGGCACCGAGGCGCTGTGTCATATGCGGGCCTGGTTCTCGACGCTGATAATCCCGAGATTGTTGAACAGCTTCTTGATCAGGTAGTTTTCTTCGTTGTCGAGGGTGGCCCCGCCCAGGTGCGCCATCGCCGTCGTGTTGTTGACGGGGTCGCCGTCCTCGTCCCTCTCCACAAAGGTGGCGTCGCGGGTCTCCTTGACCCGTTGCGCGATACGCTCCATGGCCCAGTCCAGCGGCTTCTCTTCCCACTTGTCGGAGTAGGGCGCGCGGTAGAGCGCGTTCGTGACGCGGTGGGGATTGACGGTCAGCTGGAAGGTGTTGGCGCCCTTGGGGCAGAGCGTGCCCTCGTTGATGGGGGAGCGTGGGTCGCCCTCGATGTCGACGATCTTGCCACCTTTGACCCAGATCTGCTGCGCGCAGCCGACGGCGCAGTAGGGGCAGACGCCGTCGACCTTGGTCGCGCCGTCGAGGCGCGGGCGCTTGGCGATCGACATGGGGCTAAAGGGCTGTGGCGTGTTGCCCAGCCGCCAGAATAGGCCGCGTTTCTTCTCTACCCGACCGTCTTGGGCCATGGACCAACCCTTTCTCGTACATCCGATCCGACGTGAGTGGGGCGTATAGGCGTGGGTGGGGCTATCGGCGAGCGTTGACGGGCATAGACTGGGAATACGTTATGATACCATGGCGGCGCGCCCGCGTGTCGCGGGCGGTCCACTAGGGGCCTCGTATCATGGAATGATACTCTCGCGCAAGCGACCGATTTCCGTGCGATAGGTTTAGTCCGAGCGGGCGCGCAGGTGCAGGTCGGCCAGTGTGGTCAGCGCCTGCAGCGGGGTCATCGTGTCGATGTCGAGCGTGGCCAACTCGGCGGTGAAGCCCGTCCCGTCCGCGTGGTAGCCATTGCCGTTGGATTCCTTGACGCGCCCGGCGCCGTCCCCTGGCCTACGGGGGTCCGGGGGCTCGGCGAAGAAGGAGAGTTGCATGGAGTCGAGGGCGTCGCGCTCGGCCCTGTGCTTGCGCTCCAGTTCGCGCAAGATCTGCCGCGCCCGGCGCACCACCTCCTTGGGGATGCCGGCCAGTTCGGCCACATGGATGCCGTAGCTCTTGTCGGCCCCGCCCGGCACGACCTTGCGCAGGAAGCACACCTCATCGTTCTCCTCTAGCACGTCCATACGATAGTTGCGCACGCGCGCGAAGGCTTCGGCCAGCGTGTTCAACTCGTGGTAGTGCGTGGCGAAGATCGTCTTGGCGGCGCGCTTGGGTGTCTCGTGTAGGTGCTCCACGATGGCCTGTGCGATGGCCACGCCGTCGTAGGTGCTGGTGCCGCGGCCGATCTCGTCCAGGATCAAGAGCGAGCGCGCCGTGCAGCTGTTCAGGATCGTGGCCGTTTCGACCATCTCCACCATAAAGGTGCTATGTCCCGTGGCGATGTCGTCCTGCGCCCCCACGCGCGTGAACACGCGGTCGACCATGCCGACGCGCGCCCGCCTGGCCGGGACGAACGAGCCGATCTGCGCCAAGAGCACGATCAGGGCGGTCTGGCGCAGGAAGCACGACTTGCCCGACATGTTGGGGCCGGTCAGGATGGCGATCTGCTCCTCCGCGCCGTCGAGCGTGATGCTATTGGGCACGAAGGGCGTGTCGCGCTGCGCCACCTCGACCACGGGATGGCGCCCATCCACGATCTCGACGCGCGTCCCGTCGTCAAGCTCCGGCCGCGCGTAGTCGCGCTCCACGGCGACGGCGGCCAGCCCGGCGTAGACGTCGAGCCCGGCGACCGCCTCGGCCGTGCGCAAGAGGCGTGGGGCCTGCGCCGCGATGCGCTCGCGTGCCTGGGCCAGCAAGCTCAGTTCGACGGCGGCGCCGCGCTCGTTGGCCGAGAGAATCAGCCCCTCTTTCTCCTTGAGTTCGGGAGTGATATAGCGCTCGGCGTTGACCAGCGTCTGCTTGCGGATATAGTTGTCCGGCACGAGGTCGCGATTGGCGTTGCTGACCTCGATGGAGTACCCGAAGACTTTGTTGTAGGAGACCCTGAGCGAGCGGATGCCGGTGCGCTCCTTCTCCGCGTTCTCCAGGCCGGCCATCCAGTCGCGCGCCTCCCTGACCGCCTCCTCGATGCCGTCGAACTCGGCCGAGTAGCCCGCGCGGATGAAGCCGCCCTCGCCGAACTGGGCCGGCGGCTCGTCCTTGATGGCGCTGGCGATCAGATCGCGCACTTCCGCGCAGCCGTCGAGCGAGCCCACGAGCAGGCCCAGCGCCGGCCCCTTGGCCCCGTCGTCGCCGGGCAAGATGTCCTCCGCTTCCCCGGCCGGCGCGGCCAGTTCGCCCACGACGTCGCGCAGGGCCACGGCGCGCTCGAGGGCCGCGCGCATGGAGAGGAGGTCGCGCGGCGTGGCCGTGCTCTGCAGCACTTTGCCGGTGAGACGCTCCAGGTCGGGGATACCGCCCAGGGCGGTGACGAGCTTGAGGCGCAGCGCCGTGTCGTCGACGAGGGCGGCGACGGCGTCCTGGCGCGCGCGCAGGGGCGCCAGCCGCAGGAGGGGGTTGGTGACCCAGCGGCGCAAGAGGCGCGCGCCCATGGCCGTCCGGGTGCGGTCAAGCACCCACAAGAGCGAGCCTTCCACTGCGCCGCCGCGCATAGTGTGGTCGATCTCCAGGTTGCGCCGCGTGGGGCCGTCGAGCACCATATGGTCCTCAGGCGCGTGGACGGCGATGGGGCGCAACTGCGGCAACAGGGCGCGCTGCGTCTGCGCCAGGTAGGCCAGCAGCGCGCCGGCCGCGCCGACGGCGAGGGGCAGGCGCGCGTAGGGCTGTCCGTCGAGCGAGCGCAGGTCGTAGTGCGCCATGATGAGGCGGGACGCGGCCTGGTAGGTGAAGTAGCGCGGCTCGTAGGGCGTGACGAAGGCGCCGGGGACGGTGACCGGCGCGGCCAATTTACTGTCGGGTCTTTCCCCATCCTCATCGTCGCCGTCCTCCCCACCCATATCCAACTCACTACTCCCACGACCGCGCTCAACGTCGGTAGAGGGCCATAGGATCTCGGTCGGGGCGACGCGGGCGAGCTCGCGCTCGACGAGCGTCGTCACGGGCTTGCCGTGCAGCGCGACCGTGCCGATCTCGCCGGTGGTCACGTCGGCGTAGGCGACCCCGGCGTCGTCGCCCTTGATGAGCACGGCGGCGAGGTAGCGGTTGCGCTTGGGGTCGAGCAGCCCGCCCTCCACGGCGGTGCCCGGCGTGACCACGCGCACGACCTCGCGCTCGACGAGGTCCTTGCCCTTCGTGGCGCGCGGATCGCCGATCTGCTCGCAGACGGCGACTTTGTAGCCGCGCGACACGAGGCGCGCGATGTGTGTCTCGGCGGCGTGGTAGGGCACGCCGCACATGGGGACGCGCTCGCCCTTGGCGAACTCGCGCGAGGTCAGGTGTACCTCGAGCTCGCGCGAACCGACCGTGGCGTCCTCGTCGAACATCTCGTAGAAGTCGCCGAGGCGGAAGAACAGGATCGCGCTGGGGAACTGTGCCTTGATGCGCAGGTACTGCTGGCGGACGGGCGTACTCATACCCACATTTTACGGCATAGCGCGCCCTACTTCGCACCCCCTCCCACGGGCGCGCCTCACGATTGTGAGATGCGGCCTGGCCCTGAAGGACCATGGCAGGCCACGGACCCTGAAGGGTCTGGCTAGCCGCTGACCAGGCGTGGGTCCGGCGAGAGGAGCGTGTCCGTGCAGACCCTATTATAGTGTGGTAGAATACAATGTAGTTACTACTAAATCGTTGCATTGTAAAGAGGGCCGCATGGAGAGTCAAGTGATGGGCGCGGAGTTGTGCGGGGTACGCTGCGTCCACACGGAGGACGTGGCCCACGCGCGCGCGACGCTGGCGGGCGCCGACACCTACAAGGACCTCGCGGAGTTGTTCGGCGCGTTGGCCGATCCCACGCGCGCCAAGATCGTCCATACCCTCATGCGGCAAGAACTGTGTACGTGCGACCTATCCGCCGTCGTCGGGATCAGCGAGTCAGGGGTGTCGCAACACTTACGCGTCTTGCGCGCGTTACGGTTAGTCAAGTCCCGACGTGCCGGTAAATTCGTCTACTACAGCATCGATGACGCCCATATCGCCCTGCTCGTTCAGGTGGGCTTGACGCACCAGGGCCACCGAGCCGCTGGCGATGTGTCCATCCCCGACGTCCTCGTCGCCGCGATGGCGCGCGGGACCTGGAGCATCCTGCGCGAAACGGTGGATATCCTGATGGAAGCGACGCCCAAGGACCTCGACGTGGCGCAACTCGTGCGCGACATGGTGCGGCAGCCGGGGATCGCGGATGTCCACGACCTGCATGTGTGGTCTATCGCCGGCGGCATGAGCACGCTCTCGGCCCACGTCCAGGTCGCGGATCGCCCCTTGTCCGCCTGCGACGAGCTGCTGGTGGGGCTCAACAAGCTGTTACAGACCACGTATAAGATCGGGCACTCGACCATCCAGATCGAGTGCGCGGGCTGCAACCCCAACCACCTGTACCGCGCACTGGACCCCGAAGGCGGGGACGCGCACAATCACGCCCTCGGGGTCCATGACCACGATCACACAGCGGACGGACTGGATGTGTCCGCCACAACGGTCGAAATGGGAGGGTAGGGACGTGGCTAACTCCACCATCACGCTCGACACGCCCCGCGCGCGGACAGAGCGCGGCCAAGCCGTCCGCGCCGGCGTGCGCGTGGAACAGCTCACCATCGGCTGGATGGCCGTAGAGGCCATCGTCGCCCTCACGGCCGGCGTGCTCGCGCGCAGCGTGCTCCTCACCGCCTTCGGGATCGACAGCGTGATCGAGTTGGTGACAGGCGGCGTGCTGCTGTGGCGCCTATCCACCGAGGCGCGCGGCGGCTCCCTGGCGCGCGTCGAGCGGGCCGAGAACCGCGCCGCCTGGGTCACGGGGATCGGGCTGGTCCTGCTGTGCCTCTATATCGTCGCCAGCGCCGGCGTGGGCCTGTGGACGCACAGCCGACCGGAGAGCGCCCCGGCCGGGATCGTACTCGCGCTCGTCGCCCTCGTCGGCATGCCCCTCCTGGCCCGGCGCAAGCGGGCCATCGCCGCGCGCCTCGACAGCGCCGCCCTGCGTGGGGATGCGGCCTGCTCGCTGACGTGCGCCTACATGGCCGCGACCCTGCTCGTCGGCCTGGTCCTGACGGCCGCCTTGGGCTGGTGGTGGGCAGAGGACGTGGCGGCGCTTGGCTTCCTTTACTGGCTCGTCGGGGAGGCGCGGGAGGCCTTGGACGGCGCCCGCGCCGGGCGCGGCGGGTGTAGCTGCGGCGACGACGCCTGCTGCGAGGGGTGAGCGGCGTGCCGCCGCCGCGTCGCCTGCCCGGCCCCTGTCGCGCCGGCTCAACCTTTATGGCAAAGTTGGCTCAGGCTATGATGAAGAAGGGGGCGAGATTCACACCCGGCGCGTCGCGGTTGTGCCGGTCCACCAGGGCGAAGATGAAGAAGAGCAGGATGGCCGTGCCCAGCGCCTCGATCAGCATGACCGCGATGGGCGAGAGCAGCGCCAGCGTCGCCGGCGCCGTGCCGAAGACGGCGGGGTTAGGGCCGTACTCGCCGAAGACCATGCCGGAGAGCTGGCTGCCGGGCTGGCCGCGCATCAGGTGATGCAGGGTCTCGAAGCGACCGATGAAGGGGGAGAAGCAGGCGTAGAGGGTCGCGGCGGCCATGAAAGCGCCGGCGAGTTGCGCCGCCCAGTAGGGGAGCACGCGCGCGGCGGGGAAGGTCTCGGGCCGGCGCAGGGCCACGCTCAGGGTGACGGCCGGGTTGAGGTGCGCCCCGCTCGCCGCGGCGGTGGCGTAGATGGCCAGGCTGATGCCGAAGCCCCACACCACGGCCACCTGCCAGAGGCCGACCTGCGCGCCGGTGATGACGGCGCTCAGGACCGAGCCGCAGCCGAAGAAGGCCAGGATGTAGGTCCCGATCACCTCACCGGCGCAGGCGCGCCCGAGCGCGGGCAGCGCGACGCCGGTCGTGGGGCGCGCCACGCGCGGGCGCAGCAGGGCGCTCATGACGCCGCCACGGTCGCCACGGTCGCCACGTCCGCGCGCTGGTCGCGGACGTGCAGCCGGCGCCCGGTCGCCGGATGGGGCAGGGTGAGCAGGTAGCCGACGCGCGTCGCCAGCTCACGCCCCACCGTGTGGAAGGCGCGGCGCCGGTCGGCGTCGTCGGCGATGGCGACGGGATCGGGGAAGCTCCAATGGACCTGGGCGGGATCGCCGGGGAAGACCGGGCAGCGGTCGCGCACGCGGTCGCACACGGTGATGATGTAATCGAACGTGTGCCCGGCGAACGCATCCAGAGGCGTGGCGCGGTGGGCCGAGGGGTCGATACCCCACTCCGCGAGGAGCGCGGCGGCGTCGGGATGCACCCCCGTCGGCTCGCTCCCGGCACTATAGACCTCGACTTGCTCCCCACCCATGCGCCGCGCGATGCCCTCCGCGAGCTGGGAGCGCGCCGAGTTGTGCGTGCAAAGGAACAGGACGCGCAGCGGACGTCCCGTGCCCTCCGCCGGCTTGTCCCCGCCCTCGCCGCCCTCAGCGCCCTCAGCGCCCTCAGCGCCCTCAGCGTCAGCGCCCTGACCGGACGCGACCCCGACGCACCCGGGGACCTGGAGCGTGGCGCCCGCGGCGGCGTAGAGCGCGCGCAAGCGGTCGAGGTCGAGGCTATAGTACACGTCGCGGGCGTCCACGTCGCTGCGATGGTCGCGCAGCAGGCCCAACGCCCGCAGGTGCTTGAGGTGGTACGACACGGCGTTCTGGGGCACGCGCAGCTGCGCGACGATCTCGCCGCTCTTGAGGTCGGTCAGCGCGAGCAGGCGCAGGATGGTCAGCCGGGTCTCGTCGGCGAGGGCTTTGAAGAAGGGCAGCACGTCGGGAGAGAGCGAGGACCGGGTCAGGGCGAGGGGGGTGGGCACAGACGGCCTCCTGTTACGTCGATTTTATTGATTATAATTGTCTCAATATCTATTGATATGATAGGCGCGATCGCGCGGCGTGTCAAGGCCCCGATCCGGCCCTTCCGCACCCTCCTCGTTTGACGCATTGACAATCGTCGATAGTTCATGCTATAGTGCGGCCATGGACACGACCACGCTGACCCGTCCGCTGCCCGTGCGGCACAAGAACGAGCCCTGCTGCGCCCCTGTCGAGGCCCCCAGCCTCACACAGGACCAGACGGCAGCCCTGGCCGACCGGCTCAAGGCGCTGGGCGACCCGACGCGCCTACGCATGCTCGATCTGCTGGCCCATCAGGACGCGCCGTTGTGTGTGTGCGACCTCACCGACCAGTTCCCACAGAACCAACCCACGATTAGCCACCACTTACGATTGCTACGCGAGGCTGGCTTGATCACGAGCGAGAAGCAGGGTATTTGGGCCTACTACCGGGCGACCGACGAGGGAAGGAGGAGCCTAACCGCCATTAAGACGCTCACCTAACGCCTTTTTTTGCCTCTATCTATCGACACCTGTCGATAAGGAGACCATCGTGCGCCACCTACTCGCCACCCTACGCGCCCGCACCCTCGCCCGTACCCTCGCCGCGACCACATTCTGCGATGCGTGCAGCGAGGTCTGCACGCCGTCGTGCCGACATGACGCCCTGCGCGAGCGGACCTACCTCAGGGCACAGGAGAGTGTCCTGTACCGCCACTAACGACACCACCGCACCCCACGAACACCCTGCGAGAAGACAGCGTGATAGGAGGATAGAATGACCCAGGATACGACGATAGGGACCAGCGCAGCGGACACCATCACGGAGCAGGTGCGCGCGCGGTACGCCGGCGCCGCCCGCCAGGTGCAGGCGGGGGGGAGTTGCTGCGCGAGCGGGGGCGCTGAGGATCCCGTGACGGGCAGCCTCTACGACGCGACGCAGACGGAGGGGCTGCCCGAGGACGCCGTGCTGGCCTCGCTCGGCTGCGGCAACCCGACCGCGCTGATCGACCTACACGCGGGGCAGACCGTGCTCGACCTCGGCTCGGGCGGCGGCATCGACGTGCTGCTCAGTGCCCGGCGCGTGGGGCCAACCGGCTTTGTCTACGGGGTGGACATGACCGACGAGATGCTGGCCCTGGCCCTGGCGAACAAGGCCACGGCCGGCGTGACCAACGTGGCCTTCCTCAAGGGGCGCATCGGGGAGATCCCGCTGCCGACGAACAGTGTGGATGTCGTGATCAGTAACTGCGTCATCAACCTGGCCGCCGACAAGGGGCAGGTCCTGCGCGAGGCCTTCCGCGTGCTCACGCCGGGCGGACGCTTCGCCGTCTCCGACGTGGTCGCCGACGGGCCGGTGCCCGCGGGGCTGCGCAGCAACATGGAAGCCTGGGTCGGATGCCTTGCCGGCGCACTCGAGATCGACACCTACACGGACCTGCTCACACGTGCGGGTTTCGAGGACGTGGGCATAGAGATCACGCGCCGGTATACGGTTGAGGAGGCTGGACTCGATCCGGCGACGTTGCCGACAGGATGGCAGGACGGCGACGGCAAGCTCGCCAGCGCCTTCGTACGCGCGACCAAGCCGCACGCCGCCGGGGCGACATCACCGCCCGCCACAGAGGCCGGCCGCGCGGCGCCGATCGCCTCGGTGGACGGGGGCTGCTGCGGTGGGTCCGGCTCGTCCTGCTGTGGGTAAACGGAGATGGTCGGCGACAAGGGGCGTCTGCTCCTTGTCGCCGTCTTTTGGGCCATATCAATTGACAAATGTCGATGTGTTAATGCCCGTACACGGGCGAGGAGGACGCCATGATCGATATGCGGGAGGAGAGCATCAAGGCATTGCGCGCCGTGCCGATCATCGCACGGGCGCTCACAGACGGCCGGGACGATGCGGCGCTGCGCCGCCGACCGGCCCCCGGAGAGTGGGCGGCCAGCGAGGTCGTCGCGCACATGGCTGACACGGATGAGCGGGCGCTTGCGCGCATCCGCCGCATGCGCGACGAGGACGAGCCGGTCCTGGCCGCCTTCGACCAGGAGGCGCTGGCCGTCGAGCGTGACTACATCGCCCTGCCGCTTGGACCGACGTTGCGCCGGTTAGAGGACACGATCGCCGCTCTTGTCGCCGCCCTCGGCGGCCTGGACGACGCCGACTGGCGACGGGCCGGCCGCCATGAGGCGCACGGGCGCGTCACCATCGCCGACTACCTGGCGCACGTCGCCGCCGAGGATGTCGACCACCTCGCCCAGATCGCGCGCGTGCTGAACTGATCGTAGAGAACGTCACATGAGGACGTATCGATAGGAGGACATGGAGTATGGATCGCTCACCGTTACCGATTGCCGTGATCGGGGCCGGACCTATCGGCCTGGCCGCCGCCGCGCACCTCGTCACCCGCGGGGAGACCCCGCTCGTCCTGGAGGCCGGCGACGCGATTGGCGCGAGCGTGCGGGAGTGGGCGCACGTCCGCTTCTTCTCGCCCTGGCGCTACAGCATCGACGCGGCGGCGCGCACGCTGTTGGCGGCGCACGGCTGGGTGGAACCGGAGCTTGACGCCCACCCGACGGGTCGAGACCTGATCGACCACTACCTCGCCCCGTTGGCCACGACCCCGGGGATCGCCCCGCACCTCCGCCTCGCTAGCCGCGTCGTGTCGGTGACGCGCCGGGGCTTCGACAAGATGAAGACGGTCGGCCGCACGGATGCCCCCTTCGCCCTGCGTGTCCGGTCGGCCGCTGGGCGCGAGGACACGATACTAGCGCGGGCGGTCATCGACGCCTCGGGCACCTGGACCACGCCGAACCCTCTGGGAGCGAGCGGCGTCCCCGCCATCGGCGAGGAGGAGCTGCGGGACAGCATCTCCTACGGCATCCCCGACGTGTTGGGCGCGCAGCGGGGGCGCTACGCCGGTCGGCGCGTCCTCGTCGTCGGCAGCGGGCACTCAGCCTTCAACGCCATCCTCGACCTGACGCGCCTCGCTGCGGAGGAGCCCGACACGACGATCACCTGGGCGGTGCGCCGGCCGACCCTGGGTCAGGTCTTTGGCGGCGGCACGGACGATGCCCTCCCCGAGCGGGGCGAGCTAGGCCGCCGCGTGCGC
>JAABUQ010005550.1_pt1 | contig 19971 bp, 22 predicted proteins | sample 5560001 | NCBI WGS metagenome assembly JAABUQ01 (sample SAMN10711888, study PRJNA513371) | rock metagenome | isolation source: Antarctica rocks | place: Antarctica: Victoria Land, Finger Mt nord | collected 2015-12-18
GCCGTCGCGACATTCGCGTCGAAACGGTACGTGACTTGACCGAGCCAGCGCGTCGTCCGCGCATGATTCGGCCGCAAGTATCCGTCCTCGACGGGCGGCGTGCGTTCGATCATCGCCGCAGGGAACCATGTTCCGTCGTCGCGCTCGAGCGCGCCACCGCTAAACGCTTGCATGAAATCACGATCGTTTTCCCCTCGGCTGTGCGCGAACACGATGAGGTCCAGCCGCCCTTGCGCCGCTCGCGCAAATTGCGCGATCTGCTCGGAACCGAATGGTGCCCGCTGCTCGGTTTTCACAAACGCTTCGTACCGAAGACGCTCGTACGGGGTGCCGACTTGAATCGCTTCGATCGTTGCGTCGTCATCGACGATCGTCAACGCATCATCGACCGCGAAAAGCAGATACGGAGCGATCGTGTATCCCTCGTGACGCTGCGCCATCCCGCGTCCCGCGGCCACGGCGGCCCCACGATCGCTCGGCGCGAGCGCAGCCACGACCGCACTCGCGGGAGCCGATGCCATGATGGCAACGATCGCGGCAAACGCGACGAGCCACGCGCCGGTCACAGGGAGAAGATGAACAGGCTCGGCGATCCACCTCCCGGGAATGCGGTGCGGGATTGGTTTCCGGATACCGCGGCGACGTATTGTTTGCCGTTGACCGAGTAGGTTGCAACGCCGCCGACGACCGAACCGCCGGTGTTGAACGAGTAGAGTAGCTTGCCGCTCGCCGCATCGAAGGCGTGAAACTCGCCGCCCATCTCGCCCGTGAAAACGACGCCGCCTTCGGTCGGCGTTACGCCCGCGAGCACCGGTGTCGCCGCGTGATACTTCCAAGCGATTTTGCCGGTAAGCGGATCGACGGCCGTCAACCAGCCGCTGAGCGTTGGATCTTTTTCGCCGTAACCGTTGGCGCTGCCCAGGAACGACTTGCCGCGCACGAATCGAACTTCCCCGAGTTTGATCGTCGTGCACCAATCGTTCGTGCCGACGTAGGTCAACTTCGTCACCGGACTATACGCGGGTCCGTTCCATTCAACGCCGCCGAGGACCGGACAGAAGCGTGTTCCGGCCGCCGTCAAGGGCGCATCGACGTTGAAGATGGTCGTGATCGGCGTCTTTGAGAGCACGCGGTGCGACGCCCCATCGAGCATATAGAGATAGCCGTCTTTTCCGCCGACGGCGATGTACGGTTTGCCGTTTCCGCCGGTAAATAACGCCGGCGCGGCCGCGACATCCCAATCGTGAACGTCGTGTGGAATCATCTGCCAATACCAGCGCAACTTCCCCGTGTTCGCATCGAGGACGACGATCGAGCACGTGTAGAGGTTGATCCCGGGGCGATAGTCGCCCGAGAAGTCCGGGCCCGGATTGCCGACCGGAACGAAGACCGAGCCGGTTTTCGTATCGACCGTGAACGTGGTCCACGTCGCGCCGCCGCCCGTTGCCGCGGATGCCGCGTTGCCCCATGTTTTCGCGCCGGGCTGCTTGCCGGTGGGGATAACATCAAACGTCCACAGCGCCTTACCGTCGGCCGCCGAAAAGCCCATGACCTTGCCCTTGGCGCCCAGATCACCGCCCGCGATCCCGACGAACACTTTGCCGTCCCACGCGGCCGGAGCTTGAATCACCGAGCTGCCGTCTGAGGAATCCGATACGGTCACATCCCAGAGCGTCTTACCGGTTTTCCGGTCGAGCGCGATGAGATGGGAATCGGACGTCCCTCGGAAGAGCCGGTCGCCGAGCATCGCGACGCCCCGATTGACGCGCCCGATCGGGACACCGACCGGTTTGTACGTGCTTTTCCACTGTTGTTTGCATGTTGCCGCGTCGAGTGCGAACGTGCTGTCGTTCGTCGTCACGTACATCACGCCGTTCTCGACGATCGGACCGCTCTGCATCGGCCCGAGTTCGCCGAATTGGAAAGCGCAAACCGGCTTTAGGCGCGCAGCATTCTGCGGCGTTATCTCTGCGAGCGACGAATAGCGATCGCCCGCATAGGAGCCGTTATACGTCAACCAATCCGCGCCCGTCGCCGCAAACGCGCCCGCACGCGTCGCAAGCACGAGTACGGCAATGAGCGTTCCAAGGACGCGTAATGGACTCATGAATGCTTGCTCCGGAACGTAATTGACTTGAGCTTCGCCGCGGTGAGCGGTGTCTCGCCCGCTTCAAATGCGTTTTTCGAGAGGATGAACGCCGTGATGTCGAGATATTCGCTCGCTTTGAGCGCGCCGGGTGCGTCGAGCGGCATCTGGCTCTCCGCGATGTAATGCAGATCGTCGGCGGTTTGGCCGTTCCACTTTTTCAAGAACGTCGCGCCGCTGAGCGCCGGGCCGGCGATGCCTTCCAGCTTCGCGCCGTGACATTCGGCGCAGCGTGCACCGTATACGGTTGCGCCGCGCGCGGCTTGCTCTTTCGTGTACACGGCATCCGTTTGAGCGGCGAATGAATACGACGAAACGCAAAGAGCGATCAGCGCGCTCGAAGCGAGCGGACGGCCAACATTCATAAACAACTCCTCAAAGTGGAGGTCCGGATACGGAATTCCCGGCGCTTGCCGGCAACCCTCGGCCGGCGACGCAGCCTCCGAAGCGGAAGGCGCTCATCGTATCTACGTAGCGGTGATAACGGTGGTTCCGGCCATGGGCCGCGATGGATCGTGGCGGAGCCAGCCGAATCGGCAAAGGTCGTATCCGCGCCGGATGATGAGGAGTGCTTGGCGATGGTTGCACGAAACCGGATAGTTGCAGCGTCGGTACCCGAACCGCCGCCGAGCACGTACGCAAACGGATATATCGTCGGCGACACCATCTACATCTCCGGCCAACACGCAGGCGAGGCGTCCGGGGAGATCGTTGGCGGCGATAGCGTCCGGGAGCAATCGGCCCGCACCCTAAGCAAAGTGCAAGCGCTCGTGGAGGCGGCCGGGGCGACGATGGCCGACGTCGTGAAAATCACCGTATACCTCACCGACATCGGCCGGCGCGCCGAGTTCGGTGACGCGCGGCGCGGATTCTTCCGCGGCGATTTCCCGTGCTCGACGCTCGTGGGTATTTCGGCACTTGCGCTGCCCGGGTTACTCGTGGAAGTTGAAGCGATCGCGGTCCGTGGGTCGGGCATCCCACGAGGCGCATGACCGGCAAACGGCCGCGTCGCTCGGCTCGCCGGGCGACCGAACCGTCACTCGCAGCTAGCCGACGGCCCGAGTTGGGAGCCGAGTTTCGTCACGGCGATCGTTCCTTGACATTCGCTTTGCGCGCGCGGTACAAGGGAGGGAACCGGCTCGATCGACGCCGGTTCTTCGTCTTTCGAGGATATTCATGATCGCTCGGCTTCTCCGCATCTCGTTCTCATCGGTGGCGGCGCTCGTTTTCGGCTGCGCGCTCGCCGGGGCTGCGGCCACGCGTGCACCTGCGCCTCCCGCGCACCTTCGCATCATGACGACGCCGATCGAAAACGGTGCGCAAGTGTTTTACGCCAAGGACATGGGGTTTTTCGCGAAAGCCGGGCTCGACGTCGATGTGCAGAGCGTTCAAAGCGGGAGCGCGATCGCGCCGGCCATTGCGTCAAACGCTGCCGATATCGGATTTTCCAGCCTCGTACCGCTTGCGATCGCTCACACGAAAAACGTCCCGTTCGTGCTCGTTGCACCGGGTGCCGTTTGGACGCAGACCGCGCGCAATAGCGCGCTGTTCGTTCGGCTCGACTCGCCGATTCGCACCGGCAAAGATCTCAACGGCAAAACGCTGAGCACTGCGGGGCTCGGTACGTTGACCGAGTACGCGACGCGTGCGTGGATCGATCAGCACGGCGGCGACCTTTCCACCGTCAAATTCGTCGAGATGGGCTATTCGACGATGTCCGGACGCATCGACGCGGCGTTGCTCAACGAACCGTATTTGGAGACGGCGAAGAAAGATCACCGTCTGCTCGGGTACCCGTACGACGCGGTCTCGAAGGACTTCTTGATCGCCGGCTGGTTCACGGCCAGCGCGTGGGCCAAAGCGAATCCCGACCTCGTCGCGCGATTCGCCGCGGTGATGCGCGAGACGGCCGTGTGGGCGAACAAAAAAGAAAACCAGGGGAAGAGTGCCGAGATCCTGGAGAAGTACACGAAGATCGATCCGGCCCTGCTCGCATCGATGGTCCGCGTCCGCTTCGGCGAGACGCTCAGCCCCTCAGCCGTGCAACCGCAGATCGACGTGAGCGCGAAGTACGGATCGTTCGCGAGCTTCCCCGCCAAAGAGATCATCTACGCGCGGTCAAACTGATCCGATCACTAGGAGCGTCGTGACGTCTGCACTACCCGACCATTGGGTGCTAGGAACCGGCGAGACAACCGTGTTCCTGTTGCACGGGATGTACGGCGCCAAGGAGTACTGGCGCCCCGAAGCCGAGCGTCTCACGGCATTGGGATACCGCGTCGTCGCATGGGACGCGCCCGGCTACGGGACGAGCCCGTTACCGGAGAACTTCACGCTTGCGAGCGTCGCCGCCGAGGGCGCGCGTCTCGTGCGCGCGACCGGCAGCGAGCGAAACGTCGTTTTCGGTCACAGCATGGGCGGACAATTGACGTTCCGGATCTATCAGATGATCCCCGAGCGTATCGACGCCGTGGTCATCTCGGCGACGATCGGATATTTCGGAAACAAAACGCCCGAGGAACAGGCGGCGTTCGTTCGCGAGCGGCAAGAAGCCGCGGCGGCCGCAACCCAAAACGCGGATACGGGCTCGCTCGTCGACCGGATGCTCGCGCCCGGCGCGAGCGGCCCCGACGTTGAGCTCGTCCGCAGGATCACGGCGCTCACGCCGGTTGCGACGGCGAAGGCGGCGGTCGCCGCCGTCCAAGCGGCGGACGAAGCCGAATCGGTCGCTGCGATCCGCAGCATCGACGTTCCGGCCCTCGTCGTGGCCGGTGCGGTCGACACCGTCGGCCGGCCCGCTGGTATGCGCCGCGTGGCCGACATGATGGGTCACGCGACCTTCGCGGAAGTCGCGGACGCCGGGCACTACCCGTGGGCCGAGCATCCCGACGCGTTCAACGCGCTGCTCATTCCGTTTCTCACCAATGCCGTGCCGGTGAACGCGTAATGGATTACTGGTTGAGCAAGTTCATGTTCGATCTCAAAGATCCCGAGCTGCTCGCGGAGTTCCGTTGCGATCCGGAGGGCGTCATCGATCGCTATCCGCTGCGCCCCGAGATTCGGCGCGCCGCACTCGACGGCGACGTTCCGACGTTGCTACCGCTCGTGAACGCCTACCTGTTACGTTTTTATTTCGCGTACCGCGGCATGAAGGACGACGAGTTCGTCCCGCTTGTTCGCGCGATCGCGCGTTAAAGGATCATCGTGGCGATCTTTGCCGGTTCGTTCGCGTCGAGTCACGGTCCACTCATCGTGCGCGATTGGGATACGCTTGCCGAACCGCTGCGTGAGCGATTCAACCGTGACTTTCGCGAAGTCGGCCGGCGAATTGCGGCGGCACGACCCGACATCCTCATCGTGATCTCGCCCGATCACTGGGTGAACTTTTTCCTCAACAATCTTCCCACCGTCTGTATCGGTGTCGGCGCCGAGAACGACGGACCGCCCGAGCCGTTCATGCGCGACTTTCCGTATCCGACGCTCGTCGGCGATTCCGCGTTCGGCGAGCATCTGCTGCGCGTCGCGTTGAAAAATGGATTCGATCCCTCGATCTCGCATCGGCTCACGCTCGATCACGGTTTTTGCATCCCGCTCTGGCGGCTGGAGCTTCCCGAGCTGCCGCGAATCGTTCCGGTCATCATCAACGGTCTCCAAGAACCGATGATGTCGATCGGCCGGTGTCTGTCGTGGGGGCATCTGCTCGCCAATGCGATCGCGGCGTACCCGACGGATGAACGCATTGCGGTGTTAGGCACCGGCGGCCTCAGCCACTCGATCGGCGAGACGACGATGGGCGATGTCGACGAACGCTTCGATCGAATTTGTCTCGCCGCGTTAGAACGCGGCGGTGACGACGACGTCGTGCAAACGGTCGAGCGCGAATTAGAGCACACCGGAAACGGCTCGCACGAGATCCGCAACTGGATCATCGCGCACGGTGCCGCGGGTGCGTCGCGTTTCGATCTGATCGACTACTTCCCATCGCCCGAAGTCTACATCGGTTGCGCGTTCGGCGCCTGGGACCGCGCGGTTTAGGCGAGGGAAGGTTCTCGTCCGTTGCGCGGGCGTCGCCCGCACAAGAAGGCGTCGGCGAGCAACGCGATCGTCCAACTGACGATCGTCGTTGCTACAACGCCCGGCCATGCCCAATGTTCCCACGCGATCCCCGGCACGGTCGAGCCGAAGACGGCGCCGAGGTAGTAAAACGTCTGGTAGAGCGCTTTCGCGCCGCCCTTCGCGCGCACGGCCGTGCTGTTGACGAACGCGGGCGCGACGGCTTGCGCCGTAAACATCCCCGCACACAGCACGAGCGTCGCCGCGACGATCGTGCCGACGCTGCGTTCGAGCGAGATGACCGCCGCTGCCATCGCGAGCACGATGCCGACCGCCATGAGCGTGCGACGCGAGATCGAGGCGGACAGCCGTCCGGCGATCGGAGCGACGATCAAACCGACGATATACGAACCGAAGAACCACGAGATCGTCCCGGTCGAGAACCCGAACGGTGGCGCGCTCAAGTAATACGGCAAGTACGTGAAGATCCCGATGAAGCCGAAGAAGAGCGAACCGCCGATGATGAACGCACCGATCAATTGTGGTTCGCGCAGATGCGAAAACATCGACCGGTACGATTCGGAAAGTTCGGCACGGAACGCGCCGCCACGACGACGCGGGCCGTTGCGAAGCGTGACGGCCATCGCGATGCTCGCGATGAGCGTGAGCGCGGCGAAGACGATGAACGCCGTGGGCCATGCTGCGTGATCGGCGATGACGCCGGTTGCGACGCGGCTAAGCAGCCCGCCGAAGACGCTCGCGCCGATATACCCTCCGATGAGCGTTCCGGTTCGCGCTCCGGCGGATTCCTGGCTCAAGTAGACGATCGCGACCGTCGAGATCCCGGGGATCAAGACCCCTTGCAAGCCGCGCAGAAGCAGCAACACGTGAAACGTCGGAGCGAACGCGCACGCGAACGTGGCTAGCGCCAGGAAAGCGCTCGCGACGACGAGCATCGTCTTGCGGCCGAGCACGTCGCTGAGCGGTCCGCAGAGCGTCGCCGACACGGCGATGGCGAGAACGACCGCCGAGATCGTCGTGCCGGCAACGGCCGGAGACACGCCGAACTCACGTGAAATTGCCGGCAGCAACGGCTGCGTGATGTACATGTCCGCGAAGACCGCGATGGTCGCGAGGTAGAGCGCGACGATCGCGCCGAGCGGAAGGTGGTGTTCGTTACGCGCCGGGGCCGGCTCGACGTCCTCCGCGGGAATCTCCATGCCGCACGATCGTACCCACGCCTACCGCGCGAGCGCGTACGTGCTGATCATTTCCTTCGCCGACACGCTCTTCTGCAGCGATTTGTAGGTCGTAGCCGCATCGAGAATCGGCTGCATCGTAGCGGGATCGATCGTCTCGGCGTACGTTGCGCGCGTCATCTTTCCGAGAACGTCGGGATCGAACTTCGTGTACTGATCGAGAATCGCACCGGACCGCGGGTGATTTTTTTTCTCGTTCGCCCACAGCGCCGTTTCGTGCAGCGCGGCGACGAAACGCTTGGCCGCATCCGGATTTTTCTTAATCCAGTCGGTCGTTGCGAACCAGGCGCCGATCTGCCACCGTTTGCCGACGCTTTCAAACGAGTTTGCGAACACGCGAGCATTGCCCGACGTCGCAACCGTGAGCGTCGGCTCGGACATGACGGCGGCGGCAACGGCCCCGCGCTCGACGCTCGAAGGCATCTGCGCCTGAGGCAGCTCGACGAACTTGATCTTCGAGAGGTTCGCACCGTTGGTCTCCAGCCACTTCGCCGTCGCGACTTTGGACGGGCCCTCGAGCGATACGACGGCGACGGTTTTATCCTCGAGGTCTTTCGCGGTCTTGAGCGTTGCTGATTTTGCGACGACCAATTGCGATGCGGGGCTGTTCGCGACGAAGACCGACGACGGCGCGAGGATCGAGAGCGAGAGCCCGTGCTCGCGCGCGGCCGCAATTGCGATGACATCCGCCTCACCGACGTCGATCGAGCCGCCGGCCGCCGCGGCTGCGACCGCCGCGCCGCTACCGCGCCGAATCGTGTGAATGTCCGCCTCGAGCCCGTTCTTTTTGAAGAATCCCATCTCGTAGGCGTAATAGCACTCGGCGTTAGCGTCTTGTCCGCTCGTCCCGACCTTGATCGGAATCGGCGCGGGCGCTTGCGCCGACGGGCTTCCCGCCGGGATTGCGACGGCGCCGGCGACCGCGATCGAAGCGGCGAGCGCGAGAACGCCACGACACGACGGCATGCGAACAACGAGACTCATAAGGCTCCTCTTCCGTCACCCGCGTCGAACGTTCGCGCGGGCGTCCAGATGCGATCCAGTTCGGTCGCGTGAAACTTTTCTTCACGTGCGATAGCGGCGATCCTGCGCTCACGCTACCGCGGCGGCGCGCCGTACGCTTGCGATCATGGATGAGTTGAGCAAGTAGTCGCGCGCGAGCGCGGGTGTCGACGCCACGCGCTGCAACTCCGCGAACCGCTCTTTGCGCACGGCGGGATCGCGTTCCTCGAGCAGATGCTTATTGCGGATCGACATCGCTTGCACGTGGTCGACGGTCGCAGTGCGGCGCTGCCGAACGTAGCGATCGATCAGGTCGTCGTCCGCTTCGCCGCGCATCACCGCCGTAAGCTTTTCGCTCAGGTTGATCGCGTCGTGAATTCCGCTGTTGAGCCCGAACGCTCCAAGCGGATTGTTGATATGTGCGGCATCACCCGCGAGCACGACGCGACCCGAGCGAAACGTCTGCGCGACGCGTTGGTGGATCCGGTAGAAGCTGCTGTACTTCATTGGATACCGTCCCGGGATTGAAACGAAGCCTTGTAAGAACGCCTCGATCGCATCGGCTGAGGCGATCGTTTCGTCGGAAAGATTAGGATCGGTCGGATAGAGCAGCCGCCAAATTCCCGGCGGTCCGTCATCGGGCATTTTAAAAATGGCGATGAACTGATCGGGATCGGCGACATAGGCGTTCATCGCGTAGCCGTGCTGCGCGAAATCGTGGGTCGTGCTCATCACGAAGAACCGCTCCGGCCACGTAAAGCCTTCGAACGCGATCGCCGCGGCTTTGCGCACGCTGCTACGGCCACCGTCCGCACCGATGAGCCATGCTCCCTCAACCGTCACGGGCCGCTCGTCGTGGACGAACGTCGCGCGAACGACGTTATGACGTTGCTCGAGCTCCGTGAAGCGGTGACCGAACCGGATCTCCGCGTTCGGCTCCCGCGCGAGGATGTCGAAGATGATCGGGGTGAGCCGGTGCTGTTCGATGTGCAGCCGGTAGGGATACGGCGTTACGTCCGCGAGCAGCGAGAGATCGAACTCGGCGATCCACTCCGGATGTTCGCGATCGCGAATTTGCCAGCGTGGCACTTGGATCGCCGTTTCCAACATGCGCGCCGTTATCCCGAACGGTGCCATGCATTCGAGCGTGGGCGGATGGAATGAACCGGCGCGCAGGTCGGTCGTTAACGCGGGCTCTTCTTCGAAGATGGTGACCGGGACGCCGCCGCGCGCAAGGGCGAGCGTCGTTAGCAGCCCGACCGGCCCCGCTCCAACGACGAGGACGCGCTCCTTAGGTGGCGTTGCGGACCGCCAGGTAGATTGTCGCGAACGCTTTGGCGACCGCAACGTCGTCCCAATCGGCGTTGTGATTGTCGAGCATCGACGCGGTGAGCTGCGCGGCGATCCGCTTCAGTTCGACTTCTTTTTCGTGCAAGTCCATCGCTCGTCGTTCGACGTCAGCGTGTTACGGAATCCTCCCGCTCGCGCTCGATGAACATCTCGGGTGTTACGGCGCCGCCGTGCATGCGGCGAATCGCGGAGCGGTCGCCGACCCACTGCGCGGGCGGTATGCGCCAGTAGCGAGCCATCGCGTTGAGCTGCGAGGCGTACGTGCGTCGAAGTTGCACGAAGAGCGGCCACGCCGCGTCGGCATTGCGAACCCGCAGGCCGAGCTCGGCGAGTTCCGCGCAAGCGAGGTCGAACTCCGCACGCTCGACCCCGACTTCACCGTCGAACTCAAGGTGAAAGTAATCGGCGAAGTCGTGCGTGAGGTGACGGCCGAGACCGTGCATGAACTCCGCCTCGCCGCAGTGGATCCCCTCGACCGACGAGATCAAGAGCGTCGCAGCGTCGAGCAGCGCCCCGAGCGCCGCCACCCACGACTCATAATCGTGCGTCGAGCGAAAATACGGCAAGACCGGGTATGCGAGATGGCTCTCCATGATCTCCGCGGTCCACATTTGGCCCACTTTAAAAAGGTCGCCCAGTTCATCGGTAAGGTGGAGACGCGCATACATGCGCAACAGCTTCACTCCTGATGGAGGTGCGCCGGCGCGCTGTCCCAGCATGACGACGAAGACTTCACGGCGTTGAAACGCGCCGAAGACCGAGAACAAGAACGTCGTCACCACGGCGACGGTCGCAAAGCCGGACGCCCCGGCGCAGACGGCAAACGCGCGCGCGACGCCGTGTGTGGCGACGACGTCTCCAAAACCGATGGTCAAAAGCGACGTCCCGGCGAAATAGAGTGCCGTTCCAAAATCCGGGACCGGGTGAATCTCCGATCCGAGGCCCCAAAAGACGAGCCCCCAGCCAAGCACGAGCCCGCCGACCCAGACGGCGAGAAACATCGTCATCGCGAGGGGCGCCCAGGCCCCAAGCAACTCTTCGCGCTGATCGTTATCGTCGCGGCGCATCGCGTAGGCGAGCCACAGCCGCCACGAGTAGACGGAGATCGATGCGCTCGGCCGATAGCGGCGGCGGGCCGGGCGCGGCAGCAACACCGATTGAAAGACGTCGGCGAGCATCAGCGCTACGAGCGCCAGACCCAGCGCGAGCGAAAGCATTTGGAGCGGACTCATGGTTTGAGTCATTTGACTCGGCGAGGAGACGAAAGTCTGCATGATCTCCCTTTTGACCGGGCCCGTGCGGTCGGGAAAGAGCACGCGCGCGCAGCGGCTAGCCGAACGGACAGCGCTGCCCGTGACGTACGTTGCGACGCACCGGGTCGACCCAACGGACCGCGAATTCGGGGCGCGGCTGGAGCGGCACCGTGCCGACCGTCCGGCATCGTGGACGCTGATCGAGACCGCCGGCGCCGAGCAGCACGACCTTGCGGAAGTGATCGCGCAGTGCGTGCCGGGGACGGCGTTTCTCGTCGACTCGCTGGGGTCGTGGGTAAGCGATCTGTTGCTTTCGATCGAGGATCGGATCGCGGACGATTACCCGGAGGCCGAGTGCGATATCGAACGGCGCACGGCCACCTTTCTGGATGCGCTGCCTCGGATCACCGGCGAGCTCATCCTGGTGAGCGAGGAGACCGGTTGGGGCGTGGTCCCGCCGAGCCCGCTCGGACGGCTCTTTCGCGACGCGATGGGGCGTCTCAATCAGCGGGTCGCCGCCGTCGCGGACCGCGCGCTCCTCGTGGTCGCGGGGCATGCGGTCGATCTCAAGCGGTACGGCGACGCTATCGACTGATCGTCAGCGGCGCGAGTTGGATGAATTTCAGGTCGGAAATTTGGTCTTTGAGGATCGACACGGTTGTATCGATGCTTTGATATCCGTCGAGGCGGACGGTGAGCGGTTGATCGCCGATCGGGATGTGCGCGAGATTGAAGACACCGGATGTCGAGGGGCGCGTGACCTGATCACCGACGGAGATCGTCGCGTTCGTGACGTTTCCCGGGACCGCGTTCGTTTTGGCGTCGATGACGGTCCCTTGGATGCTCCCATAATCTTGCACGCCGCCACCGTTCGGGTTCGCACACGCCGCAAGAACGCTGCATGTTGCAAGCAGCAAAACGAAGACAAGTTGTCGAGACAAATGTGTCAGCATGAGCACACTCTTTCCCACATAGGGGCGTCATTGCCGAATGCGAAGAGAGTCCGTACGATATGAATCCGTACGGTCCCGTTGCTATTTATCTCGCCTTGGCCGCGTTCGCCGCAACGGCGTTCTCGCTGTTGCCGGGGCTGCTCGCTCGCAAGCGGCCCAATGCGGTGAAATCGCAGGCCTATGAATGCGGCGTCGAGCCGACCTCCGACGTTTCCGGTCGATTCCCGATCCGGTTTTATCTCATCGCCATGCTGTTCGTGATTTTCGACGTCGAAGCCGCGTCGTTCTATCCGTGGGCGGTGGAGATGCGCATGCTGCGCGGCTTCGGCCTGGCCGAGATGATCGTGTTCGTGATCGTGCTCGGAATCGGGTACGCCTACGTGTGGAAGAGAGGCGGTTTTCAATGGAGATGATGCCCGGTCAGTCGTTTCTGCTGGGCAAAGTCGACGATCTCGCACGCTGGGCGCAATCGTCGAGCGTATGGCCGCTCACGATGGGCCTGGCCTGTTGCGCGATCGAGATGATGACCGCCACGGCGCCGGAGTACGATCTCGCGCGGTTCGGCTCGGAGGTCTTTCGCGCATCGCCGCGCCAGGCCGATTTGATGATCGTTTCCGGCCGCGTCGCGCAGAAGATGGCGCCGGTCATCAAGCGTCTCTACGATCAGATGGCCGACCCGAAGTGGGTCATCTCGATGGGCGCGTGCGCGAGTTCGGGCGGCGTGTTCGACAATTACGCGATCGTGCAAGGCGTCGATACGATCGTGCCGGTCGACGTTTACGTCCCGGGCTGCCCGCCGACGCCCGACGGTTTGCTCTACGCGCTCAACCTGATCCAGCAGCAGATTCGCCAAGGCGGTCGCGGCGGGATCTTCGCCCGCGCTTAGGAGTTCTGTGCCGAGTTCACAAGTGCCGCCGCCGGGATCGACGGCGGTCGATCCAACGGCCGTTCGTCCGGCGATCGACGACGCGCGAATCGAGCGAATCGATCCGGCTTCGCTGCGCTCTCGTCTGCAGGCGCTCAAGGCCGATGGCTTTTTGATGCTTACCGATGTCGGCGGCGTCGATTATCTTCGGCGCGTTCCGCGCTTCGACGTCGTCTACCATCTCGTGAAGTTCCTAACCGCGCAGGGCACGACGCCGATCGTCGCGCCGGAGCGCGTTCGTCTCCTCTGCGGTGTCGACGGCGCCGACCCGCATGTGCCGTCGGTCGTCGATCTGTGGCCGAGCGCGAACTGGGCGGAGCGCGAGATCTTCGACCTCTACGGCATCGTGTTCGACGGTCACCCGGACTTGCGGCGCGTGCAGATGCCGGTCGATTGGGTCGGAAGCCCGCTGCGCAAAGACTACCCGTTGCGCGGCCCGTCGCTTGAGCGCACGCCCCGGCCCTCGTTTGCACTCAAGAGCAACGTCGCGGCGGGCACACCGCCCTCCGGCCGGACCGCCGCCGCGCTGCAGCGGCAGATCGCCGTCGCGCGCGGTCAATCGACGGTCGAGAACCGTGCCACGGATCAGCCGCCGGGCGCCGCCGAACCCGAGGCGGCCAACGCCGGCGAGAGTAGCGCATCCAAACACACCGCGGGGGAAGCCACTCCCGCCGAGCTTGCAGAGCGTCCGATCAACTTGAAAAATAAGAGCCGAACGCGTGAGTAGCGTGGCACTCGACCCCACCAAAATTGAAGTCGTCGAGCAAACGGGGAACCGGATGGTTCTCTCGATGGGACCGCAGCATCCCTCGACGCACGGGGTATTGCAGATCGTCGTCGAGCTGGACGGCGAAACGGTCGTCAAGGCCGACCCCGAGATCGGGTATCTGCACACCGGCATCGAGAAGTCGGCGGAAAATCTCTTTTGGAATCAGGCGTCCACCGTCATCGAACGGATGGACTACCTTTCACCGCTGACCAACGCCCTGTGCTATTACCTGGCGGTTGAAAGATTACTCGGGATCACGAACGAGGTCCCCGAACGCGCGATGCAGGTTCGCGTGCTGCTTTCGGAGTTGTCGCGCATCGCGTCGCATTGCGTGTGGCTCGGCACGCACGGCATCGACCTCGGCGCGCTCTCCGCGTTCTTTTACTGCTTCGACGTCCGCGAGAAGATTCTCGATCTTTTCGAAGGCTCGGGCGGCGCGCGGATGCACCCGAACTACATTCGCGTCGGCGGGCTCGCAAACGATTTGCCGGACGGCTTTCTCGAGCGGCTCGATGCGCTGATCGTGATGTTCTCGCCGCGCATGCGCGAGATCCGCGGCCTGCTGCAAAAAAATCCGATCGTGCAAGATCGCATGGTCGATGTCGGCATCTTGCGTCCGGATGTCGCGATCGCGTACGGCGTGACGGGCCCGCCGCTGCGTGCGAGCGGCATCGCGTACGATATTCGAAAAGCGTATCCATACAGCGGGTACGAGAACGTTCACTTCGACGTCATCACGCGGCCGGAAGGTGATGCGTACGCGCGCTTTCTCGTTCGGCTCGACGAGATGGAAGAGTCGATGCGGATCGTCGAGCAGATTCGAAGAAGCCTCGTCGGCGGTCCGGTCGCGCCGCCCGACACGAAATTTGCGCCGCCGCCCAAAGAGACGATCGCCGTCTCGATGGAGGCGCTGATCCACCACTTCAAGCTCGTAAGCGAAGGCTTTCGCGTTCCGCCGGGCGATGTGTATCAAGCGGTGGAAGGCCCGCGCGGTGAATTGGGTTACTACGTCGTGAGCAACGGCGATAATCGGCCGTGGCGAGTGCGCACGCGTCCGCCGTCGCTCTACAATTTGCAAGTCCTCAAAGAGATCGCCGTGGGCGAGTTTATCGCGGACATGGTTGTCATGATCGGTTCGCTCGATCCCGTCTTCGGCGAGGTCGATCGATGAGCGTCGACGCGACGGCCGACGCGGCCACGGGTGTGCACCCGTCGAACGACGCGACGGCGTTGGTGGCCGATTGGTCGCCGCACGTTCATCGTGCCGGAAACCCCTTCGACGAGCTGTTCGCGCGACTGCGCCCAGAACTCGAGGCGATCGTAGCGCAATACGAAGATTCGCGCAGCGCGCTGTTGCCGATCGTGCATCGTTTTCAAGAACACGAAGGCTGGACGTCGCCCAACGCCCTCGCGGCAACGGCATCGGTGCTCGCGCTCCCGCTTGCGGTCGTCGAATCGACGGTATCGTTCTACACGCTCTTTTTCCGGCGACCGGTCGGCAAGTACATGCTGCAAGTTTGCCGGAATTTATCGTGCTCGATCAACGGTGCCGATGGGATTATGGCGTACTTTCGCGAGCGTTTAGGGATCGGTCATCTGCAGACGACCTCCGATGGGTTGTTCTCCTACGAAGAAGTCGAGTGTTTGGCTGCCTGCGATCGCGCGCCGTGCATGCAGGTCAATCTCGATTTCGTGCTCGACCTCACGCCCGCGGCGGTCGACGATATGCTTGCCGCGATGCGTGCCGGAACGTACGCAACGCCGCCGATGCCGCAAACGCGTGCGCCCGGGCGGACGTGGCATCTCGAAGCCGACACCGGGAAGAAATCGATGGGCGCGCAGGGCGTCTCACACCCCAACTCTCCGGGTGGTCTCGGCGACCGCAGCGGGGTGATCATTCTCGATCGCATCGCGAACGATGCGGCGCTCGTGGGCCGAACGCGCGAACGGTTAGCGGGCGAGAACAAGCTGCGCGCCGCCTCACCGGAGAACCACCATTAGCGTTTTGACGCCCGTCCTCACGCGCGGCATCGGCGAACTCAACCTGCGCGACATCGACGTCTACCGCGCGCAAGGCGGGTACGCGCAGCTCGAGCGCGCGATGCGCGAACTCAACCCCGCCGACGTTCTCGATGCCACCGCGAAATCGGGTTTGCGCGGCCGTGGCGGCGCCGGTTTTCCGACCGGGAAGAAGTGGCAGTTTCTACCCGACAACGGCCGCCCGCGGTACCTCGTATGCAACTGCGACGAAGCGGAGCCGGGGACGTTCAAGGATCACATGCTGCTCGAGGAAACGCCGCATGCGATCATCGAGGGGATTCTCCTGAGCGCATATGCGATCGGCTGTACGCACGCGTTCATCTACATTCGCGGTGAATTCAAGCGCGGCGCGGAGATCTTTCACGCGGCGCTCGGGCAAGCACGCGTGGCCGGTTATGTGGGCGAGAACCTCTTCGGTCGCGGCGTTAACCTCGAGCTCACGGTGCACCGCGGCGCCGGTGCCTATATCTGCGGTGAGGAGACCGGGCTGCTCAACTCGCTCGAAGGCAAGCGCGGTGAGCCACGATTGAAGCCGCCGTTCCCGGCGATCAAAGGGCTGTACGGTGAGCCGACGGTCGTCAACAACGTCGAGACGCTCGCGTACGTACCGCACATCTTGCGCAATGGGCCGCAGTGGTTCGCTTCGGCGGGACCCGAACGCTCGCCGGGGTTTAAGATTGTGTCGGTGAGCGGTCACGTGAAGCGGCCGGGCAATTACGAGATCGCGCTCGGCACGACGCTGCGGCAGATTCTCGAGGAGTGCGGCGGCGGACTTCGCGATGGGCGGCGGTTCATGGCCGTTCAGCCCGGCGGCGGCTCGGCCGCGTGTCTCTTCGAAGAGCACCTCGATCTCGGCTACGATTTCGATTCGATCGCAAAAGCCGGCTCGATGCTCGGCTCGGGCGCGATCGTGTTCTTCGACGACACCGCCGACTTCGTGCGCGCGGCGCACACGCTCGTGCGTTTTTTCGCGCACGAGTCATGCGGCCAGTGCACGCCGTGCCGCGAAGGCGGGCATTGGCTGGAGAAGACGCTGCGTCGGATCCTCGACGGCAACGGCGTTGCGAGCGATATCGACGTGATCAAATCCGCGAGCCACGACATGACGGGCTTGAACCTGTGCGCGCTCGGCGATTCGATCGAACCGTTTCTCGCATCGGTGATCACGCGCTTCGAAGATCAATTTCGGAACTACATCGATCGCGCCGTCCCGGAGCGTGTGGCATGATTCGTCGAAGCGGTCCGATAACCGCGGTTCAGATAAAGAAGCAGCGGCTTATCGCCGGTGGCGTGCTGGTTGCGGGCATCGTTGCCGCGTTCGCCGGCATGGTGCTCCACCGCGATAGCGTAAGCGGCTTTGGCATCGGGCTTGCGATCGTCGGGGTTGCCTTTTTCATTACGCGGCTCGTCCGCCGGAGCACGACCTAATGTCCGCCACCGTCACGCCAACCGAGCTCGTTACCGTCACGATCGACGGGATCGCTGTTCGCGTTCCGAAGGGAACGCTGCTCGTCGAAGCCGCCAAGCAGATCCAACGCGACATCCCGGTGTACTGCTACCACGAGAAGCTCGGGCCCGCGGGTCTCTGTCGGATTTGTTTGGTCGAAATCGAGAAGATGCCGAAGCTGCAGATCGCGTGCAACACGCCGGTCGCCGACGGCATGGTCGTGCACACGATGAACGATCGCGTCGACGGCGGCCGCCGTGCCGTGCTCGAGTTTCTGCTTCTCAACCACCCGCTCGATTGTCCGATCTGCGACAAGGGCGGCGAGTGCGATCTGCAAGATTATTCGATGGCGTACGGTCGTGGTAGCTCGCGGCTCGCCGATGCGAAAACGCCCAAACCGAAAGCCGTTGATCTCGGGCCGACGATCGTGCTCGACGAAGAGCGCTGCATCGTCTGTCAACGTTGCGTGCGTTTCGACGAGATCATCACGCGCGAACAGTCGTTGCGCACCGACGACCGCGGCGCGCATGTCATCATCGCGACCGCGACGGGCGAGCCGTATGTGTCGGATTTCAGCGGCAACGTGACGGAGCTGTGTCCGGTCGGCGCGCTCACGTCGAAAACGTACCGCTTTAAATCGCGGCCGTGGGACAACCATCGCGTGACCACGACCTGCACGCAGTGCAGCGTCGGTTGCCAAATGCACGTCGACGCGCGGGTGAACCGCGTCGCTCGGACGATGAGCGTGGCCGAAGACGACGCGATCTCCGACGGCTGGCTGTGCGACCGCGGACGGTACAACGTCGGGTTTCTCGACGACGAACGCCGCTTGACGACCCCGCTCTTACGCGACGGTGATGAGCAGTTGCAGATCGGCTGGGACGATGCAATCGCCATGTGGGCCGATGCGATCAAACGTTCGATCGCGAAGGATGGTGCGTCGTCGATCGCGGCGATCGGCGGCGGGCGGTTGCTCAACGAGGAAGCGTTTCTGCTCGCGCACGTCCATCGCGCGCTTGGCCTCGAAAATCTCGACTGGCGTGCGGGGCGCGCCTTTCGCGCGCACCCCGGTTCGCGCGGCGGTACGCACGTCGACCTCGAGAACGCCGATGCGATCGTCACGTTCGGCCGTCCGCCCGCGGAGCTCGCGCCGATCCTCGATCTGCGGATTCGCAAGGCGGTCTCGCGTCGCGGCGTCACGCTGATCTCGATCGGCGACCAGCCGGCCTCGCGCGTTCTCAAAACGCTCCCGGTGGCCGACGTCGATGCAGCGAGAGCCGCCATTCCTGCGACGGCATCGAACATCGCGTTCGTGTGGGACGGTATCGACCGGGCGGGGCACGAGGCGTTCCTTGCCGCCGCCGATGCGCTCGCCGGCGAAGGCAAAGCCGTGACGACGTTCATCTCGGGCGAACAACCGAACGCTCGAGGCGCCGAATCGATGGGGTTACTCCCGCGGGCCGGTGGTCTCGACACGCGCGCGATCCTCGAGGCGGCGGCGAATGGCAAGATTGGTGTGCTGGCGTTTGTCGGCGTGAACCCACTGTTGCATTATCCGGACCCGGAGCTCGTGGAACGGGCGATCGACGCGACGCCGTTCGTCGTCGTCACGGAGCTCTTTGCGACCGCGACCGCGCGCCGTGCAAATCTCGTCTTACCGGTCTGCGCCGCGTTCGAGAAATCGGGGACGACGACGGATTTGGCCGGCGACGTGCTGCCGGTTCACGGCGCGGTCGTGGCGCCGGAAGGCGTGCTCGCCGACGGCGACATTTTGGTCATGCTCGCGGAGCGGCTCGGCGTCGAGATTCCGAGCGCATCGGCGATCGAACGACGCGTTGCTCAACTCGCCGTGGAAATTCCCGAACGGCCCGTTGCGCAACCGCGCGGCGCGAGCGTACCGGCGGACGACGGGCTTTTGCGTGTCGCTTTTGCGAGCACGATCTTTTCCGGCGGTGGAACCGTCGCACACGATTCGCGTATCGAGTCGTTGCGCCCGCATGCCGTCGCCCGGCTTGCGCCCGCAACCGCAATCGCGGCGGGCCTCGCGGAGGGTGACGTCGTCGATGTGATCGCTGCCGGAGACGCCGGCCGGTTGGAGGCGCTACGCGTTGAATTGCGTGAGGACGTCCGTGAGGGCGTCGCCGTGCTGCTCGAGGGCGTTGTTGCCGCGCCGGTGAATCGCCTCGGCGATGCGCTCGCGGTGCGAATCGCCAACGTGCGTCCGGCGCACGTTGCGGTTCGCGCAGGAGCGCCGTCGTGATCGACGCCGTACCGTTTTGGGTGATCGTCATCGTGAAATCGGCGATCGTGCTCTTGGTCACGATCACGACCTTCGCGTACTCGATGCTCTTCGAGCGCAAGATCATGGGCTGGATGCAACTGCGTCCGGGACCCAATCGCACCGGCCCGTGGGGGATGATGCAGCCGGCGGCGGACGCGGTTAAGATGATGTTCAAGGAAGATCTCACGCCGGAGACCGCCGACCCCTTGATCTATAAGCTCGCACCGTTCATCTCGCTCATTACCGCAATGGGCACGTTCGCGGTGATTCCGTTTAGTGAAACCTCAGGCGGGTTGTGGAGCGTCAGCGACGTCAACGCGGGCGTGCTCTTCGTGTTTGCGTTAACGTCGATCGGTGTCTACGGCATCTCGCTCGGCGGGTGGGCATCGGGGTCGAAATTTCCGCTGCTGGGAAGCGTGCGCGCGACGGCGCAGATGATCTCCTACGAGCTCTCGATGTCGATGGCGGTCATCGGCGTGCTCATCCTAGCCGG
>JAABUQ010005552.1_pt1 | contig 19959 bp, 16 predicted proteins | sample 5560001 | NCBI WGS metagenome assembly JAABUQ01 (sample SAMN10711888, study PRJNA513371) | rock metagenome | isolation source: Antarctica rocks | place: Antarctica: Victoria Land, Finger Mt nord | collected 2015-12-18
CGCGAGAACGCAAATCATCAGAATAAGGACGTGCCATTGCCGCTGGCCTCCAATCCAGCCAGCAGCTTGAATCACATCTCAGCCCGCGCCGGAATCGTGATTCGGACAGATACGAACGTGCTCTAGTCCGCGTGCGATACGGTCCGGATACAACATGAACCGGATCGGACGTGAACTCTCCCCTGCGCGACAAGTGGCGGTGCTTGCAGAAGACGCTGGCGGCATTCCTGCTGGGCCTGCTGGCGCTCCAGGACGTCGCACGGGCGCAGGATGGCGGACGCTTGCTCGCCACTTCGGGCGTGAGCCAGATCGAGGGAGCCGGCGGCGGTGGCCTGGTGCCCTGGGCGCTGATCACCGGCTACGGCACCCGCAACCAGACCGGCGTCAACGTCCATGACAGCTTCGTCCACCTGGGCGACTTCGATCTCAACACCGCGGGCGTGGCGGTCGGCATCCATGACCGGGTCGAACTCTCCTACGCCCATGAATGGTTCTATACGGGGGCTGCCGGCGGCAGGCTCGGTCTTGGCCGTGGCTACCAGCTCCATCTCGACGTCGTCGGCGTCAAGCTGCGGCTGCTCGGCCGCGTCGTCTACGACCAGGATAGTTGGGTGCCGGAGATCTCGGTCGGCACCCAGTTCAAGTCGGCGGACCGGCACGCCCTGCTGCGCGCGATCGGGGCGCAGAGCACCGACGGCGTCGATTTCTACGTGGCGGCAACGAAGCTGTTCCTGGCGCAGAGCGTGCTGGTCAGCGCCACGGTGCGCGCCACCAAGGCCAACCAGTTCGGCCTGCTCGGTTTCGGCGGCGACCGCAACGGCGGCTACCGCCCCGAGTTCGAGGGCTCGGCCGCACTGCTGCTGACCCGCAAGCTCGCGTTCGGCGCCGAGCTCCGCACCAAGCCAGACAACCTGAGTTTCGCACGCGAAGGCACCGCCTACGACGTCTTCGGGGCCTACTTCGTCAACAAGCACCTCTCCGTGACGCTCGCCTTCACGGGTCTCGGGCCGATCGTGCGTCAAGGCGACCAGAACGGTGTCTACCTGTCCGCGCAGGCGGGCTTCTGATGCGGAGGACGCGCGCGATGCGACGAGAGACGAGACCATGGATACGACAACGGCGGATAGGGCAGCTAGTGGCGGTCCTCGTCGCGATCCTAGCGGTGCTCGCCATGATCCCGGCCCGCGCCGGCGGAACCCTCTATCAGAGCCTGGGAGGCCGGCCGGGCATCGTGCGGATCGTGGACGATGCGGTGGCTTCCTACCTCGTCGATCCACGCCTGCATGACTACTTCGACAACATCAATCCGGACTGGCTCAAGCCGCGCTTCGTCGATTTCGTCTGCCGGGTAGCGGATGGTCCCTGCGCCTATCACGGCCGTTCGATGGCGGCCTCGCACAGGGGGCAGCACATCGACGAGGCCGCCTTCAACGCCGTGGTCGAGGACCTGCAGGCGGCGATGCGGCGTGAAGCCATTCCGTTCCGCGTCCAGAACCGGCTGCTCGCGCGGCTCGCCCCTATGGAGCGCGACATTGTCACCCGCTAGGCCGCATGGGCGCGCCCGCACTCGTTTCGCCGAACCTTATTCCGGAAGGCCGCTCGGCGGGTGAAACCATTTCCGCTCGTGCTTCATCCCATCCAGTCGGCCAGGAGTTCCACGATGCGACGCCGCATGATCGCCTTCCTGCTGCTGCTGCCGCAGGTCTCCCCCGTCCTGGCGGCGACCCCGCTCGTCGTCATCCAGAAGGACCGCGCCTTCAGCGTCAAGGAGATGCAGATCCATAGGGGCGATACGATACGGTTCTCCAACGACGACGAGTTCGGCCACCAGATCTACGTGCAATCGCCCGGCTTCTCCTTCGAGTCCGACGAGGCCGATCCCGGCCGCATGGTCGACGTGCCCTTCCCGGCCGCAGGCGATTTCGAGGTGCACTGCCACATACACCCGAAGATGCGCCTCAACGTTCACGTCGACTGAGTGCCACGTCGATGTCGATTCGCTTCAAGATCCTGGCCGGTTGCCTTGCGCTGACGCTGCTGACCGGACTGCTTGGAGCCTTCGCCCAAAGAGCCGAGCAGCGTCTCGGAAGGCTGGCCTTCGACATCTACGACAATGCCTTCATGACGGTGAGCTACCTGCGCGCGGCCCAGATCGAGTTCGCAGGCTTCGCCGCGAAGTCCGGCCGCACCGGCCCCTCTGCCGAAGCTTCCGCTGACCTGCTCGGCGATCTCGATGTAGTCATCGAGCGTGCCATGTCGTCGCGCGGACGCGCGGAGGTGGTGGCCCTGCGGCAAGAGGTCGTGACGGTACTTCCAAAGCTTGCAAGCAGGCCCGCGGCCGCGGCTTCCGTACAGGCCACGTTCGAGCGGGTAGTCGAGACCTTCGCCGATGATGGCTTCCGCTATCGCCGCGATGTCGAACGGATGGTGGCCGCGCAAATGCGGCAGACCGGGCTCGTGATCGTCGGCAGCCTGATCGCGGCACTCGTCACCACCGCGCTGATCAACCACTTCATAGCACCGCCGGTGCGTCGGGCGGTGCGCATCGCGCAGTCCATCGCCGGCGGCTGCCTCGACAACCCGATCGCGACACGGGGCCGCGGCGAGACCGCGGACCTGCTGCGCGCACTCGCGATCATGCAGTCCAGCATCGCCGCGGCGATGGCGCGCATCAATGCGCTCATGAACGTCCAGGCGGCGACCCATGCCGGCGAGATCGCCGTGCACAACGCACAGATGGGGGCGGCGCTGGACAACATGAACCAGGGACTGTGCCTGTTCGATGCCCGCGATCGGCTGGTAGTCGCGAACCGCCGCTTCGCCGACATGTTCGGCATCCCGACGCTCGGCGCACGCGCCGAGGAGGTGCTGCGTGGCGCCGGTCTCGCGGCCTTGCTCGACGTCTCCGGCGGGGTGATCGAGGCGCTGTCCAGCGAGTTGCCGGACGGACGTGCCATCGCGGTGTCGCAGCAGGCGATCGCCGGCGGTGGCTGGATCGCCACCTACGAGGACGTGAGCGAGCGCCGCCTGGCGGAGGCACGTCTCGCGCACATGGCGAGGCATGACCTGCTAACCGGCCTGCCGAACCGGCTGCTGTTCAGCGAGCACGTGCAGGCGGCCTTCGCGCACGGGCGCCATGACGGCTCATCGGCGGTGCTGTGCCTCGACCTCGACCGCTTCAAGGCGGTCAACGACATGCTCGGCCATCCGGCCGGCGACGCGCTGCTTCGCGCGGTGGCACGCCGCATGCTCGCCTGCACGCGCGAAGGCGACCTAGTGGTCCGGCTCGGAGGCGACGAGTTCGCCGTGGTGCAGGCGGCGACCAGCCAGCCGATAGAAGCCACGGCACTGGCGCAGCGGCTGATCGAGGCGCTCGCCGAGCCCTTCGAGATCGCGCAGCAGCGCGTCGAGATCGGCGTCAGCGTAGGCATCGCACTTGCCCAGGACGTCGCCGTTCCCAATCCCGAAGCGCTGATCAAATGCGCGGACCTGGCGCTGTATCGCGCCAAGGCAGATGGGCGGGGCTGCTACCGTTTCTTCGAGGCAGAGATGGACATACGCATGCAGGCGCGCCGCGCGCTCGAACTCGACCTGCGCGGTGCCCTGGCGAGCGGGCAGCTGGAGCTGTTCTATCAGCCGCAGGTGCTGGCCGGGAGCGGCATCTCTGGCTTCGAGGCTCTGCTGCGCTGGCACCATCCGACACACGGTCTCGTCAGTCCCGGCGTCTTCATCCCGCTCGCCGAGGAGATCGGCCTGATCGGCCTGATCGGGAACTGGGTGCTGCAGCAGGCCTGCGTCGCCGCCGCCACCTGGCCGGAGGAAGTCACCGTCGCCGTCAATCTCTCGCCGGCGCAGTTCCGCAGCCGCGTGCTCGCCGACGACGTGGCAATGGCACTCGCGGCGACCGGCCTGTCGCCGCATCGGCTGGAACTCGAGATCACCGAGACCGTGCTGCTGCAGGACGACGAGCGTGTGCTGGAAACGTTGCACGCGCTCCGTGCGCTCGGCGTCCGCATCGCCATGGACGACTTCGGCACCGGCTATTCCTCGCTCGGCTATCTCGGCCGCTTCCCGTTCGACAAGATCAAGATCGACCAATCCTTCGTGCGCGGCGTGACCGACCGGCAGGACTGCCTCGCCATCGTCCGCGCGGTGATCGGGCTGGGCCGGTCGCTGGGCATGTCCGTCGTTGCGGAGGGCGTCGAGACGCAGGAGCAACTCGCGAAGCTGACCTCGGAAGGATGCAGCCAGATCCAGGGCTACCTGTTCGGCAGGCCGCAGCCGGAGTCCGCGATCGGGGAGATGCTGCGCCAGCAGGGTTGTGTCCGGTCCAGAACACCGGAAGCCGCCGTCGCCGCATAGGCGTCCTGCCGCTGCACTCCATGCTGGACGATAGTGGCCTCAACCGGACCTATGGTTGCTGCGGCGGCGAAGTGCCGTCCAACAACGAGCATAATCGCGGAAAAGGCGGTCCGGTGCTGATGCCCCAGCCCGGTCGGCGCAGAAGCGTGGGTTCCGCTTCGACTATCTGAGCGTGTTCGACACCGGACCGTCACACTCCAGCATCCTCGTGACGGCCCTGCCGACTGCGGCGACGAATGATCGGCTGACCGCCCTTGGCGCGTCTGATCCACTGTTCTATCACTACAGGCCAAGTAAGCCTCCAAAGCGCAGCTGTTCTGCTGGCCCGTAGCCTGTCGCAGAAGGCTTCGGCGGTTTCTTTGGTTGCCGTAGATGCCGGGCTTGGAGGGGCCACCCATCGACATGATGGCTTCTCGGCTAGGGTAATGCACCGACGAGCCGGTCACGTCTCCCAGTGTCCATCCATCTGCGAGGCACTCACATGCCGGATGTCGCGAATCGGCGAATTAATCTAAAATCATGTCAACACTTCTTTTTCCACGCAGTTCAGGAGAATATCATGCAGGCCAGCTGGAACGGTCAGGTCATCGCCGAAAGCAGTGATATTGTCACGGTAGAAGGCAATCCTTATTTCCCTGCAGAGGCGCTGCGCCAGGACGTGGTCAGGCCAAGCTCGCACACCAGCGTCTGCCCATGGAAGGGCACAGCGCAGTATTATAGTCTGGAAGTTGACGGACAGACCAATCTGAATGCTGTATGGTACTATGCTGAACCGAAGCAGGCGGCCGAGAATATCCGTGGTCGCGTTGCTTTCTGGAAGGGCGTCAAGATAACCGGCTGACGTCGGGCTCAAGCCACTTCCGCTCGCGTCGGCGAGCGCCACATCCGGCTGAAACCCCGTGCCTGGCACGGCAATAGCGAGTTGAACTTGTCAGAACGTCGCCTGATACACGATAAAACCATCACATCGGCTTCCCAAAGTGCGGAGGCGCAGCTTCGCCAGGCGCTGGATCACATGGGAGGCCGCACGAACCCTTCCTCCGGTTCCCACTCCGGCGTCATGCGTTCCGGCGGCTCTGGCGCAGGGCAGCGCCACCGTTACGTGCGCGACGGCGAGGTCCCGGTCGTCCATGCCACGTTGGGTCGTCAGGCCACACGGCCGGATGCCTCCATGCAGCAGGACAAGGCGCTGCTCGAGTCGCTGCGTCAGGATTTGGAACGCGAGCGGGCGGCGCGCGAGGTCGCCGAGCGATCCCTTCACGAGACCCGCGCCACGCTGGTCACGCTGCAGACCCGGCTCGCCCACGTGGAGATGGACCTGCAGGAGGCGCAGGAGCAGGTGGTCGTCGTCGAAGCGGCGACAGCACCTGCGATTGCCCCGGTTGAGCCAGTCCGGCGCAGGCCACGTATTCAGAAGCCTGATCACGAGCCGCAGCCGGTCAAGTGGTGGATCAAGGTCGAGAAGGCCTGATCAGGCCCCACGCCCCGGCCGGATCTGCCTTATCCAGATCTGCCTTATCCAGCCTGGGCCACCTTCTGGCCGGGCACGTCGTGCCGGTTTGCCGGGTCGCGTGCCAGGATATCGGTCATGATGTCGCGCGCCACCGGGGCCGCGACTTCCGCCGCCGCATTGCCGTGTTCGATCACCAGGGCAACGGCGTATTGAGGGGCGTCGAATGGCGCGAAGCAGATGAACAGCGCGTGCGGACGCAGTTCCCAGGGCAGCTTGGCCGAGTTGAAGTGACCGCCTTCGCGTAGCGCGCGCGACACGCGTCGCACCTGCGACGACCCGGTCTTGCCGGCCATCTGCACGGAAGCCAAGGGCAGCTTGGCTTTCGGCGCCGTGCCGCCCACCTCGTTCACCACCGCATACATGCCGGCGCGTATCACCGCGAGTTGCGCCTCCGGCAGGCCAAGCTCGGGCCAATGCGCAGGCAGCGCCGCCGGGCCGACCACGCCGCCGAGGGTGCGGGTGAGATGCGGCTGCACCGCCCGCCCGGTCGCGACGCGCGAGGCATAGGTCGCGAGCTGTAGCGGCGTGACCTGGATGAAGCCCTGGCCGATGCCGCTGACGATGGTGTCGCCGCCGTTCCAGTGATGGCCCTTGGCGCGCCGCCATTGCGGCGTCGGGATCAAGCCGTCCTGGGCATGCGGCAGCTCGATATCGAGCGTGGTGCCGAGGCCGAGCCGGTGCGAGGTCGACGCGATCGCCTCCATGCCGGTGCGTCGCGCGACCTCGTAGAAGAACACGTCGCAGGAGTTCTTGATCGCCCCGCGCAAGTCTAGCGCACCGTGGCCGTGCTTGCGCCAGCAGTGGAAACGGGTGCCGCCCATATCGAGATAGCCCGGGCAGACGATGCGGTCGTGCGGGGTCAGGGTGCCCGCCTGCAGCGCCGACAGCGCCACCGCCGGCTTGAAGGTCGAACCCGGCGGATACAGGCCGGCCGCCGCCCTGTCCACCAGCGGCGTGCGCGGGTCCGACGACCATCGCGACCACTGGTCCTGGCTGACGCCGCTATCGAACAGGGCCGGATCGAAAGACGGGTTGCTGACCATCGCCAGCACCTCGCCGTTGCGGCAGTTCATCACCACGGCACTCGCCGACTGCCCGTCCAGGCGGCCCAGCACGGCCTGCTGCAGGACGAGGTCGATGGTCAGCCCGACCTCCGCACCCTGCACGCCCTCGCGGCGGTTGAGCTGCGCCATCACCCGGCCGGAGGCGTTGATCGCCGTCTGCACGGAACCCGCCCTGCCGCGCAAGCCGGCATCGTGGGTCTGCTCCAGGCCGGCGCGGCCCACCCGCATGCCGGGCAGCGCCAGCAGCGGATCGCCCGCCAGGTCGGCCTCGGCCGGCGGCGCCACGTAGCCGACCACGTGCGCGAGCAGGTTGCCCTGCGGATAGGACCGCGTGCTGCCGACATCGACCAGCACGCCGGGCAGGTCCGCCGCGGCGACCGCGATGCGGGCCATCTCGTTCCAGTCCAGGAAGTCGCGCAGCATCACCGGGATGAAGCGGTGCTGGCGCCTGAGGTCGCGATCGATGCGGGCGCGGTCGTGCGCGTCCAGCGGCACGATCGCCGAGAAGCGCTCCAGCGTCAGCGCCAGGTCGGAGGTCTGCTCGGCCATCAGCAGGGCGCGCCAGTTGACCTTGTTGCCGGCGAGCGTCACGCCGTTGCGGTCGGCGATGCGCCCGCGCGGCGGCGCCAGCAGGCGCGTGCTGAGGTGGTTATGCTCGGCCAGCGCGGCGTATTTCGATCCGTCCGCGACCTGCAGCTGGTACAGCCGCTCGCCCAGCAGGCCGACCGCGGCCGTCTGCAGGCCCATCATCACCACGGCGCGCCGCGTGAAGACGCTCCGCGACGGGTCGGCGGGCTTCCTGGTCACGGGATCGCACCGGCATTCAGGTCCGGCGCGGATCCGCGACCGTGCGATGCGCCCAGCCGAAGCACGCCGAGAGCGGCGGATACAGCGCGCAGGCCAGGGCGGCCTCGAACAGTGCCGGCGCCGGCGGCATCGCCTGCAGCCGCGACAGCGACGCGAGCCCCCACTGCAGCAGGCTGGCGACGATCGCGATCAGCGCGAAGATCGACCACACGGCGATGAAGCCGTAGCCGGACAGCGCCTCCCGACGCGCGCCGGCGAACCAGTGCGTGAGCAGCAGCAGCAGCGGCATCGTGCCGGGCGGCGTGCTGCCGAGCAGGTCGCTGAACAGCCCGACCAGGAACACCCCGGTCGCCGGCATCGATGCCGGCTGGAACACCGACCAGAAGAATACCGAGGCGAGCAGGAAGCCCGGCAGCAGCTCGGCCGTACTCGGCAGGCGGAGCGGCACGTCCAGCAGCAGCACCGCGAGCACGCAGGCGGCCATCGGCACGATACGGCGCGCGAGGCCGTCCAGCATATGCCAGGCTGTCCGGCGCGGCCTGATGCCCGGCCGGCGCTCGCGAAGCGCCATGGCGCCGGCGCCTCATCCACGCCCGACCGCAGCCGGCGGCATCGGCGGCGGCCTCGCATGTGGCGGCCTGCTGCCCGGCGCGGCACGCCCGGGCACCTCCGGCGGCGTGACGTACGACATGCCGTAATCAAAGATGCGCAGCAGATCGACCCGGTCGAGGCGCGCCGCCGGCAGCACCACCGGCTCGTGCGGCGACACGTAATGCACGGTGCCGACCGGCAGGCCGGCCGGGAAGGCATTGGCCTCGCTGCTGGTCACCACGCGCTCGCCCTCCTCGGGATGCACCTCGTCGGGATAGTACATCAGCCGCGGCATCAGCGCGTTGCTCCCGACCAACATGGCGGATACGTGCGAGCCGTCGAGCGTTACCGGCACGTGGCTGGCGAGATCGGTGATCAGCAGCACGCGCGCGGAGCGGGCGCCGAGCTCGGAGACGCGCCCGACCAGCCCGTCCGCATCCACGGCGACCTGGTTCTTGCGCAGGCCCTGCTCGCTTCCGGCCGCGAGCAGCACGGCGCGGCCATAGATCCCGCCGGTGTCGGCGACGGCGCGCGTCGTCACGTAGTGCGGCGCCGGGTCCGGCAGCCAGTGCAGGTTCGCCTTCAGCGCCCGGTTCTCGTCGGCCAGCGCCACCCCGGCCTGGTACCAGCTGTGCAGCTCGTCATTCTCGGCACGCAGGCGGCGGTTCTCGGCCTCGAGGTGCATCAGGCCGGCTGCCTCCGCGGACAGCTCCCGCCAGGCATCGACCGGTCGATGCAGCAGCACGTAGACCGGCACCAGCCGGTCAGCCAGCGTGCCGCGCAGCCAGGCCGTCAGCGGCCGGTCGATCTGCGACACCACCAGCAGGCCGCAGGACAGCGCGACCAGCAGCGGCAGGATCAGCCTGGAGAATCCCTGTCGGGTCTGGATGGACAAACGGATCATGCGGCGGCCAGGCAATCGATGTCATTTCGTATTCGACTTAATACATCGTCGTCAGCACGTTCCGCAACCGCTTGATCTCCTCCAGCGCGCGGCCGGTGCCGAGGGCCACGCACGAGAGCGCGTCCTCCGCCACCACCACCGGCAGGCCGGTGGCCGCCCGCAGCACCTCGTCCAGGCCGCGCAGCAGGGCGCCCCCGCCGGAAAGCACGATGCCCTTGTCGACGATATCCGAGGCGAGCTCCGGCGGCGTGTTCTCCAGCGCCACCTTTACCGCCTCCACGATCTGGCCGATCGGCTCGGCGAGGGCGGTCGTGATCTGGCGCTGGCTGACCACCACCTCGCGCGGCGTGCCGTGCATCACGTCGCGGCCCCGCACCTCGCGCCAGGGTCCGTCCGAGCCGTCGAGCGGCGCATGCGCGGCACCCAGCCCGATCTTGATCTTCTCGGCCGTGCTCTCGCCGATCAGCAGGTTCTGGGTGCGGCGGATGTAGGAGATGATCGCCTCGTCCATCTTGTCGCCGCCGACGCGCACCGAACGCGAGTATACGATGCCGCCGAGCGAGATCACCGCGACCTCGGTGGTGCCCCCGCCGATATCGACGATCATGCTGGCCGTGGGCTCGGTCACCGGCAGCCCAGCGCCGATGGCGGCGGCCATCGGCTCCTCGATCAGCAGCACCCGGCGCGCGCCCGCGCTCTCGGCACTCTCCTGGATCGCGCGCCGCTCGACCGCGGTGGAGCCGGACGGCACGCACACCACGATGACCGGGCTGGCGAAGCCGCGGCGCCTGCGCACCTTGCGTATGAAGTGCTTGATCATCTCCTCCGCCACCTCGAAGTCGGCGATGACGCCGTCCCGCAGCGGGCGGATGGCGGTGATGTTGCCCGGGGTGCGGCCGACCATGTTCTTGGCCTCCTCGCCCACCGCCAGCACCTGCTTCTTGCCGCGCACGTCGGCGATCGCGACGACGGACGGCTCGTTCAGCACGATCCCGCGCCCCTTGACGTAGATCAGCGTGTTGGCGGTGCCGAGATCGATCGCCATGTCGTTCGACATGAAACCAAGCAGGCGAGCAAGCATGAGGCCACTCCGACAGACCGGCCGCCTGGCTGCCCGCGTCCGGGTCCCGCTCGCGGTTCCCTTACGCATCCGTGACGAACCCGGGTGCCACCCCTTAACCGTGCGCGCGGGACGGAGCAAGCGCGCTTTCGGCCGCGGACGGGAACCTGCCGCCCGGGAAAGTGTCTATGTGTTATGGTCAAGAGCAGTCCGGCCGGCATCCTCCATGGCGCCATAGGCGTCTCGGCGGCCATACCGGAAGCATACCAGGCACGGACATGATGGGGACACGAACATGACGAGCACACGATTCACGATGACAGCTACCGCGCACGGCACGTCCGACCGGCCGTCGCTGAAGCCGTTCGCGCTGGCCGGCCTGATGGCCGCCGGCCTGACCCTCGCCGGGTGTGGTGGTGACTCTTACAGTCCAGGCCAGCGCGCGGTCGGCGGCGGCCTGTTGGGTGCCGGCGGCGGTGCGGCACTCGGTGCCATTGCGGGCGGCGGCCACGGTGCCGCGATCGGCGCCCTGGCCGGTGGCGCGCTGGGCGCCGCGGGCGGTGCGGCCACCACGCCGAGGCGGCCACGGCCGGACTACCAGATGCAGCAGCGCCCGCAGCCCGGCTATTACGGCTACTGACGCGGCGGCCTTTCTTACCCTGCCCTGGGCTGGTCAGCCCGGTATCGGCTCCGGCTCATGGCGGGTGCGCTTGACCAGCAGCTTGTTCAGGGCATGCAGGTAGGCGCGTGTCGCCGACACCACCGTATCGGCGTCCGCCCCCTGCCCGTCCACCATCTTGCCGGCCTCTTCCAGGCGCACCGTGGTACGCGCCTGCGCGTCCGACCCCTCGGTGATGGCGCCGACCGAGTACAGCGTCAGCACCGCCTCGTGCGGGAACAGCGCGCGGATCGCGTTGAAGGCCGCATCCACCGGACCGTTGCCGGAGGTGGTCGTGACCACCCGCTCGCCCTCGATCTCCAGCTCCAGCTCCGCCCGCGCCGGACGCTTCGAGCCGGCCTGCAGGTCGAGCGAGACGAAGCGCAGGTGGGCGTGGTCGCGGCCCTCGTCATCGACCAGCGCCACGATGTCGTCGTCGTAGACGGTCTTCTTGCGGTCGGCGAGGTCCTTGAAGCGGGCGAAGGCGTCGTTGACCTGGTTGTCGCCGAGCTCGCCGTAGCCGAGCGCGCGCAGCTTGTCGCGGAAGGCGGCGCGGCCCGAATGCTTGCCCAGCACCAGCGAGGAGCGGGTCCAGCCGACGCTCTCCGGGGTCATGATCTCGTAGGTCGCGGCGTTCTTGAGCACGCCGTCCTGGTGGATGCCGCTCTCGTGGGCGAAGGCGTTGCGCCCGACGATCGCCTTGTTCGGCTGCACGTCGAAGCCCGTGATGGTCGAGAGCATGCGCGACACACGCAGCAGGTTGCCGGTGACGATGTTGTTCCGGAACGGCAGCACGTCGGCGCGCGTACGCAGCGCCATCACGACCTCCTCCAGGGCCGCGTTGCCGGCGCGCTCGCCGATGCCGTTGATGGTGCACTCGATCTGGCGCACGCCGGCCTGCAGCGAGGCGATCGTGTTGGCTACTGCGAGGCCGAGGTCGTCGTGGTTGTGCGCGGACAGGATCACGCTGTCTGCCCCCGGCACCCGGGTGCGCAGCATGGTGAAGATCGCCGCCATGTCCTCGGGGGTGGCGTAGCCGACGGTGTCGGGGATGTTGATGGTGTTGGCGCCGGCCCGGATCGCCGCCTCGACGCAGCGGCACAGGAACTCCGGCTCGGTGCGGCTGCCATCCTCCGCGGACCACTCCACGTCGTCGGTGTGGCGGCGTGCCGCCTGGTTGCCGGTGGTGATCAGCTCCAGCACCGTTTCGGGCTGTATGCGCAGCTTGTACTTCATGTGCAGCGGCGAGGTGGAGATGAAGTTGTGGATGCGCGGCCGTTCGGCAGGGCGCACGGCCTCCGCGGCGCGCGCGATGTCGTCGCGGCCGCCGGTGCGGGCCAGGCCGCAGATCACCGGCCCGCGCACCAGCCTGGCGATCTCGTGCACGCTTTCGAAGTCGCCGTTCGATGCCACCGGGAAGCCCGCCTCGATCACGTCCACGCCCAACTCGGCGAGCGCTTCGGCCATGCGCAGCTTCTCGTTCAGGTTCATCGAGAAGCCCGGCGACTGCTCGCCGTCGCGCAGCGTGGTGTCGAACAGGATGACCCGGTCCGCCTCGATGCGGCCGAAGCTGGGATGGTCGATGCTCATGGAATTTCCTCATGGCGCGCGCGCGACGCAATGGGTCGCGCTATGATGTCGACAGGCGGGCCGGTCCGGCCCGCAAGCGCACCCCTAAGCATCGCCGGCGCAGCCGCGCCGGTGATCACTCAGGGGTGCGTAAGTCGAAGCGGCGCGCCGGACGAGACTGGGACGTTGGCATCCGTGACGGTTTTCGCGAGGCCTGCGGCACACCACATCGCACTTCTCTACCACCAGGCACCCAGCATGCAAGTTGCTTCCGTGCACGAGGTGTTTCTTCGACCATCCGGAGCCGATCGATGCGCATTGTTCCTCTTCCCATGCTCGGACTTCTCGCGACGTTCTCGCTCGCCGCCTGTGCGGTCACGCCGCCCGCCGGGCCCACCGTCCTGGCGGCGCCGGGCAACGGCAAGAGCTTCGAGCAGTTCCGCAGCGACGATTACAGTTGCCGCCAGTATGCGCGCACGGCCGACGGCGCGCGGCCGACGGCCGCGAATACCGGAGTCCGCAGCGCCGCGACGGGAACCCTGCTCGGTGCCGCCGCCGGAGCGCTCCTGGGGGCGGCGACCGGATCCGCCGGGGCCGGGGCGGCTTTCGGCGCGGGCGGCGGGCTGCTGCTCGGCTCGGCGGCCGGCGGCAACGACGCGCAGGCCTCGAACGCTTCCCTGCAGGCAGCCTACGACCGGGTCTACGTGCAGTGCATGGTCGCCTCGGGCCAGGATGTCAGCCTGCCGGTGGCATACCCGCAGCCCGTGATCGTGGAGTCCGGCTGGGGCTGGTAGCGATCCCGCCCTCCCGGCCGGAACGCCTCAGCCCGCGCTCCGGGTGATGCCGACGCCGGCGAAGTAGGCGTCGATGGCGTGCGTCATGGCGTTGGCGACCAGGCTGCGGTGGCTGGCCTGGCGCAGCGCCGCCTCGTCCTGGCGGTTCGACATAAACCCCATCTCGACCAGCACGCTGGGGATGTCGGCGGCCTTCAGCACGACGAAGGCGGCATGCCGGGCGGGGTTGTTCAGCAGCGTCACGCGTGGCCTGAATGCACCGACCACGCTGCGCGCCATGTGCGCCGAGCCGATGCGTGTCTCCTGCCGCACTAGGCTGGCCAGGATGCGCTGCACCTCCGGCGAGACCGCATGCACGTGCGGGCCGCCGTAGCGGTCCGCACTGTTCTCGGTTTTGGCCAGGGAAGCGGTCTGGGCATCCGAGGCACTCCCCGACAGGGTGTAGACGCTGGCGCCGCGTATCGCCTGATCGTGTAGCGCGTCGGCATGCATCGAGACGAACAGCGCCGCCTGCCTGCCCTGGGCGATGGCGACGCGGTCTTCCAGCCGGATGAACACGTCGCTGTCCCGGCTCAGCGAGACACGGTAGCGCCCGCCGGCGAGAAGCTGACGGCGCAGCTCGTCGGCGGCGGCGATGGCGACGTGCTTCTCGTAGGTGCCGGAGACGCCGATGGCTCCCGGGTCCTTGCCGCCATGGCCGGGATCGAGCATCACCAGCGGCTTCGGCGGCGCGGTCCCGCGGGCGACGTAGGGCGCCGCCGCATGATGCCGCCGTGCCGCGGCGGGCGCTTCGGGCAGCAGTGCTGCGACTCCCACCGACACCGCCGCACGCACGATCAGCCGACGCGGCAGCATGGCACCCGCTTCCCGACCGGCGGATCGCGGCCGGGCCGCGACGGGCTGCTCCACGCCTGGGAAGGATACCGTGATCTGCTCGTCCGACACTGGACGGAGGTTAGCGCAATCAGCCCGCGAGGCGAAGCGGCGCCTGTGGCCGCAGGCGCCGCTTGCGGAAGATCATGTCTTGCGTCACACTGACTGATCGTAGTGGGGCGGTTGTGCCCCCTCCGACACCTGCCGCCTGCATGCAGCGCGAGCCGACACTCTGCCGCGCGATCGTTGCGGGATGAAGCCTCCGGTTCGTGACGATATGCTCCCGCGGATGCCGCGTCGTGCGGTCCGGTCGCAAGGCTGGTCCCTGTCACGGCGACATGAACCGCCTACCCTGGCGTTCGGGCTCGCCTGGCGGGTCCTGCGCCGTCGAGGACCAGGATGACCGTCACCCTTCATCGTCCGATCAGCGGAACGCACCATGGATCGGGTCTCCCCCGCCGCCACGATGCGGACACGCTGTCGATGCGCGAGGCGAGCGGTCTCCACCCCCATCATCATTTCGCCGTGCCGTGCCGCCTCGCCAGCCATCAAGGGCCTGGCAGAGGCGCCTTCGCGGTCCATCGGAGTCTCCCTCTCAATGACCAAGCGCATGCTGATCGACACGACACACGCGGAAGAAACCCGCGTCGTCGTGCTGGACGGTAACCGGCTCGAAGATTACGATGTCGAGACGGTCGCGAAGAAGCAGCTCAAGGGCAACATCTACCTTGCCAAGGTCGTCCGCGTGGAGCCGAGCCTGCAGGCGGCCTTCGTCGAGTATGGCGGCAACCGCCACGGCTTCCTCGCCTTCAGCGAGATCCATCCCGACTACTACCAGATACCGGTCGCCGACCGCGAAAGGCTGATCGCCCTTCAGGAGGAAGAGGCGCGCGCCGAGGAGGCGCGCGAGGACGCCCAGGAAGACGCGGCCGAAGACGCGGCCGAGGATGCTGCCGAAGACGTGGCCGAGGTTGCCGGCGAGCCTGTTCGCGAAGCGGCGGACGAGGCCCATGATCGCGACATCCGGGACGAGAACGGTGCCGGCGACGATCACGCCTCGCCGGAGCCGCCGCGCGACGAGCCCGGACAGGAGGCTGCGGCACTCGCACTCCGGCAGGACGGCATCGCCGGGCCACCGGATGCCTATCCGGAGCCGTCCGACCCTGGCGCCGCCGACCCGGACGGCCACTACCAGGGCCCGCAGGCCGAGCCGGCGCCGGAGAGCGTCGGCGGCGAGTCCGACGGGGGCGACGATGGCCGTCCTGCTCCGCAGAGTGCGCGCTTCCTGCGCCAGTACAAGATCCAGGAGGTCATCCGCCGCCGGCAGATCCTGCTGATCCAGGTCGTCAAGGAGGAGCGCGGCAGCAAGGGCGCGGCGCTGACCACCTACATCTCGCTGGCCGGGCGCTTCTGTGTGCTGATGCCGAACTCGCTGCGCGGCGGCGGCGTCTCGCGCAAGATCACTTCGGCTGCCGACCGCCGGCGCCTCAAGGAGATCACCACCGAGCTCGAGATCCCGCGCGGCATGGCGATGATCATACGCACCGCCGGCGCCCAGCGGCCGCGACCCGAGATCCGACGCGACTGCGAGTACCTGCTCCGGCTGTGGGACGACATACGCGAGCAGACCATGCGCGCGATGGCGCCGGCGCTGATCTATGAGGAGGCCAACCTCATCAAGCGGGCAATCCGCGACGTCTACACGCGCGACGTCGAGGAGATCGCGGTCGATGGCGAGCAGGGCTGGAAGGCGGCGCGCGAGTTCATGCGCAACCTGATGCCGGCGAACGCGCAGAAGGTGATCCTGTGGCGCGACCACGGCCAGCCGCTATTCTCGTACTATCAGGTCGAGCACCACCTGGACGGCATGCTGCAGCCGACCGTGCAGCTGCGCTCGGGCGGCTACCTGGTGATCAACCAGACCGAGGCGCTGGTCGCCATCGACGTCAACTCGGGCCGCTCCACGCGCGAGCGCGGCATCGAGGAGACCGCCCTGCGCACCAACCTGGAGGCCTCTGACGAGGTGGCGCGGCAGTTGCGCCTGCGCGACCTGGCCGGCCTGATCGTGATCGACTTCATCGACATGGAGGCGCGCCGCCACAACGCCATGGTCGAGCGCCGCCTCAAGGAGGCGCTCAAGAACGACCGCGCCCGCATCCAGGTCGGCCAGATCAGCGCCTTCGGCCTGATGGAGATGTCGCGCCAGCGGCTGCGCCCGTCGATCGCCGAGAGCTCGTTCGTCGCCTGCCCGCAATGCGCCGGCACCGGTTTCGTGCGCGGCACCGACAGCGCCGCCCTGCACGTGCTGCGCGCGATCGAGGAGGAAGGCGGCAAGCAGCGCTATGCCGAGATCATGGTCTACGCCGCCGGCGCGGTGGCGCTCTACGTGCTCAACCAGAAGCGGGTCTGGCTCGCCGAGATCGAGCAGCGCCACCGCATGACGGTCAATTTCGCCGTCGATGAAAGCCTGATCCCGCCGCAGGTGCGGATCGAGAAGGTGCGTGCGCAGGTGGCGATGCCGGCGGCCGCCACCATACCCGTCTCCGAGGTGGCGGCCGCCACCATGCCCGTCTCCGAGGTGGCGGCCGAACGCCGGCTGCCCGCCAACGGCGTGATCACGCACGGCGTCCCGACTCCGTTCGAGTCCGGCGCATCCGGTATCGACGAGGATGACGAGGCGTTCGAGGCACCGGAGACAGCCGCGACCCTGCAGGACAATGCGCCCGCGGCCGCATCCGCGGACAGCAGCGACGAGGAGCACAAGCGCCGTCGCCGTCGCCGCCGTCGTCGCGGCGGGCGCCGCGAGGACGCGTCCCAGGCGGTGGGTTCGCAGGACATCGACCAATCGGCGATGCCGCTGAACGCCGACCAGCCTGACATCAGGCATAATGATCGCTTCAGGCCGGCGGCGAACACGGCGAGCCTCCGCTACGACCTTCCGCAGGCCCCGGAGGAGCAGCAGTTGCGGGAGCCGCGGACGTCGTTCCCCACCGACGACCTGGATGATGCTGGCGCCTCGACGGGCGAGGTGCCGATGTCGGAGGAGCAAGGCGGCGTCCCGCGCAAGCGTGGCCGCCGAGGTGGCGCGCGTGGGCGTAAGCCGCGCGAGCAGGGCGATATCGCGGCTCGCGGCGACGCGCAGCAGAGCAGTCCGCCTGCCTACAGCGGACCGACCCCAGCCAACCCGTTCGCCGGCAGCTACGACATCTTCGACATGATCGAGCAGGATGCGGAAGTGGCGCCGGCGCCTGCTGCCGCTCCCGACCTGCAGGCCGAGCCGGTCGCGACAGCACCGGAGTTGCCGCTTGCGGATGTGACACCGGAAGCGACGCCCGAGGCCGCGCCGGTTGCGGAGGTGGCGCCCGAAGCCGCATCGGACCCTGCTGAAGCCAAGCCCAAGCGAAAGCGTGTGGCCTCACCGCGCGTGAAGGCGGCGGCGCCGGTCAAGGCCAAGCCTGCTGCCAAGGTTCCGGCCGCGCGCATGACCAAGGTGAAGAGGGCGGAGCTGGCGGCCGCAGCCGCGACGGCGGCCGGGGAAGCGCCGCAGCTCGATATTCCCCCGCCGCCGGAGCTGGAACCTTCCGCCGCAGAGCAGCCGGCCCAGGACGGGCGCCCCGGCAATGCCGTGCAGCCGATCCTGATCGACAGCACGGATGCGCCGCCCGCCCGCCGGACCGGCTGGTGGAAACGCTGAACCACACTTGACCCTGCCGCGCCGGACAAGCTCGCTGCCTCGCCCGGCGCAGCAGGGTTGCGGCGGGCCGTCCGCATCGTCACCATCGGGCGATGCGTACCCTCGCCCTCTGCCTGTTGATCCCGATCTTGTCGGCCCAGGCCCAGGCCCAGGCCCAAGCCGGGACCCGCGACCCGGCACGCCAGGCCGCCATCCTGTTCGACGGCCTCGCCGGCCAGCCGGCACGGCTGCGCATGCTGATGCGCGAGCTGCCCAAGGGCGCCGACCTGCACAACCACCTCTCCGGCGCCGTCTACGCCGAGAGCTACCTGGCCTGGGCGCGTGCGAGCCACCTCTGCCTCGATGCGGCAACGCACGCGCTCAGCCCACCGCCCTGCGCCGCCGGCGCCATGGACGCGGGCGACGCGCTGGCCCGCACGCCTGCCCTGTACGACGGCACCATCGACGCCTTCTCGATGCGCGACTACGTGCCGAGACTGGGAGACGTCTCCGGGCACGACCACTTCTTCAGCGCGTTCGCGAAGTTCGATCCCGCGGGTCGCGACCATGCCGGCGAGATGCTGGCGGAGGCGGCGAACCGCGCCGCCGGCGACCACGTGCTGTACCTGGAGCTGATGCACTACCCGCTGGTGCGCGAATCCGCCGGCCTCGGGCTCGCCCACGCGTGGCATGGCGAGGATTTCGCGCGTGACCTCGACGAGATACGCGTCGGCATCCCGGCCCTGGTCAGCCAGGCGAGGACCCGCACCGACCTCGCCGAGACCAGGATGCGCGAGGTGCTCGGTTGCGGCACGGCGCGGGCGCAGCCCGGATGCCGCGTCAAGATACGCTATCTGACCCAGCTCATCCGGATCCTGCCGCCGCAGGCGGTGTTCGCGCAGATGGCCTATAGCTACGCTCTGGTACGCGCCGACCCGCGCTTCCTCGGCGTCAACATCGTCGCCCCCGAGGACAACCCGGTGGCGCTGCGCGATTACGGCCTGCACATGCGCGCCTTCCGCTACCTGTCTTCGGTCGATCCCTCGGTGAAGCTGACCCTGCACGCCGGCGAGCTGACCGAGGGGCTGGTGCCGCCGGAAGCACTGCGTTCCCACATACGCGATGCGGTCGAGGTGGCCGGCGCCAGGCGTATCGGCCACGGCGTCGACGTCACTTATGAGGACGACGCGCAGGGCCTGCTGGCGGAGATGGCGCGCCGACACGTGGCGGTAGAGATCAACCTGACCAGCAACGACGAGATCCTGGGCGTGAAGGGCGAGCAGCACCCATTCCGGGCCTACCGTGCCGCCGGCGTGCCGATGGTGCTCTCCACCGATGACGAGGGCGTCTCGCGCATCGACTTGACGCACGAGTACCTGCGCGCGGCCGGCACCTACGGGCTGCGCTACGACGACCTCAAGCAGCTCTCCCGCAACTCCCTCACCTACTCCTTCCTGCCAGGAGACAGCCTCTGGAGCCCATCGGGCCGGCTGGCTCCGGCCTGTGGCGGGACCAACCCCGGAGCTGCGCCCACCGGCGCCTGCGCCGGCCTACTCGCCCACAGCGAGAAGGCGCGCACGCAGTGGCAGCTCGAGGACGGTTTTCGCGCCTTCGAGCGGAAGCTGGCACGAGCGCCGGGATAGCTTCCGGTTACGCGTTCTCCCGCAGCCAGCCGAGCATCCCGGATGCCGCGGCACGGCCGGTGGCGATGCTGGCCTGCAGCAGGTAGCCACCGGTGGGTGCCTCCCAGTCCAGCATCTCGCCCGCCGCGAACACGCCCGGCAGTGTGCGCAGCATGAACCGCTCGTCGAGCGCCTCGCGTCGGATGCCGCCGGCGGTCGAGATGGCGCGATCGAGGTCATCCGTCCCGGTCAGCCGCACCGACACCGACTTGACCAGCGCCGCCAGCACCCCCGCCTCGCGCGGCAACGGGGCCGACGTCTCCCGCAGCAGGCCGATCGCCCCGGGAGAAAGGCTGAGCGCCTTGCGCAGCGTGTTCGAAAGGCTCTCCCGGCCGCGCACGCGCGACAGACGCGCCGCCAGCGCCGCACGATCCTGGTCCGGGCGCAGGTCGACCTGCAGCATGACGGA
>JAABUQ010005553.1_pt1 | contig 19953 bp, 18 predicted proteins | sample 5560001 | NCBI WGS metagenome assembly JAABUQ01 (sample SAMN10711888, study PRJNA513371) | rock metagenome | isolation source: Antarctica rocks | place: Antarctica: Victoria Land, Finger Mt nord | collected 2015-12-18
CAATATACCGATGATTTGCTCTTCGCTGAATCGGCCCTTCTTCATGGTTGGATCCTCCTTCGTCGCTTTGCCGCCGAAGCTGAGATCCTCAATTTTACGCGGTTGAGTTTATCGAAGGCACGTCAGAGACAGGATTAAAGCCGATTCTGGCTGGTTACGATATCCAAGAAGTACCTATTTCCTGGATCAACCGCACACTCGACATGGGCACATCCTCGTTTCGCACATTTCGGGTAGCTCCTCAGTACACTGTGGCACTCCTGAAGATTGTTTGGCGAGCCTGGCGAGAGCGAGGCACAGAGCGAAGTATCCGGAAGACGACCGCAGGTTGCCGGGAGCGGGGATAGGGCTTAAGAAATCCATCTTATCGCCGAATTGCTAGCATGGACCTTCAAGTGGGTCCACTCGAAACGAGCAAGACACTACCGCCTTCTATCCACCGCTTCTTTCATGCAGTGGCTGCTGCAGAACGCGAATGGCCATGGCTATTGGCGGCCTGTACCGCAGCTCTTCTTGCTGGGACCATTCTGCTGGATTTCAAGCGGCCATTCTGGAACGACGAGCTCTTCACCTTCTATATTTCGCGGCAGCCCACCTTGCATGATGTTTGGAGAACGCTGCTAACGGGAGCCGAGCAAGTGCCACCTTCCTTTTTCGCCATCGTCCGAAGTTTTACTTCAGTTCTGGGCGAGAACAAAGTGGGTTATCGTTTGCCGGAGACGCTGGGTTTCGTCGTGATGAGCGTAAGCGCGTTTTTCTTCGTGCGCAGGCGGACCTCAACTTACTTCGGCCTGGTTGCGTTCATGTTCCCGTCGTTGACTGCCGCTTATTATTACGCCTACGAAGCTAGGGCGTATGGAGTGGTGATGGGTTTCAGCGGCCTAGCGGTTATTTTTTGGCAGGCCGCAGCGGAGGGGCGCCATCGGCCGCTCTCGTTGATTGGTTTAATGCTTTCTCTCGCTTGCGCCGTGAGCTGCCATTACTATGCCATTCTGATCTTCTTCCCTTCGTGGTCTCCGAAATCGTGCGTTTGCTGGGGAGTAAACGGGCTGACATCGCGATGTACTCGGCTATAGCGGCTGCGGTTTTTCCCTTTGTTCTCTTTCTGCCGTTGATCCGAGCAGCATCCGGCTACTCTTCCAAATTCTGGGCTAAGCCGCAATGGAGCATGGTTTTCAGCTTTTACGAGAACCTGTTGAGCCCGGCAGGTCTCGCGCTACTGCTTATTGCACTTCTCGCGGGGCTGTCAGTGTGGTTGCACTCAACTCTCAAGAGAGAATCGCAACCAGGACCTCACATACCCGCGCATGAGCTTGCGCTGGCAGCGGGATTTACGTTGATTCCGTTGATAGCTATCGTTTCTGCAAAGTTCATGACCGGTGCATTCACCGCACGGTACGCGACGTATTCGGTTTTTGGACTTAGCATTCTGCTCGCCTGGAGCTTAGCGTGGGTAGGCCGGCGTAGCTATCTGTTAGGATCGGCAGCTGTGGCGGTCTGTGTAAGCTGCTGGCTGGTAATGGCAGTCCGTCAGTACCGGCAGTTTCAAGCAGATGCGGCAGGAGAAGTCCAGACGTTCAACTTTCTGGAGTCTCAAGGGCCCGGAACTCCGGTTGTAATAGCCTCGCCCCATCTTTTCTTTGTCCTGTCGCACAAAGCGGCGATTGAAGGCCGAGGACACTTTACGTATCTTGCGGACGTTCCTCTCGCGGTCCAGTACACAGAGACCGACACAGTAGAACGCGGCCTGCTGGTGTTGCGGGATCTGGCGCCGATTGACGTGCAAGATTTCCATCACTTCGCGGCCACGCATAGGCGTTTCCTCGTGTACGGATTTCCCGATCCATACGGATGGGTGTTGCAAGAGACGATTCGTACGGGCCGACCAGTCTCCGTCAGGGCGCGGAACGGCGATAGCCTGCTCTACGAAGTGGGCTCCAGGGGCCCAACCGGCTTAGCCTCGACGACAGTTCCGTAGGCGCCATGCTGCTCCGCCAATAGCAAGGACTCCACTAGCGAGCAGCGCTGCGGTCCGAACTGGACGATAGGTGATGGCAGTAGTTAGGAGAACATTCAAGAAGCGTAAACCGTCTTTGCCGACCTTCAGCTTTGAATCGCCGACACGGGAGTGATAAGGCATGTCGATCTCAATCAAGCTGAGCCCGGCAGCACGGTCGAGCAGCGCGCGTGCGCTCATGGCAGGGGTGAAGTGCAAGCCATGCGGAAGCGGCTTCAGGCGAGCGTAGGCATCCCGGCGCACGATGCGCATGCCGCTGGCGATATCGCGTATCCTACGTCCGGCAAGCGAAGTTAGCAGAACAGCAAACAGGCGATTGCCAACTTGCCGGACAAGCGGCATCTCAGTGCGCGCGTTGAGTCTACAGCCGAGAACGATATCAGCATTCTGTTCGAGAAGCGCTCTGGCCAGAGTAGCGAAGAATCTAGGCTCGCAAGTCCCGTCGGCATCCAGAAAGCCAAGGAGATCGGCATCCGATTCCTCCCAAGCGCTCTGTATGGCTGCTCCGTAGCCTCGGTTGCGCTCGAAAATAATCAGCCGGATGCGATCGCCGTACCGCTGAGCAAGTTCGACCGTACGATCCGTCGATCCATCGCTGACGACGGTAATGGCTACTTCCGTCAACGGAACACTTGCTTCGATACATGTCCGCGCCTCAAGAGAGCGCTCGATGATTGCCTCGATGCTAGCCTCTTCGTTCAGTGCTGGGATGGCAATCAGCAGCTTCAATTAAGTCCTCTCCCGGTCCACATACGTATGGTCGTTTATGAATTCAACGAACAACAAAGATATTCATGGGATGAATTAGGCTCTAAATTCGAGACGATGAAAACACGGCGTCCACGACATTCTCTTCGGCTGCGAGAGTGCCTCTCTGTACCGGTACCGAAAACTACTTGTGATGGTGTTTTAAGCTATAAGTGAGATACGACTAACGTAAGGTGCTTCATTGCTGGGCTTCCACTACTTACTTTTGTCAGGTCGTCGAAACCGCACTAGTCGGCGCACTGCTGGTAATGGCCTATGTCCGGCCTACTATCGGCTCTGGCTATTTTGAGATTATTGAGAGCGGCTTGAGTGCTTTGGCTAACAAGCCACGCTGCACATTTTTCTTGCTGGGGTTCGGCGTCATAGCCGCACGCCTTGTACTGCTGCCTTTGCTGCCGTTGCCCCGAGCTTCCGTTCACGATGAGTTCAGTTATCTATTAGCGGCGCAGACGTTCGCGTCTGGACGCATCACCAATGAGCCACATGCCATGTGGCCGCATTTCGAGAGTATTCATATTCTTCAGCAGCCAACCTATATGTCCATGTACGGGTTTGGGCAAGGGCTCTTCCTGGCCATAGGTTTGCGATTGACCGGTGTGGCCTGGGCCGGAGTAGTACTAAGTGTCGCTTTGCTGTGCGCGGTCCTGTTTTGGATGTTGAAGGCTTGGGCGCCGGCGCCTTGGGCGCTCGCCGGGAGTTTCCTGGTAGCCGCTCGCTGGGGGTTGGTCAGCTACTGGATGAACAGCTACTGGGGCGGCGCCGTCCCCGCGTTAGGCGGCGCGCTGGTGTTGGGAAGCCTACCCCGGCTATTGCGAAATGGACGCGCGCGGGATTCATTCCTGCTGGGCCTGGGGCTTGCTTTGCTTTGCAACAGCAGGCCATATGAAGGCTCGGTTGTTAGCGGCATCTCCATTGCGGTGTTCTTATGGCGCGCCATATCGCGCGGACAGCTACATAGGCTTCGAACGAGGACAGTGGCAATTCCACTCTGTTCCGTGATTGTCCTTACAGCAGCTGGAATGCTGACTTACAACTGGCGCATCACAGGGCATCCAACTCGACTGCCCTATGTGGAAGATCGTCAACAGTATGCGATTGCGCCATTGTTTGTTCTAGGCAGGCCCAATCCGCCGCCGCAGTATCGAACTGCGTCTCTGCGTAGGGTCTATGAGGAAGAACTGGCGCTTTATTGGAAGGCCAGATCTCTCCTCGGGTTTCCGGAGGTCTTTCGAAAGCTGAAGAATATTTGGATCTTCTTCCTTGGACCGCTGCTGTCAATTCCGTTTTTCTCATTCTGCAGCAGCGTGAGAGCTGGACGGGCAAACAAGGACAGGAAGTTCGAGGTGAGATTAACGGCATTGGTTCTGATTGCCGCGTTGGCCGCCATGCTTCAAGTTGTTTGGTTCTACCCCCACTACGCGGCGCCTGCGTTTGCCGCATTTGTAGCTGCGCTGACTATGGGAATGAGGGAACTGCGCGCATGGACCTGGAAGGGCAAACCGAGCGGGCTCTTTCTTTGCCGCACAATTCCCGTGGCTTGCCTGTTGATGAGCGCCATTCCGATCGGTGCACAGCGGCTTGGATGGGAACTGAGCTATTGGCCTCTACAATGGGCTATTGGAACCCCGGATGGGATTCACCCTCCCGGCCTTGCAGCCGATCTGCTAGCAAACGGCCGTAAGGCCTTGGTCTTTGTCCAATACAGCCCGGATCACGATATCGGTGACGAGTGGGTTTATAACTCCGCCGATATAGACAGCTCTCCTGTGGTTTGGGCCAGACATATCAGTCCGGAATCGGATGCGGCATTGGTGCGATATTTCTCGCAACGTACGGCGTGGGAACTGCAGCCCGACCAGCAGCCTCTCAAGCCGACGCGGTATCCGGCAGCGCCGGAGAAAAGAGGGGCGAAGGGAAGCAACTAACAACGACTTAGTTCATCTGAAGTCCACCGGAGAGGCGAGCCAACCCAACGCGCCCGTAAACCTGAACCTGGTGGTCAGGGCTTACATACACAAGTTTCCACTTATCTGGACTTCTTTCGACAAGGCCTTGGAAAATATTCGTTGAAATTATCATCCATCAACAAGCGCTCAACGATGACAAAGCTGACCGGAACGGAATCAATCAACTGCCCGGCTTTCACAGGATCGGTGGTAAGCGGCGGGAGTACAGTTTTGAGACCCGATTTCAAGTAGACCCATTGCGGCATAGAAACTGCAATCACTGCGCCGCTACCGGCGCGCGGAACAAGCCACCGCAATGCTCCTTCCACATCCGGATAAGCTTCCGAGTAGTGCAATAAGTGGTAGGGATGCTGTTTGCCCGTGGCATCTTGATACACCGCAGGTTCAAGAAAGTTTCTGTTGCCGCTCTGAAGCGCGATGGCGGACTCACACAGAATAACCGCTAAAACCGAAAGACGTAGTGCCTTCATGTCGTGAGTGCCTCGGAAGGCGGGGAGTATTCGGCGAACGTACACGGCGCCCGCTTGAAGTAGAGCGAGAAGCGCCAGTAAAAGTAGCGGTAAGATGGGCGCCAGATAGCGCGCAAACTGTCCGGGCCAAGGAGTAGTGCAAACGGCCGCGACAGTAAGCAGGACGGTGCAGCCGATGAGCCATTGGCGCCGAAGCATCAGGCACACCACTCCCAGCAGGACGAGCAGGCCCAAGAAATTCAGCAGCACTTTGTAGGGCCAATGGGGGAGCACTGCCCGGCCTACCGCCAGGTTGAAGGCTTTGACATGCCCACGATAGAAGCCCTCCCGCGCAGTCACGGACTGGCCGAGCGTACTGGGTAACGCGAGCACGTTGTCGAAGAAGCGATAGCAGAGATCCCCCAGGCTAGCGTTGCCCAGGTCGGGCCGGAAAGGATCCTTGAGCTGCATATTGACCGCATAGCTTACGTTGTAAAACATCGAAGGGGCGCGCTGGTAGGCGTAATAGGGATGCTGGTAATCCGGGCGGGCTTCGACGCTGTGAACGTAAGTCTGCCAAGCAAGGATAGGCATGAGGGATACCGCAGCGCGGATAGCAGCACGGCGAAACTGCTTGCGAAGTAGAGCGTCAGCCACCCAGGCCCCGAGCAATGCTATACCCATGGATCGCAGTAGATAGGACGCGATTGCGAACGCAGGCGCCAAATAGCGAGTCCAACTTGCTCCGTCTTTCCTGAGGTACAAATAAGCAAACAGTACTGTAGTAAGCGCGAACGGCAACTCAGCAAAACATAATGTTGCCAGGTAATACATGTCGTAGCTCATCAAACAGACAAGCGACAACCAGAAGGCATAGGCCGTTGAAACAAAGAGGCGGGCGAGCAAAAAGGCGAAGACGATGTAAGCAACCGAGATCACAATCCACGTCCGTCGAAGCCAAATACCGACAAGCACCGGATCGTTTGTCTTCAGGATCGCCTGGTGCGCTGCGATAAGACACGGCAACATGGGTGGATATTGATCTGCCAGGATTTCACCCGGCTCATTCAGAAGGCGGTAACCTTTTCCCTCAGCCAAGGACGTGCCGAGTATGAAGTAGGCGCCGCCATCCCAGCGCAGATCGATTGGACCTTGCCATCTTGGAACCCAGCTCAAGAGTGTTAAAAGGGCGAGAGCAACAATGCAGAAGAGGTCTACCGGTTGGCGACCAATAACATTCTCCGTGAACTTCATAGTAGGTGCGTAAAGGTCTGCCGGCTTGTAGTCACCATAATGACCTATGCACCTGTACCCGCCCATTGTCCAGCATTCCCATGTCCTATTAGTACTGAGAATGCAGGTGGTGCTCCGCGAATACAAAACTAGGACTGTGTTGGTTGACGCGGTTCCAAGCGGCTCCGTAAACTCGGGAAAATGGCTCACAACATCTTAGTGACGGGAGGCGCCGGTTACATCGGCAGTCACACCGCTAAAGCATTAGCTCAAGGCGGCTTCAGTCCGGTTGTGCTGGATAACCTGGCAGCCGGAAATCGTTGGGCTGTAAAGTGGGGACCGTTCGTGGAAGGTGACACCGGGGATCGGGAACTGTTACACCGCACGATTAGGCAATACAAGATTGATGGCGTTGTCCATCTTGCGGCGAGTGCCTACGTAGGCGAGTCCATGCTGAACCCAGGTAAATATTTCGATAATAACGTTACGAAGTCGCTGGCGCTCTTAGATGTCCTAGTTGACTGCGGTGTGGAGCAGCTTGTCTTCTCCTCGACATGCGCTGTTTACGGCGTTCCTGGAAGCGGACTTCTGGAGGAAGATCATCCTCAGGCACCGATCAATCCCTACGGGGAGGCGAAGCTATTCATTGAAAGAGCATGCGGTTGGTACGGGCAAGCGTATCCGCTTCGCTCGGTTAGTCTCCGCTACTTCAATGCGGCCGGGGCAGACCCCGATGGAGAACTGGGGGAGAGCCACTCACCGGAAACGCATTTAATTCCGCTTGCCATAGCCGCGGCTCTGGATGAGACTACGCACCTAAGTGTGTACGGCACCGACTATGCCACGCACGATGGAACTGCCGTTCGCGACTACGTTCATGTCTCCGACCTTGCCGCAGCGCATGTCAGAGCTCTCGAATATCTGATTGCCGGTGGCGAAAGCACACAGCTGAATTTAGGCGCGGGCAACGGGAGCTCGGTTCGTGAGGTGATCGGCTGTGTAGAAGCGGTGTCGGGGAAACGAGTAAACACGATCGATGCGCCAAGCCGACCGGGCGACGCGGCTGTTCTGGTGGCGTGTGCCGAGCGGGCAAAAAAAGCTCTTGGATGGCATCCAAACTTCACACTCGAGGACATGGTAACCAGTGCCTGGAATTGGCATCAGCTGAGGGAGGCACGCCCCGTTAGGAGTTCGCTCAGGGCGCGCGGTGACTACATCCTCGATAGCAGCGACGTCGCTGCAATCTTGTAGAGCTGAACTGGCGATCGTTGATTTTGAAGAAGGTCATGGAAGGCGAGCGCAACACTCTGTACGAAGGTGTGTCGACTAATCGCAGAGACCAACACACCGGCATCGAGCAGGAACATGCTGACCTTGACGCGGGAGCCATTAACCGAGAGGAACTGGTCGTTGTAGTTTCCGTAGGCGACACCGCTAAAGAGGTCTGGGGCGCGGACGCCTGGGACGAGTGTGGCGAAGCTGTATCCGTTTCTGCCGTTGGTAGGCAGGTCCATGATGCTGTTGTTGCCCAGAACGGTACCGAGCGAGGACGATTCGGACTCGATTTGCGGTCCGCTCTCCGTGACTGTGACGGTTTGGGTGGACTGCCCGAGATGGAGTGTTACATTCTGGGCGACCACCTGACCAACGTCCAGCGGAATGCGGTTTACCACGAAGCTGCTAAACCCTGACATGCTGACCTGGAACCTATAGGTAGCGGGCGGCAGGAGTTGGAACGAGTAATAGCCGAGGCCGTTGCTCGAAGCGGTGCGAGCTTCGTTGGTTGCTTCGTTCGTCAGGGTAACGGTGGCGCCGCAACTGACCACTACCTGGTAGGCTTGGGGGAATTTCGCAAAGCCGGCGTTTCGTAGTTTCGCCTGCAGCACACGGAGGCCCCCAGGAGAACGGAAGAATCCAGAGCGGCCTGGGCCCTGCGGAAGTGATGCCGGAGAAAATGACGGTTTGAGCACCGGCCTCGCTTCCCGGCTGGCTGGGCAGGACAGTGATTAGTCCATACGCTTTGGTCAGCATGCCAAAGCCATTCCGTGCGGGCCGGAAGACTCGTTTGGCGCCGCCGTCCGGGGGACTATCGCTGACCACTTCTTCTCTTCCGATGGGGTCATAGCGGACAGAGAAGGGGGCGTTCATGAGGAGCCGAGCCGCCAGCGGACTGTAGTTGGGCGATCCGATCAGGACCACATTTCTGCCGCGGAGAGCGAAGGCGTGCACATCCGGCTCAGGCACCACTGGCGGCCTAACGCTTCGACGGCAATGGAGTATTCATTGATCTCGTCAGCCTTGCCTTCGATGTCCTTCTCACAGATGTATTGGAGGAAGCGCCTTAGTTGGTCAGAGCGGGAAAAGGTTTGGCTGCGGAGCACGCGCTCAGTCACGCACCGCTTTTCGTCCGGGCTGATGTCTAGTGTGGGCAAGGTCGTCAACTCAGTCGCCTCCTTTACTCCCGAACATGATTATCACAAACGGACGACTGGAGTGGCGGCGGCGTGAGTGGACGGACTCTACGGACCAGGTGGCGGAAGATTCGAAGAAGGAGCAGGCCTTCCGTCTACCGTGTTTGGCTCCATCAATTCAGTGCGGGTTCCGTCCGGGTCGAAAAGATTCACCTGGCGCTTACGGTTGATACCGGTATGGATCTCGATGGGGCGCGTATACTGTGGCCGATAAAGTGTCGCGTTCAGTTGAGCGATGCTTGCACTGACGTCCGGCACATCGAGCGACAGGTGATGCGCCGTACCGCGCTTGTCTGGCGCTGGTGGTTCCTTGTAGAGCATGAATTCAACGTAGTCGCTACCGTCAGGAACCTTGAGGTTGACCCAAGACAGTAGCTTGCTGGTGGCGGCGCTGCCGCGCCATGTTTCCGTGAAGCCGAGCACGTCCGTGTAGAACTTGCTCTCAGCGTCGAGATTCGTGACGATGATACCCACGTGTTTCATGTGCTGAGAGATGCGACTAGCCGACATGAACTTGCCTCGGGTGAGAGAGGTCTGGCTGTCGGGCGGGTACTCGACAATTTCCACACTGTGCCCCTCCGGGTCTTGAATCATGAAGTTCAAATTCCCGATGCGGCCTTTCGGAAGGTGATCCGGAACCTTTACGCCTCGGCCGGCGAGATACTTCCGCATGGCTTCGGCGTTGTCCGTCTCAAGGGCGTAATGATTCAGCCGATCGGAGTTCGGCTCACGCTCGGGTGAGATTTCGATGAATTGGCGATCGTTGATTTTGAAGAACGTCATGGAAGGCGAGCCGTCCTTGTTCTTCAACGTATAAGGTTCTTCAAGACCGAGGAGGCCGTGATAGAACGCCCTGGATTTTTCGTAATCGTGAGCATAGAGCGAGATGTGTGCAAGGCCCAGAACTTTGGGCCTTGCCGTATCTTGCGCAACTAGAGGGACGCTTGCGAATAGAAGCAGTATGCAGCTGGTTTGTAGTTTTGTGCTCATGAAACCTTATTCGCCGATCTTCTGTTCAGCCTCGGCATCGAGCAGATGCAAGATAATGCGGAGAGGCATGCCGGAGAGTTCAGGCTTGTCCTCAATGTCGGCGCGGACATCGAGAAGAGCGCGCTCCATAATGTACGTCTGCAGGAGCACCTCCTGCTGCGCTTCGGACGGCGGGAGGTAAGAGGCGTGCTTGGCGACACTCCAATAACCGCGCAGGAAGGCGGCGCTCACGTGCGAATACCAGAAGCGAACCCAACGCCGGAGTGTTGGCCGAGGGAAGGTTTCACCCTGCTCCCCGGCAAGAATCTGGCGCACCGAGGACTGGGCAGCATAGCCAAAGGAAAGCAGCATGCTGGTGACGTCGCGGATGGGGCAGCGTTTGATACGGCGCTCGCTCAAGTGCTGATCAGGGTCTCCCTCAAAATCGAATATCACGACATCGCCGTCTTTGACCAGAAGGTGGCCAAGATGCAAGCGTCCGTGGAAACGCGTTCGTATGGAAGGTATGCGCTGCTCATATACAGCGCCGAGCTTGGCTATGATGGCGTTTTCCTGTTCTAGAACTTTTTCGGCGAGCACGCGAACGTCAGGCGCCATGTCAGAGTAGCGCTGGCGGATGAACTCCATTCGCCGGCCGGTGAGCCCCATGTAACCGTGATAGAGGCTTTGGCGGTAGAAATCGTTGAAGGGTTCCGGGGCGAAAGCAGGGTCTGAGACATCGCGAGCGAAGATGCGGTGAAGTTCGGCGATGCGCTTTCCCATGGTCTCTGCCAAACCAAGGTATGGCCCGATGAGTTCGGTGGCAACGGACGGGGGTTCAGCAAGCGCGAAGCTGAGACTGTAGAAGTTGGTGGGCGCCGATTTCTGCGCGTCGTTTGCCGAATAACTGGATTGTTCCGCCTTCTCAAGGAATCGGTTCACCTGGTTGCGGGTTTGTTGCCAGGCGTTTCCTTCGTTGGGAACGAAGGCGTGCAGCACGGCAATGGTGGTGGATTCGCCGGAATCGGATTGATACTCAAGATGCCCGGCGATGGGGACAACATGCTTGAAGGGGTGCTTCTCCGTGAGAAGCTCTCCCACTTCAACGCCCGGGTTTATGCCTGGTTCGACAAAGCGCAGCAGCTTGAGAACGAAGCGGTCACCGAACTTGATGGACGTATTCACTTCGGCTGAGGGCAAAAGCGAAGGTTCGAGAGTCGGATGGGTTGCGCCCGAGAGCTGGCGGAATTTCCGGTTGCGTTCGGCGATGAGTTGACCGCTGTCGCCGCGGAATCGCTTGCGGCGCGTGAAAGCGTCCAGCAAGGCACTCGAGAACTCGTTGCTTCTGGTGGCGCTGTAAAGAAGCAGGCGGGTCCCGTCCGGTGCATGGACTTCGGCAAGCACCGATTCAGGGCTGTCGTCTTTGATCAGTTGAGCTTCCTCACCACGGGCGCACGCGATGGGAACGATGTAGTCCTCCGGGTCGCCCGTCGTGTATTCGACGCGAACAATGGTGAGGGTATACGTTCCCTGCACAATGGGTATCACCTCGTGGACGGTGACTGAGCGGAAGCGACGGCCTTTGGCGCGAAACCATCGCCGCGAGGAAAGAAATGCGGGCAGAACGCCGGCTATGCTTGCCTTCCCATTAGCTTCCCACAAAGCGGAAAACGCCGGAACCGAAATAACGGGAATCACGGCTTCTTTCGAGGGGACGGTGGGAGCGGCAACTGTGAGGGAGACGGCGCGCTGCTCAAGCGTGAACCAGAAAAACGAATTGGGGCCGAGCGTTATGAGGTAATAGCCCTCGCCGACCGGAGGAAATTCCGTGCGGCCAAGCATTTCGACCGGCGTGTAGCTCTGGTATTTGTGGAGATCGAGTTCAACAGCCTGAGCGAAGCGTGACAAGTTGGCAACGACAAGAATGGTCTCGTCCCGATAGCGCCGGAAGAAAGCGAGTACATGCTGGTTGGACGGCGCCAGGAACTCGAGCGTGCCGCGGCCAAAAGCCTTGTATTGCTTGCGCAAGGCAATCATGCGCTTGGTCCAGTTCAACAGCGAAGCGGGATTGTCTTCCTGCGATTCCACGTTGATGGCTTCGTAGTGGTAAGCCGGATCGATGTTGACGGGAAGATAGAGGCGCTGGGGATTGGTGACGGAAAAACCGGCGTTCCGGTCGGGACTCCACTGCATGGGAGTGCGGACGCCGTTGCGGTCGCCAAGATAGACGTTGTCTCCCATGCCGATCTCGTCGCCATAGTAAATGACGGGCGTTCCGGGCATGGAGAACAGCAGGGCATTCATCACCTCAATGCGCGGCCGGTCATTGCCCAGCAGGGGAGCGAGACGGCGACGGATACCGAGATTAATGCGCGCCCTCTGATCGGATGCGTAAACGCGATACATATAGTCGCGTTCTTCGTCGGTCACCATTTCGAGCGTTAGTTCGTCGTGGTTGCGCAGGAACATGGCCCACTGGCAGTTTTCGGGAATAGCCGGGGTGCGCTTGAGAATGTCGACGATAGGAGTGCGGTCTTCGAGGCGCAACGCCATAAACAGGCGCGGCATAAGCGGAAAGTGGAAGTTCATGTGGCACTCGTCGCCATTTCCGTAATAGGCAACGGCGTCTTCCGGCCACATGTTGGCCTCTGAGAGAAACATGCGGCCGGGGTTGGTGGCGTCCATGTGGCGGCGCAGTTCTTTCAAGAAGGCATGAGTTTCCGGAAGATTTTCCGAGCTGGTTCCCTCGCGTTCGTACAGGTAAGGAATGGCATCAAGGCGAAAGCCGTCCACTCCCATCTGTGCCCAATAATCGAGGGTGCGCATGATGGTACGGCGCACCAGGGGACTGTCGAAATTCAGATCGGGCTGGTGCGAAAAGAAGCGGTGCCAATAGTAGGCTTTCGCAACCGGATCCCAGCTCCAGTTAGAGGGCTCGAAATCCTTGAAGATGATACGGGTGCCATCGTACTTGTCGGGCGTGTCACTCCAGACATAGAAGTTCCGCCAACTGGAGCCGGGCTCGGCGCGACGTGACTTCTGAAACCATTCGTGCTGGTCGGAAGTGTGGTTGATGACGAGCTCGGTGATGACGCGCATTCCGCGGCGGTGCGCTTCTTTGAGAAAACTTTGAAAATCCCGGAGAGTGCCATAGGCGGGATGGACGCTGCGGAAGTCGGAGATATCGTAGCCATCATCTTTCCAGGGCGAAGGGAAAAAAGGTAACAGCCAAATAGCGGTTACGCCGAGATCTTCGAGATAGTCGAGCTTTTCGGCGAGTCCGCGGAAATCGCCCATGCCGTCGGCATTACTGTCGTAAAACGCCCGGACGTGAGCTTCGTAGATAATTGCGTCTTTGTACCAGAGTGGGTCATCTTCCAGCCCGCTGAGAAGTTGCGCGTGAGCCATGCGATTTTGCTTGAGTTAGCCATTGCAGGAACTGGCCGACAGCAGCGACGTCAGGCAAGTGGTATTGCGCCCGGCTGTCGCCCGGTTCCCCGACTCTGATGGTAATCCCTTCGGGTAGAGCGGCGAAGGCATCTTCGTCCGTGACGTCGCCTCCAATGTAGATTGCCAGCGCGGAAGAGGGCAAAACTTCCCGCAAAATCCACTTCGCCGCATACGCTTTATTCCAATTGATCTGCGGCTTGATCTCAAGGACCATATTGCCTTCGCGGCATTGGAAAGAGCGGGAACGGGCAGCGGCGCCGTTGGTGACAGCGCGCACCCAATGATGCAATTGGTCAGGCACGCGGCGGTAGTGGACGCTGAGCGTCAGTCCCTTATCTTCAAGTTCGAGACCATCTGTTTCCGCGAGGGCCAACTTGAGTTGAAGCGAGAGGCTGCGCAGTTCGCGGCGCAACGATTCGGCGTGAGGCTCGCGGAAGCGGGTGGAGCCGGCTTCGATTTCAAGGCCATGATTGCCGACGTAGATGACGTTCTCAATACCGGTTCGCGCACGCACATCGGCGAGCGCCCGGCCGCTGACGACGGCGACATTGAAGTCGCGGCGCGAGGCAAGCGCCATGAGCGTGGGGCGGATTTGGGGAGCAATCTCGGCATCTTCGGGCCTGGGCACAATTTCGGAAATGGTTCCGTCGAAATCAAGCAGCAGGGCGATGCGGTGGGAGTGGGTGACGCGCTGCAGGATAACTTGCGTGTTTTCGAACAGCGGCAATGGATGATGGGCCGTACCGGCAATGGTCAAACGGCAACTCCTAAAGGCGCGAGACGGAATTTCGGCTGATTCACGGCACGTTGGGGCAACGCAACGGGATACTGGCGGTGACCGTGCTGCGGCGATTTTAGTTTGGCGAGTTCAGAGATACACTTGTCGGCCCAGCGATAGACATTGTTCTGCTCGACCATTTCGCGCAGACGCACCATGCGGCGGCGTTCATCGGCGTGCATCTGCATCTGCAGCGCGGCGCGATGGGCGATCCACAAGCCCCCGCAGGCCCGCAGGACGGGATCAAGCGCGCTGGCCATGCCGCTAGCCGGCTGAGCACGCTCAATCTGATTGCGGACCCGCCAGTGCTGAAAAGGCTCACGCTTCGAAACGGCGATCAGTCGATAGGCATCGAGCTTTGTGCGAACAAGTTCGCTGAGAACGTCACGCGTCCAGACCTTCAATATTAAGCTCCTTTCATCTGTTAGTTAGATTGCAAGACGGTGGGAGTGTTTCACGTGCGTTTTTCACTGGGCGCCAGTTGGCCCTGGGGTTCAGTGAACCAGTGTCCGCGAGCTAGATTAGCGGCGCGATAGAGCGAATACAGGCAATTCGCATCTAAGACGGTACAGGTTACCGTGCGTCTGAAACCGGCAATGGAGGCAACGGCTCTTCTTCAAAGTGGCAAGAATCGTTCTCAACACGTTTGGATCGCTAGGCGATTTAAATCCCTACCTGGCCATTGCCATTGGTCTGCGCGAGCGAGGGCACCAGGCCGTGGTGGCTACCTCCGAGGTGTACCGGGAAAAAGTGGAAGCGGAGGGTGTGGAGTTTGCGCCGGTGCGCCCGGATGTAGGCGAACTACTTCACAGGCCTGAACTAGTGGAGAAGCTGTGGCATCCCCGGCACGGGAGCGAGTTTCTGATTCGCGAGTACATTCTTCCCCAGTTGGAGGAGAGTTATGAAGATCTGCTGAAGGCGTGCGCGGGCGCCGATCTTGTTTTGACGCACATTGCTGGATACGGCGCGCCGATCGCGGCCGAAGTTCTGAAGATTCGCTGGGTTTCGGTGGCGTTGCAGCCCATGGTGCTCTTTTCAGCTTACGACCCGCCGGTGATTCCGAGTGCCGCTTGGCTGCGTCACTTTTATCGCTTGGGACCGGCGGCGTTCAGGGCGCTCATGGCTGGGGCAGAACTTCAGCTGAAGTCGTGGGCGGAGCCGATCCTGCGCCTTCGGAATCGCGTAGGACTGCCGCCGGGGGCGAATCCACTGCTGGCCGGGCAGTTCTCGCCCGCCGGAACGCTGGCGTTGTTCTCGCGTCACTTCGCCGCCGCCCAGCCGGACTGGCCGCCCCACTCGCGGCAGACCGGCTTTGTCTTCTATGACCGCCAGGGCCGCATTCGAGGCGCTGTCGAAAATCTGCAGGGGCTGGGCGAAGAACTCGAGCGTTTCCTCAGCTCAGGTCCGGCGCCGGTGTTGTTCACGCTGGGGTCATCGGCCGTGACACATCCAGGTACTTTCTTTCGGGAAAGCATGGCAGCCGCTCAGACAGCGGGGCTCCGCGCCGTACTACTGACCGGGCCTTTGGAACGCACCCAGTTGCCTGAACCGCTTCCCGATACGATCTTTGTCGCCAGCTATCTGCCCTACTCGGAAATCATGCCCAGGGCCGCGGCGATTGTGCATCAAGGAGGAATCGGGACGACTGCTCAGGCCTTGCGTGCCGGGCGTCCGATGCTGGTTGTGCCGTGGGCGCACGATCAGCCGGACAACGCGGCGCGATTGGTGAAATCAGGAGTCGCCCGGACGATTCCGCGCAACCGGTACGCGGCCGGGCGGGTGGCAAAGAAGCTTTCGCGGCTACTGGGGGACGGCGAGTATCGGCGGCGCGCGAGCGAGATAGGGCAGAGGATCGCAGACGAAGATGGGCTTACAGCTGCGGTGGATGCGGTGGAGGAGATGGTGGCAGGGCTTTAAGGTCAGCCGTGAGGCGGGTGCTGGACACTCGCGCCCGCCGCTCCTACTCTTGGGGCATGGAAGTGCAGCTTACCCCCGACCAGAAACATTTATCCGCCATGCTATCGTCTACGACACACGATCAAGTCGCGCATCTCGCTGCCGATGTAAAGGAGCGTGGTCTGGCGTGGCTTGCGGCGGAACACGCCGGGCAGTAATGGCTTAGTGCTCTGGACGGTGCCGAGGGCAGGAATCTGCAACAATTAGACGAGGCAAACATGAGCACGGAGCCGAAGAACCTGCACGTCAGTGAGGCTTTGCTGACGGAGTTCGACACCATGGCGCGCAGCCAGAGTGTCAGGTGTAGAGCAACTGGTGCAGAACGTATTGATGGCGGCCCTGGAGAAGTGCAATACTGACCGGCTCTTCTTGTCGATGCAGACTCATGCCCGCTCGCAGGGCCTTACGCAGGACGACGTAGAGCCGACTATCGGCAAACACACAACGCACCGCAACTAACCGTGCTGCGCGTCACAGCCGACAGCAATATCTACGTCAGGCGCCTGCAACTTCGGAGGTCAGCCACGACGCTTACCGCGCGGGCGGAAATGGAGGCGCCGTCATGCCGCCCACGTTGGCATAGGACTCATCGACCTTCACCACTTTGCCTTCGTTGAACCGGACGAAAGTCATCTTGCCGGGAGGATCGCCGTACACCCAATCTTCGATGTCGTCGCCGTCGTGGTTGGTTTCGCGGCTCTTGCTGCGTGGTTTGCCGAGCGCCAGTAACACCTGGTCCTTATCCATCCCTTGAAGGGCGCGCTGCTCCTTGATGGCCTTCTGGACGGGCTCGGGCAGCCGCTCGACATACTGGTCTGACGCCGAGCGTTTTTCGAAATCGAAGATGGGAGAAAGCATCTGCCGCAGGTCGGAAGACTTGAGCGAGGGAACAGCGCCCGGGAAGACAATGGCGATGTGTGAACCGTTGATGGGCTGGCCGTTTTGATTCGTGCTGACCGGATTCGTGCTGCCGCCCATCCCCACCTGCACGTGATCGTACCAGTGACCGGATTTCGATCCGCCGTTGATTTCGAGCAGGATTTTGGTGGATTGAATCTCCACTCGCGTGATCTGGATCTCATCACCCAGGCGCGCGGCGGGTCCTGTTTCCTGCATGGCGCTCTGCCAGGCGCCCTTGTCATATGTGCCGTCGCTTTGAAAGACAAGCGCTTTCTTGGCGTGGGGAAGAGACACTTTCAATGTGGCGAACTCGGCGTTGAGGCCGCGCTCAATCTCCAAGCGCTCGTCGAAACTGAGTTTGTCCGCTCGCAAGCGGGGCGTCAAAGCAAGCAGCAGAAAGCCGATGGCGGCAGCGGCTACGATGGATCGTTGAGGGCGCGTGCGATAGCGGCCTGCTGCGGCTGAATCGGGGATCGTGTGATCGCAATAAACAGTGCGACGGCGAAGATGGTGGTCAACAGACCGCCTTCGGGCCCGTAGTCCCCACCGCTCCAGAGAGGCGTAAGATCCCATCGGTAAAAGTACCTCGTCACCTCAATTGTAAGCCCGCTGAGGTTCACTCCAAACAACGGCAGTACTGCATTCCAACCGTAGTGCAGGCCGATGGGCAACCACAAATCGCGGCTTCGCAGAAACGCGTAACCGAGGAGTACGCCCCAAATGATGGTGTTCAGAACGCCGAGTTGAGTGGCATGGGGATTGGAGGCGTGCGCCAGGCCGAAGATCACGCCGACGGGCAGAACGGTTGCGAACGGACCCATCTTCTCGACCAGAAGTTGAAAGGCATAGCCGCGGAAGATCATCTCTTCGCCGGCCGCAGCGAACAGCAGAGCGGCCAAATAAAAAATCAGGCCGGACCAGGTGAAGCCGGAATTCAGCCGCGGCAAGAGGTGTCCGGTGCCGGCCAGCAAGGGCGCCGAAAGCATGAGCGCTGCCGAGCCGCCGCTGAGGACAGCGCCTATCAAGAAGTTGCGAAGCGAAGGGCCATTGGCGTGCAGCCCAATGTCAGCGAACGGGCGGCGGTCGAAAATTCGCATGGTCAGCAGGTTTGCAAACAGGCCCGTGATAAACAGGCCGATGGTTCCAGCCACAACGGCGCCAAACACTGCCGCGAGAAGGCCGACCAAGAAAAACAAACCGATGATGACGAGAGCGACAAAGAACGAAACCCGGATAACAGTACCGAGCCGAGTATCGGGCGCGGCGGGCGGAAGGCTAGTGACTGGCTGCGTATTCATGCAAAGGCGCGCGGGGCGTAAATGAGGACAGTGGCGCTGCGTGTACCTTAACCCTCGCCAAGCGTACCGGTTGAGGTTTACAATCTAATCCTAACTTTTGGAAGAACGGTGAAGCGAGCATCCTCACCGTAAACCGGCTCCTGTCCGATGAGAACGATATGGATGACGAACGGCGAATTGACAACCGGCTGATGTGTGCCGAATTAGTGGAAGTGCTTTGGGAGGACGAATCGGGACGCAGGCGCTCCCGGGTCGCCAACTTGGAGGATATCTCGCTGGCTGGGATCTGTCTTCAGACGGAAAATGAGCTTCGGGCGGGCACACGCATCCGCATGCAGTACGGAGACGGCGAGCTGGTGGGTGTGGTTCGGTACTGTGTTTTCCGCGGATTCGGCTACTTTCTTGGCATTCAGTTGGAAGAGGGTTCGCGCTGGTCCAGCCAGCACTATCGGCCGCAGCATTTGTTAGACCCGCAGGAACTAGTGGAGCGTGTGATGGTCCGGCATCAGGCTGACGGCGCGGCCGCTCCCGTCTAGTTGGAAGAAAATAGGCGAAGTAAAATTGTAGGCGGACCCGCAGCGCGGGCACGGCGAGTGTTACCTCGGGCATTCTATGTCACAGAGCAAGCAATCACCTCCCGCAAGCGGCGTTTATGTGGCGCTTGCTACGCCTCGCCAATCTGACTCAACCGAAGCCGATGCGGCCGGGCTGCTCGACTACATGGACACCGTCATGCGCGCGGGAATCAACGGCGTGGTCCTGTTCGGCTCTACTGGTGAGTTCGTGCACTTCGATGCCGCGGAACGAATGCGCGTTCTGTCACTGGCTATGCGCCGCAGCCGCGTACCCGTCCTGGTGAATGTCTCGCACTCCACCCTGGCAGGCGTCCTTGAGCTGGCGCAAGACGCTATGGGAGCAGGGGCAGCCGGGCTGCTGCTGATGCCACCGTACTTCTATCGCTATAGCGATGAGCAAGTGTTCGCGTTTTATCAGGAATTTGCGCGCGCGATGCGCGGCAAGACCTCCACCTATCTCTACAACCTGCCGTTCTTCACGAATCCGATTGGGCCTGATCTGGCGAACCGGTTGCTCCTGTCGGGAGCGTTCGCGGGCATCAAAGATTCGAGCGGCGAAGCGAAAATGTTCAATGCGCTAAGAGAGCTGCGGCTGCGCATGCCTTTCTCCCTGCTGGTTGGCAGCGAATCGTTATATGTAGAAGCACGCCTCGCTGGAGCGGATGGCATCGTCTCCGGGGTAGCGGCGGCCTTGCCGGAACTGGTGGTGGCGATCGAGCGAGCGCTTTTGGCGAATGACGTGGACCGTGCGCGTAAGCTCAACGTGCGGCTGAGCGAGTTTGTCGAGTGGGTGAACAGATTTCCGGCTACTGTTGCCATCAAGCAAGCGGCCGTGGCGCGCGGTTGGAAGCTCAACCACTTCGCGTTCCCGCTAGGCGAGCAGACCACCGCCGATCTCGCAACCTTTCATCATTGGCTGCATTCCTGGCTGCCGGCGGTCTTGAGCGAATGCGCCGAAGCGGCAACCGCTATGAGAGCTTAGGAACCGGCCATTCAGCATTCATGATGAAAGTCAAGCTTTTTAGGAGGCAAAACCAGCCTGCGGCAGCGAGGAATCGGATTGCCCCTTTCCCGTTTCCCCTCTGGGGAAAGCCGGGGCGGGCGGGTTCCCCCCACGCTGCA
>JAABUQ010005554.1_pt1 | contig 19953 bp, 19 predicted proteins | sample 5560001 | NCBI WGS metagenome assembly JAABUQ01 (sample SAMN10711888, study PRJNA513371) | rock metagenome | isolation source: Antarctica rocks | place: Antarctica: Victoria Land, Finger Mt nord | collected 2015-12-18
GGGAGTGCGCCATTCGGAGTCCAACCACTCTTCTGTGTCACCATTGCACTTAGTCCAAATGTGGGTCATGCCCGGCAAAACCGGCGTGCCGCCTTCCTATGGGCAGAAGCAATTTTCTCTCGCAGAGCGCCGCAACCGCTGGCTCGACGTCGCAAGCGGAGAAACGCACGTTTCGGCGCCAATCGGGCTGACGCAAGACGCAACGCTGCGAGTGGCGCGGATGGAAAACAGCGAGTTAGTACACGAATTTAGTCCTGGGCGGTTTGGCTTCGCCTTCGTTGGCGAGGGCGAGGTGTCAATCAACGACCAGTCATTGAAAGCCGGCGACGCTCTGCGCACTTACGACATCGAGCGTCTCGAACTGCGCGGCGATGCGGAAATCGTGTTATGGGACCTGCCGCCCGTCGATCAGGGAGATTCCGCAGCATGAAGCAATGCACTCATCTCAGTCACATTCACGAAGTGACCCCGAGCGCTTCGGGGTGCGAAGACTGTCTCAAGAGCGGCGATAGCTGGGTGCACCTGCGCAAAACACCCCGTCATGCAGTCATTTCAACCCGGCGAAGATTGGAAATACTGTTTCATCGATGAACTGATGTTCGAGTGAAGGCATCAGCCGCCTTGAATGACGACGCGGCGCGAGGCCGCACGCCATACGAGCAGCGATAAGGCGCTGAAGAGCGCAAGCCACAGCAGTTGGGCCAACATATACTTGCCGTAATCGGGCGGCGAAATGATGCCGACGTAGATCAGCAGCGGCGTTGAGTAAATCGCTGCAAAGGGCAGCGCGAAGACGATCCGTCCGAGTATGCCTGGAAAAAATGTCAGCGGCACGATCTGTCCGCTGAGAAGGTCCGAGACCCACCGGATAATGAGCTGGATCGCAAACGTTTCCAGGGTCCAAAAAGCGATGGCATTCATTAAAAAGTTGAGAAAGAAATTGACTAGGTATCCGAGGAAAAAAGAAAGCAAAAAAGCGGAGAAAACGCCGGGTTTCGGTACGTCGATGTGAACCAGCAAAAGCGAGAAAAGAATCGATGGGACCACCATGAGAGCGTGAAACACCGTTTGTCCGACTCCATCGCTGAAGAAGTACAAGGGCAGGCTGATGGGCTTCATGAGGTCTGTGGCGATGGTGCCTTCGCGAACCTTCTCGCGTATTGCACGAGTACCGTCGATTTCGAGGATCAGGGACATCAAAAGTGCCACGGTAGCGTAGGTGATCATTGCGTGCAGCGGAAGGTTTAAAGGGGCTGCGTTCTGCGCATACAGCGCGGTCCACAACGAACGCAGCAAGTAAACACGGACGATCAACGATCCGACGTTGGTAAAAACTTCCATGCGATAGGTCGATTCCCGCGAGAACGCCTTTTTCGCAAACTCTACATAGGGTTCCCAGTGCACGCGCTTATTTCGTCTTGCCGCGTCGCTCTCGTTCAAGTGCGGCTTCCCGCCTGATGCGCGCTTCTTCAAGTTCCATGAACGTCACATCGAGCACTTTGCCGACGTCGGCGGATTGCGTGGCAGGCGGCTCCTCACGGGTCTTACCGATGGGCGCGCCTTTCGGAGAAGCGGTCTTTTTTGCCGGGGCGCCTTCCGCGACGGCGGCATCCTTGGCATGCGTTTTACGCAGAAACTTGGCGTAGGTTTCTGCGGCTTTCGCGCGCACGTCGTCGCTATGCGGCAGGTTAAAGACCGTTTCGAAAAAGTTCATCTGTTGGTGAACTTCGGGCGCTTCCCTGGGCGGATGTACGACCGCCGGATCTCCGTACGCTATGTGCTGCATGGGCACGTGACTCCCGGCGGGTAATCGCGTGTTGATGTGAACGATCCCCCCGAGGGCGACGCTCACGCCCTCTTCGATCGTGGCACCGTTGAAAACTTTGGCGCCGGCTGCAACAAAGACACCTGGTTCGAGGGTGGCTCCTACGACGTATGCGGTGGGCCCGACGATGCAGCTCTCGCCTACGTGTAACGGAAACTGGATCGCGCTGCCGCCACTCGATTTGAGGACTGCGTTTTCCATTACCACCGTATTCGCACCAATGACCGCGGGTGCGCCTTCGGCAGTAATAACCGCCCCGTAAAGAATCGCGCAGCCTTCTTCGATGGTAACGTCGCCGCTGAGAACGGCATTCGGGGCCACATACGCGCTGCTGTGGACGTTTGGCTTCTTGCCATTACAGGATAGAATCATGGTCAAACTCCAGGGGCGCGCTTTGAGCCGCCGGATCGGTGTAGCCTTCAATGTAGATTCGGCGAATGATGGACTCCAGTTCGGGTTCTTCGATGGAAACATCGGTAACGCAGTAAGCCTCGGTGACGCGCCGGATCAAATCGTCGGCCCGCACTTGCTTGCGGTCAAAGCGCAAGCGCACGACCGTAGCATTGCGAGAAACGATTTCGGCGTGGTCGACGTGAAACTCCGGGTATGGTTCGCAGAGCGTGACCACGAGCGTGCGATGGGTGCCGTATTGCTCCTTAATTTTTTCGATTTCGCCATCGTAAATAACGGTGCCCTTATCGATAAGCACGATGCGTCGGCACAACCGTTCGACATCGGCGAGATCGTGGGTAGTCAGCACGATCGTGGTGCCGCGTTCTTCGTTGATCGTGCGCACGAAGGTACGGATGCCTTCTTTGGCGACGACGTCCAAGCCGATCGTGGGCTCGTCCAAGTACACGATTTTTGGATCGTGCAACAGCGCGGCGGCAAAGTCTCCCCGCATCCGTTGTCCGAGCGATAGCTGACGCACGGGCGTCATCAGGAAGTCTTGCATCTCCAGGATATCGATGAAAGCATCCAGGTTCGCTTTGTAACGGGGACGCGGAACCGAATAGATCGCGCGGAGCAGTTCGAACGATTCGGAGAGCGGTAAATCCCAGTAGAGTTGACTGCGTTGACCGAATATGACTCCAATGTTACGGGCGTTTTCCTTACGCGATTCATAAGGAACTAGTCCGGCCACGCTAATAGATCCGGAAGTCGGAACAAGGATGCCGGTAAGCATCTTGATGGTTGTAGATTTTCCCGCTCCGTTTGGCCCGATGTATCCGACCAGCTCGCCGGCCTCCAGAGAAATATTGACGCCCGCAACGGCAACCTTTTCCACGTATTCTCTGGAAAAAAGCGTGCGTAGAGCCCCGCCGGCGCCGCCCGAGCGCTTTACGGATCGAAAAACTTTGCGAAGATCGCGCGTTTGGATGATGGGCATGACCATGACGACTTCGGCGCAAAGCTAGCCTAAACTTTATGATCGTAACGATATCGAGCGAGTACGGTTCCGGCGCCTTGGGAATCGGGCAGTGCGTGGCCGAGCGCTTAGGCTACCGCTTCATAGACGAGCAGCTGCCCGTTGTGGTCGCAAAGCGTCTGCAGACTTCGCCCGAGGCGGTCGATGCGGCCCAAGATCCGCGCCGAGGCTTCGGAGCGCGCCTTCTCTCCGGGCTCGAGATAGCAACGCCGGAACTGCAAGGAGCCGGCGGGCGCCGCCAGTCTTTCGACGAGCAGTGCCTGCGCGGAGTCGAATCGGCGGTGCGTGAATTTGCCGCTGAAGGGAACGTTGTCTTCTTCGGCCGGGCCGCGAATGCGATACTTGGCCGACAGCACGAGGTGGTGCGTGTCTTCATATACGCGCCGGCCCCCTGGCGAACGCAACATATTATGGAAGCGCTCGGGGTATCTGAAAAAGTTGCCGGCGAAGAAATTGCTCGCGTGGATCAGGCCCGCGCAGCGTACGCGCGAGACCACTACGGGATCCGCTGGGGCGATCCTCATAATTACGATCTGTCGCTGGATGCCGCCCGTCTGGGGATGGACGCTGCCTGTGAACTGATCGAACGGGCCGCCGGTGCTCTGCGAACCGATGATCTCTAAAACGCCGCTTGCGCGCGTCGAGGCGCCTTTACCGCGACGCCGGGTAGGCCTCTTTGCAGCGCTGCGATTCCGTGACTTCCGATTACTTTGGTTCGGATTGCTCGTATCGAACCTCGGCACATGGATGCAATTTACCGCCTTGGGCTACTTCGTGACGGCGCTTGCGCCCACGCCGCGCCTGGGCTCTCTTTATCTAGGGCTGCTGGGAGCGGCTCGCGCGATCCCCGTACTAATCTGCTCTCCCATAGCCGGCGTCGTTGCAGACACATGGCCGCGCAGACGAGTCTTGTTCGCAACCAATTCATTGATTTCGGCTCTGGCGCTGGTGCTGGCCATTTTCACCTCGCTGCACCGCATCGGTATCTGGGGAGTGCTTGCGATTTCGGGGGTGCAAGCCGCCGCTCTAGCGTTCGATGCACCGGCGCGTCAGAGTTGGGTTCCTCTTCTGGTGGACCGGGAGCACATCGGCAACGCCATCGGGCTCAATTCGATCGCCTTTAATGCGCCCGCTGTCATCGGTCCGGCTATCGCAGGTTTCTTAATCGCATCGGTCAGCGTTGCGGGTGCTTTTTACGGCAACGCCATAGCGACGCTGGCCGTAGTTGCAGCGCTTATCTTCATGCGCGAGTCTCCACCGAGTGCGACGAGGAGCGAAACGATACTCACTTCGGTTCTTCGCGGCATGCAGTTCTTATTTGGACACCGCATTTTGCGCTGGGTCATCACCACATTCATCGTGACCGCTCTTTTGACTCGGCCGTACTCGTTGCTCTTGCCGGCTTACGCGCTGCATTATCTGCACACGGATGCTCGGGGTTTGGGATGGCTGATTGCAGCGACGGGTGTCGGTGGTTTCGGCGGTGCCATCGTCACTGCGTGGCTCGGTTCCCGCCAGGATCGCGGCTTGTTGTGGCTTCTCGCCGCGGCGGTGATGTGTTTAGGCGTCGCAGTTCTTGGAATGGTATCGAGCTTTGCCTTCGCGATCATCGACCTGATTATCATCGGTCTCGCCACGCTCGCATTCTTGGGCATTTCCAACATACTGATTCAAACGCTCTCGCCGCAGGAGGTGCGTGGACGTGCAATTTCTGTTTATTCCATGGTCGCGCTCGGCTTCGTACCAGGTGGCGCCTTGATTGTGGGATCGATGGCTTCGCTATTCGGTCTGCACGTTGCTTTCGAATTTGCGGGAGGAGCATGTCTGGGGTTCGTGCTTTGGATCTGGTTCGCAATCCCTCTGATTCGCACCGTATAAAAAAAGCGAGCCGCAGAGCGGCCCGCTGACGGCAATGACGCCGAGTTGTTAAGCCGACGCCTTCCGGCGTGATGTTTTTCTGGCGGCCGATTTCCGGCGCCCTGCGGAACGTGCTGTGGTCTTGCGGGCGGAAGTTTTACGAGAGCGCGCTGTTTTTTTGCGCCCCGCAGTCTTGCGTGCCGTCGTTTTCTTTCGGCCGGCTGTCTTTTTGCGTCCGGTGGTCTTCTTGCGTCCCGAGGACTTTTTGCGTCCCGTTGATTTTCTAGTGCCGGCCTTCTTTTTGCGAGACGAGGATTTGCGGGCCGACGATTTGCGGACCGCGCGTTTCTTTGCGCCGCCCACTTTGCGAGCCGAGCGTGCTGTTGCGCCGGCGCGCTTTTTTCGTTTGACTGCCATGTTGTGTGGAGTCACCTTTCTCTGGCGGAAAAGCCAGGTTCTTGCCCTTGTTATACAGCATTCAAGCGCTTCTGACAAGTTTTTGCGCTTTGAGCGGCTGCAAAGAACCGGCTTGCGACGATAAGTTCGGCGCTACATTTGGCGCCGATATGTTGTTACCGGGTGATCCGTTCGCATCGAATACGCGAGCCTTTTGAAATACTTGACCGCGTAAATGGCCCCGATGACGATAGCGGCCGTGAGTGCCGCCGGCAGTACAATTTTTAGAATGAACAACGCCACGAAGACTGCCACGATGGCGCCTGTCAGCGCCAGAGTGAGCCTTACGAAAAGCGGAACTGCAGAGACTCGCATATTGTTACCCTCGCGAACCTATCTACCGGAAGAGCGGCTGCAGGTTTCGTGCTGCCGCAAGTAATCCAAGGCAAAATGGACTGAGGCGACCTGTCCCACTCCTTCGATGGTGCCGTCCCGTACGAAGTCCAAGAGCTGCTTGCGCGTTGCCACCTCCACGGCAATTTCTTCGGTAGCATCGAGTTGCTGTGGCGCCGACGGCCGCGCATCGCGAACGAGGTACAGATGCATCGTGGTGTTTGCGTTGCTGGGGTCGACGAAAAGCGTTGTCAGGTGTTCGATGTGCTGCCCGACGTAGCCGGTCTCTTCAACGAGTTCCCGCAAGGCGCACTCGGGCGGATTTTCATTCTCGTCGATGATACCGGACGGCAATTCCAGGACAACCCGCCCTATTCCATATCGAAACTGACGTACCAACACGATGCTTTTTTCCGGCGTCACAGCGAAAATCACACAGTATGCCCGGCCTTCGCGGACGAAATAATCATCGATAAGCGTTCCGTCAGGCAATTTTACGGAGTCTTTACGCAGCCGCAAAAACGGCGAGTCGACGATGTAGGTGCTAGCCGTGGTTTGCCAGTTCGGTCTCTTCATGCCACTCGGGGAGTTTGTCCTAGAATACTACGAGTCTTTTTGCGGCCGCAAGCGAAGCACGGACTAGTGAGCAACGTCGTTGTCGTAGGAGGTGGAACCATGGGCGTCGGCATTGCGTTGTGCGCAGCCGCAGCGGGATGCTCCGTCGATCTCGTCGAGGCGCAGGAAACCGCCCGAGCGCGATTGCCGCAGCGTCTGCAACAAGACGCGGAGCGTTCGGGTGCTTCCGACGCAGTGCGATCGGTCCGCCTGCTCGATGCCATCGATCGTAGCGCACCCGCGACCCTTGCCATCGAAGCGGTAACCGAGCAGTTCGATGTAAAGCAACACGTTTTTTCAGAGCTCGCACATCATTTAGGGCACGATGCGATTCTAGCCACCAATACCTCATCATTACCGGTGTCTTCCCTCGCGAATGGTGTTCCTCGCCCTGAGCGAGTCATCGGATTGCACTTTTTCAATCCGCCGCTGGCGATGAAACTGGTCGAGATCGTCCGTACTGAAAAAACTGATCCCTTGATTCTGGATGCTGCGGCGGCATTTGTCCGTTCGCTTGGCAAAACTGGTGTGTTGACCGATGACGCTCCGGGTTTCATCGTTAACCGAGTTGCGCGCCCCTTTTACTTGCAAGCCCTGCGTGCTTTGGAAGAGCGGATCGCAAGCGTCGATGATATCGATGCGCTGGCACGGGGTGCGGGTTTTCGGATGGGGCCATTCGAATTGATGGATCTTATTGGACTAGATGTCAATCTCGCGACCTCTGAATCGATCTACGAGCGTACAGGGTTACGCCGGCTAGAGCCCGTGGAAATCCAAAGGCGCATGGTCGCGCAAAACAAACTCGGTCGCAAAACCAAAGCGGGCTTTTATTCCTACGCCAGCGATGTTGCACGCCGGCGGGAAGACGACACCGCACAATCGACGCGCTTGCGCCAAGCCAGAGATTCAGATGAGAAAGTTTTGATACTGGGTGCCGGAGAACGGGCGCGAGAATTTTATGGGCTTGCCCTGCAAGGCTATGAATCCGTTAGCCTACTGCAAGACGATGATTCCATACCAGAGGTTGATTCGGCGACGAGCATCATCGTCGATGTTCCACTGGCCTACGACGGGGCTCGTCTGCAAGCATGGCAGGCGCTCGACGCGGAAATCTCGCAGGATGCGATCGTATGCGTCGATGCGTACGCCGGTGATTTCGGGCGGTTGGCAGAACGCGTCGACCATCCCGAGCGTTTTGTCGGCTTCGGAGTGGTCGGCTGCCTCGCGGGGCAATCCGTGGTGGAGATCGTCAGCAGTGCGTGGTCCTCGCCTGAAGCACTCGTTGTCGCTGAAGACTTCTTCGCACGTGGGGACAAGCAGGTGCGACGCGTCGCCCAAACTCCGGCACTCTACTTGGGAGCGACGATTTGTTCTATCATTAATGAAGCGCTCTTTGCCTTTTCCGAGGGAGTTGCGTCCAAAGCTGACATCGACACGGCCATGCAACTCGGCACGAATTACCCAAAGGGGCCGTTTGCTTGGGCAGTCGAGATAGGTGCGGACAGGATAGCACGTATTCTCGATGATCTGGCGCGGGTCAAAGGGCTCTCGTACGCATCCTCCCCATTGCTTGCCCTGTTAGGAACCTCTTCATGAGAGAAGCGGTGGTCGTAGATGCGGTTCGCACTCCAATCGGCCGTTACGGTGGGGTCTTGTCCACCGTACGCCCCGACGATCTCGCTGCGCTGGTCGTGGGTGAGTTGATCAAACGGACGCACATCGACCCCGCGCGGATAGAAGATGTCTTTTTTGGAGCGGCCAACCAGAGCGGCGAAGACAACCGGAACGTGGCTCGAATGGCGGCCTTGCTGGCGGGATTGCCGACTGCGGTCGCGGGTGTGACCGTCAACCGCTTATGTGGAAGCAGCCTGCAGGCGATCAATTCTGCGGCGCAGGCCATTGCAGCCGATTGCGCCGACGTGATCATCGCCGGTGGCGTTGAATCGATGACGCGTGCGCCGTTCGTGCAACTCAAAGCGGAACGCGCCTTCGGCCGCGCTGCGGAAATCTACGACACGACTATCGGTTGGAGGATGGTCAATCCGTGTCTAGCGCAAATGTATCCGCCGATTTCTTTAGGCGAAACCGCAGAAAACGTTGCGGAGGAATACGATATTTCCCGGGAAGAGCAAGATCGTTTTGCCTATCAATCCCAACAAAAGACTAAAGCTGCGGTGCAGAGCGCTGCATTCCTCGAAGAAGTCGTGCCCGTTCAAGTTCACGAAGGGCCAGTTTCGCATGAAGTGACGTTGGACGAACATCCGCGCCCGCAAGTAACGCTGGAAGATTTGGCAGCGCTGAAGCCGGCGTTCAAAAAAGGCGGCACCGTTACTGCGGGTAACTCCTCCGGGATCAACGACGGCGCGGCTGCAGTCCTCATCTGCGAAGCCTCGATTGCGGAAAAACTCGGACTGCAACCGATGGCTCGCGTCGTGACCTCTGCGGTGGCTGGGGTGAATCCGTCGGTTATGGGACTCGGACCGATTCCGGCGACCAAGAAAGCGCTCTCGCGCGCAAATTTGCGCATGGATGATGTCGATTTAATCGAGCTGAACGAGGCATTCGCATCGCAGTCTATCGCGTGCATGCGGGACCTGGAAATGGACCCTTCGAAAACAAATGTCTGCGGAGGTGCCATTGCGCTGGGCCATCCGCTCGGTTGCAGCGGCGCACGGCTAGTTACGACTCTCCTCCACGAGTTGCGACGCCGTGAGGGACGATACGGCTTGGCAACGATGTGCATCGGTGTTGGTCAGGGTATCACGACCATTTTTGAAAGGACCTGATGGCAGCGACAAAAACGCAACTATTAATTGGGAACAGTTGGGCCGACGCCAGCAACGGCGAGACGTACGGCGACGCCAATCCCGCAACAGGCCAGCCGATAGCGGAAATCGCCAGCGCCTCCGCCCACGATTTAGACCGGGCCGTCGAGTCGGCACGTTCTGCTTTGGAAACGGGCAAGTGGGCCAGCTTTTCGGCAGCACGCCGCGGCAAAGTCCTATACAAGATCGCGCAACTCATCGCAGAACGCGCGGAGGAGCTCGCAGCACTGGAAGTGCGCGACAACGGGAAAACCATTTCCACCGCAAAGGGCGAACTGAGTGCCATCGTCGAGACCTTCGAGTTCTATGCCGGCGCGGCCACTAAGAACTACGGCTTTACTTTTCCGGGTCCGACAAACGCTTACGTCGCGTATACGCTGTTGGACCCAGTTGGCGTCGTCGGCGCTATCGTTCCGTGGAATTTTCCGCTCTTGCTAGCCAGCTGGAAAGTAGCGCCCGCGCTTGCAGCCGGTTGCACGATGGTCCTGAAACCGGCGCCTTCCACCCCGCTGAGCGCGATCGAATTGGGAAAAATCGCCATGGAAGCCGGACTGCCGGACGGCGTTCTCAACGTTGTGACCGGCCCTGGAACCGAGCTGGGCCAGGCGATCGTGGAACATCCCGGGATCGACAAGATCGCCTTTACGGGAAGCACCGCGACTGGAAAACGCGTCGCTGCCACCGCGGCCCAAACGCTCAAGCGTGTCACGTTGGAATTGGGCGGCAAGTCACCGTCTATCGTACTCGATGACGCCGACATCGACGCGGCAGTTGCCGGTGCTTTATATGGAATCTTTTATAATGCCGGGCAAACATGCGAGGCACGTTCGCGCGTGATCGTTCACGAAGCCGTGTATGAGGAGTTCCTTGCAAAGTTCAGCGCAAAGGCACAGTCCTTACGAGTTGGCGATCCGGAGGATCCGAAAACGCAAGTGGGAGCCATCACCATCCGTGCGCAACTCGACAAGATCGCTACATATTGCGATACCGCCGAAAACGAAGGAGCAAGAAAGCTATTCGGCGGTGACCGCGCCAAAGTGAACGGCGGCCACGAGGGAGGGATGTTTTGGAGTCCGTCGGGATTCGAGGTCAAGCCAACCCACCGCATGGCACGCGAAGAAATCTTTGGCCCGGTCGTGGCGTTTCTAAAGTGCAGCGATGAGCGTTCGGCGATTGCGCTGGCAAACGATTCAGACTATGGTCTTTCGGCTAGCGTCTGGTCGCGGGATGTTGGTCGAGTCAATCGCATCGCGCGAGCCTTGCGAAGCGGAACGGTTGCCATTAACACGCCGTACGCGGTCTTTCCGGGTATTCCGTTCGGTGGGTATAAGCAATCGGGCTACGGGCGAGAACTGGGTTTTGAAACCATGCGACTGTACTCAGAGACGAAGAGCGTGATCACTTATGCCGGCGAGAAGCCGATCAATCCATTTGGAGTGTAGAGTACCATCGAGAACCTTCGCATAGGGACCGACTACGACACGACCTACGGCACATTGTGGAAGGACGGAATGTACTTTCCGCGCGGCACCCGCGTGATGGTGGTCGGCCTACACATGGAACAGGGCTTTTGCGTTCGCTTTCCAGCCGAAGTTGATGGCGAACCGCTGGAAACTTGGGAAGACTGGAGCGAAAGCGATTTCCTGGCTGAGGAGGGCTCGGTCGAAAAAGCCTCGGCTGTTTCCGCGACGGTGCTTGCGGAGGCGCGTGAGGTGCTTGACGATGCAGAAGACGGCTGTCATCTGCACCTCCACGAGGGCGAAGAATAGCCTACCTTAAACAAGGAGTTTCATGAGCCATCGCCTTGCCGTTCTGTCCTCATTGACCTTTTTTCATTAGCGGGTCAAAACCAACGTGGCAAACCGACGGTGCGCGCGGGTGCCATAAACGCTCGGAAGTAGACATCGCGGCTGTCGCCGACCCGTACACCGGGGTGGCCGTTTATGACTCCTTCGGCTCGTATGGCGGATGGAGCGAATTTGAGCGGCTCGGGGTATGATGGCCCAACGGGATGGGGCACGCCCAAAGGAGTCGCTGCGTTCTAAGCGCGGCCCTATCGTCGCTGCAGAGCCGTTGCTTGTAAGAACAACCGGTACCAATTGCGGCGCTGCAACAGTTCGTCGTGGGCAACATCGGTCGTCAAAATAAATGTTGGCGCGCGCGTACGCAAATTCTCGGCCGTCATGTCTTTAGCCAGACGAACGTACAGATTCGGCTGAGCACCCTGCACCATCCCCATGAGGGCCGCATTGCCCGTACTTGTGTCGTCGGTAAAGAGGCTCAAGAGGTGGTGGTCGGGCGATGCGTTGCTCCAAGCCGCGAACGCGTCGTAATACCCGTACGCCGAATCGAAGAGCAGCACGTCGCTGACGTTGTCGTTGAGCCCGCCTCGGGTGAGTACGCCACCGGCTCCGCCATAACCGCCGCTGTGCGCGCTGAGCACGACGCGGCCAAGCTTATTGGTGTGCACGATTCCTGCCGCTTTGAGCTGGCTCAACATGTCCTGCATAAAACTTCTAAAGCCGTCTTGGTCCAATTCGAGTTTGCCGAAGCCCGAGTCCGGTGCATCGAGCGGACCCTGCGGCACAATCAAGATCGCGTTCACGCGGCTGTCGATGAGCTGTTGGGCCAGTTTGTAGTACGTTATGGCATGAGCCACGTTGTTACGCCAGCCGTGAAAATGCACTACGAAATCGACCGCATCTTCGAATCGGTACTGGGGCGGCACGACGATGCCGACCGTGCTGTCCGAATAGTGCTGCGCCGCGCTATACAATACGTTCTCGTAAACGTGCCCGTGGATTCGGCTTTCATGTGGATACGGTGCAGTTGCCAGTCGCTTGAAGATGACTTGGCCGGCCAGATCTTCACCGCGCGCTTCACTCAAGAAAGTGCCCGCAACCGCACAAGAGGTTGCAGTGATAAAGCGGGCGCGCTTCATATGCTTAGCATCCGGAAATAGCCCTTTCAAAAAAGCGGGTCGCGCGTCTGAAGATCGTTGCGTAGTATCCTCTAAATAGGGCTGATGCGATCGATCCGGCCCAATGTGCCGGCAGTAGCACGCTCGGCAGTCCCGGGTCGAGGTACGCGAATCGCCGGAAGTCATGCACCAGCCACAGCCGCTCCACGAAAGCGGCTTCATCCGAAAGTGCCGCCTGCGTACGCTCCGAGCGTAGTTTGGGTTCATACGTTTCGATGAACTCGCGGTACGCCCGAGCAATGGCGTCCAGATCCCAGCACTTTGCAAGCAGTTCGTGATCGCCCAGCGGGCCCCGGTATTCGCCCGTGAAAAGGTCGATCGAGCCCTCCAGACGGTGAGCTTGCGCCGCTTCTCGCGCGGCGTCTATGGTCTCGCGAGGAGATATCCAAGTGGAGGCGGAGAGCGGCGCGAAACCAAGCACACCAAGGTCCTTCCGCAAGCGGTCCCGGCTTTCTCGGCGCGTTCGCGAGACGTTAAAGGTAAGAAGGTGCCACTGCCCGTCCCACTCCTGTGCCGGTTCATACACGCGCGGACTAATCTTCTCGATCCTGCGTACGCCGCGCTCCGTCAGCGCGTACAAGGAACGGGTTCCAGACTTGCGCGCGCGCAGCCATCCCTGCTTTGACATGCGGGATAGCGCCTGCCGTACCGCTTGCTCGGACAGCTTAAACGGCATCAGCAAGGCGAGCAGGCTGCGGGTGGGTATCTCATCGCCGTACCCGCGAGCGAAATCGCCATACAGGGTGAAGATGAACGAATTAGGGCGGCGTACGACCCGCTTAAGGCTTGACAGGGGAGGCTTTACTTTCTAGTATCATGTGACGGTATTTTACACTATGGCATAAAAACCGTCACACCCGAGGAGCACCATGGCGCGCATCAGCACTTTTGACGACTGGATCGACCTCCTAAAGCAGTGGCAAGACGATATCGGGCTCAATAAAGAATTGATGGACCGGTACATGCCCGGTTACGAGTTTGAGGCAAAGTACGGAGATTTGCCGACCAACGAGATTACCTTCGGCGACTTCGGCGGGGAGCGCAAGTGGGAGCGGGCGCTAGAGATTCCCGATCAGCGCATGCGCGACGCCGTTTTAAATATGGTGATTTACCAGGGCGACACGGAATTCGCTTCCAACGAGCAGCAGCGCTTCCTTGTTAATAACGCGCCCTCCGAGTACGATCTGGCTTCGCTGGTCCGCATCATGGTTGAGGAGACGCGGCACGGCTACCAGATGTGCCACCTTCTCGTCAAGCAGTTTGGATCGGACGGAAAAATCGAGGCCCAAAAGATGCTCGAGCGGCGGGCCTTCGGTAAGAAGAACCGGCTGCTAAACGCCTTCAACGAGGATGTGCTTCACTGGCTGGACTTTTTTGCCTATACAAACTTTATGGACCGGGACGGAAAATTTCAGTTGACGATGCTCTCCCATTCCGGGTTTGCGCCCCTGGCCGCCTCGATGGGTCCAATGCTGCGAGAAGAAGCCTATCACATGGGTACCGGCATTTCGGGACTCAAGCGCATCGCGCAAGCGGGGATCATCCCGGTGCCGATGCAGCAAAAATATTACAATAAATGGATTTCCGGCTCGCTGGATCTGTTTGGAACCGATCATTCAGGCTCCGCTCAGTGGGCCTACACCTGGGGCATCAAAGGCCGCGTCGACGAAGACCGCACGGATGAGCCGGTCGATCGGGAAGAATTAAATGAGCGCGCGCGCTCGCAATTTTACGATGAAGTTAGCAAGACCGTGTCTATGGTAAACGCGGTAAATCGCTCGGAAGCCAAGCTGTATGTCCCGGACATTCGTTTCAATCGCGCCATCGGAGCGTATAAAGATCAACGTTGGAGCGTCGACGGGCGACGCCTGAGCGAAGAAGAATGGATCGCGCACGCCTCGGCGGTCCTGCCTACTGCCGCCGACGATGCGATACTTCAAGAATACTTCAAGAACCCCGGATGGATAGCACCGAAAGGGAAACAGTAGATGGCAATTCTTCCTCCAGAACAAAAGCAGAACGGCACCGCCCAGATGACAACGCCGTTTGGGCGCGAGCAGCGTGAGCTCAACACCAAGCGCGTCATCAACTATTTCAAGGAAGGCCACCTCGGCGTTATCGAGCTGGATGATCCGCCGGCCAACACCTACACTCACGAGATGATGCGGCAGATGGACGACGCCATTCTTGACGCCCGCTTCGACCCCGAGGTGGAAGTCATCGTCCTGGTTGGGAAGGGCGAGAAGTTCTTTTCGGCAGGTGCCAACATCGGGATGCTCAACTCGGTTACGCCCGAGTTCAAATACATGTTTTGCCTGCATGCGAATGAAACGCTGTCGCGTTTCGAGCAAACCCCGAAGCTCGTGATCGCCGCGCTGAATGGGCACACCGTCGGCGGCGGGCTGGAGATTGCGATGGCGGCCGACATCCGCATCGCGCGGCAAGACGGGGGAAAGATAGGGTTGCCTGAAGTGGCGCTCGGCGTGCTGCCGGGTACCGGCGGAACGCAGCGTTTGGCGAGGCTGGTGGGTAAATCGAGGGCGATCGAACTGATGGCTACCGGCCGGACGTTCAGCTTCGAGCAAGCCCTGGAATACGGCATGATCAACGAGATCTTTGAGGGCGATGCAGCCTCGTTCCGCGAGCAAGTCATGAGCTATGCCAAACAGTTCACCACGCCCAATAAGTCGCCCATGGCCGTCGGTCACATCAAGCGCAGCGTGGTCACTGGAATCGAATTGCCGCTGAACGATGCGCTCGCTCTCGAACGCGAACTGCAATCGCTCTTGTTCAAGAGCGAGGACGCCAAAGAAGGTATCGCATCCTACAATGAAAAGCGAATCGCCCGCTTCAAAAACAAATAACTTCATCCTTCGACAGGCTCAGGATGACATTGGTTATGTTTGAGGATTACAAGCATGGATTGTCATGGCGAGCTCGTCGAACCATGGCCTTTAGGGAAGCACATGCAATGAGGGGTATGAACATGAGAGGATCCGCAATCCGCGCATTCACCGTTGCGGTATGTGTTGCGCTATTGTTTGCTCCCCGAGTTTCATCCGCGCAGGCGGGAGGCAGCGACGCCGCTCTGACTTCGTTAGCGCAGTCTTACTTCGCGCAGACCTGGCAGCAAAATCCGGGGCAGGCGACCGGTATCGGCATTCATACCTACGATACGCGGCTTGGTTCTTTTTCGGCGAGTTCGTACGCCCAACGCATTGCCACTACGCAGCGTTTCCTGACTTCTCTGCACGGAATCGATCGCAGGAAGCTTTCTGCAGAGGCTTCGTACGACTATTCGATTTTGGAAGGCCGGTTGAAGGCCAATCTTCTATCGCTGCAGACCGAGCGAGATTGGCGTCATCATCCCAGTCAATACACTTCTGCTGCGTCAGGAGCCGTTTTTTCGCTGATAAAGCGGGAATTTGCGCCTATCGATGTGCGCATGCGGGACGTCATCGCGCGCGAGGAGGAGATTCCGGCCGTGTTGCGCGACGCCTCCAACAACATTACCACCGTTGACGCAACCAGCGCACAAATCGAACGTGAAGACATCAAAGGCGCTGCGGTGTTTTTCACCAGCGTTGTTCCCAGCGCGTTCTCGGGTGTAACCGACGCTGCCTTGCAAGCTCGGTTCGAAAAATCAAACGCCGCCTCAATTGACGCGATCAGAAAGTTTGGCGCGGCGATGGATGCCGGCCCGTTCGCGCACCCGTCGGGTACCTACGCCATCGGGCCCCGCGTGTTCCAGGAACGCCTCCAGTTGCAAGAACTCGCGCCGATTTCTCTGGATCAGTACGAACGAGTTGGTTTGGCTGCCCTCGCACAAACTAGAGCACAATTCGTCGCGATAGCGCAAAAGATCGATCCCGCAAAGACACCGATGGCAGTAGCAGCGATGATCGGTGCGGACCATCCGACCGCGGAGCAACTGTTGCCCACGGCGCAGCGCGACCTTGAGGAATTGCGTGCGTTCGTCATCGCTCATCGTATCGTGACCTTGCCATCGGACAATGACATTCGGGTCGTTCCTACGCCGGTGTTTGCCCGCCAGACCACCTTTGCATCTATGGATTCCCCCGGCCCGCTGGAACGCGTCGCTACCCAAGCGTATTACAACGTCACGCCGGTGGAAACGAACTGGTCGCGCGAACGTCAAGAAGGCCACCTTTCATTCTTCAACAACTACTACCGCCCAATCGTAAGCGCCCATGAAGTCATGCCGGGGCACTACGTCAACTTTGCCATTGCAAAGCACGAGAAACTTTCGCTCATCCGCCGCCTGCTCAGCAGTCCTTCTTACGCAGAAGGCTGGGCCCATTACGACGAGCAGATGATGGTTGATGAAGGATGGGGCAATGGAGATCCCAAGGTACGCCTGGCACAGCTCCAAGGTGCGTTGTTGCGGGAAGCTCGTTACATCGTCGGCCTGCGCGAGCACACCCAAGGCATGACCGTCGATCAGGCGACGAAGTTCTTCGAAGACAATGCGTTTGTCGCGCAGGAGCCCGCCCATCGCGAGGCTTTGAGAGGGACGCAAGATCCGCTCTACGGCTATTACACCTTGGGAAAACTGGAGCTCTTAAAGTTACGCCGGGACTATAAGAAGAAAGTTGGCGCTGCTTTCACATTACAAAAATTTCATGACGCGTACTTAGCTCATGGTGATCCGCCCATTTCTATCGTGCGCAAGGAATTACTCGGCGACTCCGACGATGGAAAATTGCTCTAGCGGTATACTACAGATCTACGCCCTCTCGAGAGAGCATGGCGTTGTAGATTTCCACAACCCGCTCGAGTGAGTCGATCTCCGATGCCGGCTTGTCTTGACGCAAGCGCGCAATGCGAGGGAAGCGCAGCGCGAAGCCGCTGGAGTGCAGTGAACTCTTTTGGATGATATCGAAGACCACTTCCAAAACGATTTTCGGCTCGACCGCAATTGCGCCGCGAGCTTCCGACGCTGTTGCATGCTCTAGAAACCATGGTGTCAGCTCGGATATCTCTGCGTCCGTTAACCCGGAATAGGCTTTGCCGATGGTGAGCAACTCACCGCCCGAGCCGCCTACCGCAAAGGTGTAATCCGACAAAACCTTAGCGCGCCTACCATGACCCCACTCGACGGCAACTACCACGACATCGAGCGTTGAGAGTTCACGTTTGAGTTTGAGCCACCACTTGCCGCGCCGGCCTGGGTGATAGCCGGCATCGGTCCGCTTAAACAACAGACCTTCATGTCCGCGCGCGCGCGCATCTTCAAAGCGCTGGTGCAACTCTGTGCTACCGCGGTTCTGCTCCAGCGGTCTCCATTGCGCCAAGGTGATGCACTGGTCCGGCACAATAGTTTCGGACAACTTCGTGCGCCGCCGCAGGAGGGGCTCGTCCAGCAAATATTCGCAATGAATCGCGAGCATGTCAAAACAGACATACCGCACGGGGACTTCGGCCAGCAGTCCCGCTGAAACGCTCTTGCGCTGCAGTCGTGCCTGCAAGTAGCGAAAAGGCAATACGCGTCCCTCCCGGTGTGCGATGAGCTCGCCGTCGAGGATGAAATCGGCCGCCTGGCGCTGTACGGCTTCGACAACTTCCGGGTAAGAGTGCGACACATCATTGAGCGTCCGCGAATAAATGTGAACGGCTTGCCCTAACTTATGAACTTGGGCGCGAATTCCGTCGAATTTGTCTTCGACGATCCAACTATCCGTTTGAAGTTCGCGATAGGACGAGCCGAATTGAATCGGCGAAGCTAGCATGAAGCCGATGGGAGCGCCGTACGCGATGCGAAGTTCAGCCAGTGCATCATTGCGCGCAGTAACCGCAACCGTTCCTATGTCGCCCGCTAACATCGCTGACCGGCGCACTTGCGCAGCAGGCTGACCGAAAACTGCACTCAGCGCATCCACAACCAGTCCTTCACGCAGGCCAATGCGCAGATCGCCCGTCATGATCTTGATGATATATTTTGCTTCCAGTTTTTCGGTACAAGCGCCGAGGATTCGCTCGCACAGCAACTGGCGCTTTTTGCCGGCTGCTTTTCCCGATGCGCGCGCTATTTCTTCAAAAAAAAGTTTCAGGGTTGATGGTGTAAGACGTTCCCGAAACAGACCGAGATCGACGGAAGGTCCAACGAACTCGGACAGCTCGCCCACCGAGCGCCAAAGTCTTCTGGTCCCGCGCGGCAAACGGACTTCCGGTGAAGTACCGCGTCGCAGCTTCCAAATCCGCATCGTTGAGCGAGCCCAGATACGCAGCCAGTAGTGCGATCTTGTCCAGCTTGCCGCTTTTTCCAGCGATTTGCTCGCACGTGTGGCCGAATCTCTGCATCCAAAGGAGAACTTCACGAGGTCACCGCGGTACCCTCGGATAGCTCTCGACGGGGAGGCGGGAACTACCGCTGAGCGAAGCGCACGGTGATGGTCACAGCCTTTATTCTCATGAATGTCGAACGAGGACGGCTCAAAGCACTCGCGGATGACTTGCTGCAAGTAGCGGGCGTCGCCGAAGTGTACAGCGTTGCGGGGCCGTTTGACTTGGTCGTAGTCGTCCGGGTGGCGCAACATGAAGAACTTAACGATCTGGTTACCGAGAAGATCGCCGCTCTCGAAGGAATCGAAGACACGGAAACCCTCATCTCGTTTCGTTCCTTTTCAAGCAAGGATTCAGGAATGGCGTGGGACATCGGCGGCGCAGAATGACCTCGAACATACGTTCGAAGGTTTACTGTGAACCCTTTTCACCGGGAGCCAGGTTATAATAGCCACACTCTTTACTTCGTAAGGAAAGAAGACGACACCATATGGCACGCATTTACGAAAACATCGCGGACACATTCGGGAACACACCGTTGGTTAAATTGCCGCGTCTGGCGCGGGGTTTGGGCGCGACGGTTCTCGTAAAAATGGAGTCGTTCAATCCCGCCGGCAGCGTCAAAGATCGTATCGGCGTTGCAATGATCGAAGCCGCAGAGCGAGACGGTCGTCTCCGTCCCGATACCATCATTGTCGAGCCCACCAGCGGCAATACCGGGATAGCTCTAGCCTTCGTTGCCGCTGCCAAGGGATACCCGATTATTTTGACGATGCCCGACACGATGACCATCGAGCGCCGCAATCTGCTCAAGGCCTACGGTGCGCAAGTCGTCCTGACACCTGGCGCCGAGGGAATGCCCGGCGCTATTCGGCGCGCCAAAGAAATCCATGACGGCAATCCCGGAAAGTATTTCATGCCGCAACAGTTCGACAATCCGGCAAACGTCGAGATCCATCGCCGGACAACGGCAGAGGAAATATGGCGAGACACCGACGGAAACGTCGACATCCTTGTAGCCGCAGTCGGAACCGGCGGCACGATCACCGGCGTTTTCGAAGTGATCAAACCGCGCCGTCCATCGTTTCGAGCCATCGCGGTTGAACCGGACGCTTCTCCGGTGCTGTCGGGCGGCAAACCAGGTCCCCACAAAATCCAAGGTACCGGTGCGGGCTTCATTCCCAGCATCCTCAACACGCAGAGCTATGACGAAGTAATCCGGGTCACCAATGATGATGCCATCGCGATGGCGCGCCGGGCGGCGCGCGAAGAAGGCATGCTCGTCGGCATCTCCGCCGGAGCCAATATCTGGGCGGCCTTGCACGTTGCG
>JAABUQ010005555.1_pt1 | contig 19950 bp, 2 predicted proteins | sample 5560001 | NCBI WGS metagenome assembly JAABUQ01 (sample SAMN10711888, study PRJNA513371) | rock metagenome | isolation source: Antarctica rocks | place: Antarctica: Victoria Land, Finger Mt nord | collected 2015-12-18
AAATCTTAATTTCTAACTTTAAATCGTTGAACAATTGTTGAACAACTATAAACTATCTAGATTTCTATTGTTCAACCGACATACAATCGTTGTACAGCTGTTGTTTTTATTAGTAGGAAGCTCTAGACGACTTATATACTTACAACTACAAATTTAAGCTATAATATTTGTTTAAACAAATATCGAATATCTGTTTGTAGTAATTAGTCTATTTAGTTCCCAAATATTAGTTACTACTCGATACTTTCGACTTTTGTTTAACAAGATTTGTTAAATTATAAAGACAAAAAATTCGAACAACAAAGACTTAATCGACTATGTTATCTTGTCTTAAGTATATAGTTTGTCGAATTCTTTATCGACTATTTTGCGATTGCGTTCTCTTAAAAGATAAATCTTGTACTCTATTTTTAATATTAATATAGAATTTTAATTGCTATTTAATAAAATTAATATTTAATCTTTTTTAATAAGATTAACAGTTTTGTCAATATTCTTTTACAAGATATACAATTGTTTAACAAGATACTAAAGCGCAATAATTTTTGTTTGCACTATTATAGATATAGACGCTATTAATTAGATTTGTTTGATAGCTATTATTAAACGTATCAATTATAATATCTTCTTTAGTTGCTTAGCTCTCTTTGTTAAAACTAATCTAATAACAATTTTGCTTCTTAAACTCTAGCAAACGTTTTAGTATTGCGTATTGTAAGATACAAAGAGATACAAGACAATTGTTACAAATATATACAAAAGATATTCTTTTGTTTGCAATATAAAAATAAGTATTAAGCAAAATCGATTTAAAAAGATAGTTTCTATTAAATAAGATTCTGTTTTGTACAATTACTAAAACTTTAAAAACAAAATAAATAACAATTACAAGACTTCTTTTAATTTTAACAACTTGTTTTACTCGAATATTGTTTTTTAATTTTATTTTTAGTTTTGTCTTTAGATTTCGACAGCTTTTAATAATTAGTTTTTATCTATTCGCATTAACAATTACATATTTACAATTAATAATATTAATTCTAAGTAGTAGCTTTGTTCTTAGATTTTTTACAACGTAAATTTCTTAACAAAAGTAAACAACAACTATCTTGTTGTTTATTCTATCTTAAAGATATATTGAAAGTCGAAGATAATTGTTAATTAAGTATTTGTTATTTTTAATATTGCGCACAAATACAACAATATTAAACTGTCTTGTAAGATGCTTTAGTTCTAAGTTACTAAAAAAGTTATTATCAATTAGTAATATAGTGCACTTGCTATTAACGCAAACAATATATTAGATATCTTTCTATAAGAATGTTATTTAACATGTTGCATAATATTAATATTTAAAAATTAGTTTATTCTAATATAGTAATAGAGCGTCTAACTTAATTAGCTCTAAGTTTATAAGATTTGTCTTAGTAGAAACAAAATTAATATAGAATATCTTAGTAAATTTTCGACGATATATCTCGTTGTGTTTATCTTTAATATACTAAAAAAGCTTGTTTCTTAATAAAAAGATAAAGATACAACTTTTGTACTTAAAGAATTAAGAAAGAGATATTAATATTAACTTAATATATATTGTATCTATCTAATAAGTTATTTTCTATAACAAATTAATTATATAAATAACTACTAATACTTTCTTCTTAATATAGTATATTTCTTTCGATTAGTTGTTAGCAATATGATATACTATTGTATTTGCACAAGAATTGCTGTAGTAATTTATAAGATTTTCGAAGAATATAAAATAATAAACAAATTCTATATGTTTTATAGAATTTGTATAGTATATTGTTACAAAAAAAATTAATAAATTGCTATTTGCTTATAGTTGCTCTAATAGTTATTGCAATAATTTTCGCAATATTTATCTTAATAATTGTCTTAATCTTGCTATATATTGTTTTATTTCTTTTTTATTTTTTAGTTCTAATAATAAGAGTTTTTGCTCTAACTATTTGTAGAAAAGTTTGTTGCTACTATAATTGCGAGTCTTGCAAGAGACTTTAATATCTAAAACTATATTAATATTTATTATATTAGTTGACAAAACTATTTACTAAATTTTTGCAAATTTTGTATAAACTATTTAAAGTATCTATAGTTTGCAAATTGTTGTCGAGAGAAATATATATAATCGAATTACTAATAGAAAAATATATATAAAAAGTAAATTAAACAAGATATATATAATGTAGACTAACAAACAATTTATTCTTCTAATTGTTTATTTAATCGATTTGAATTTTGCTAATTAGAGCAATAGACAAGTATTATCTTTTATATTTTGCGCTTTATATTAAATTTTTTTATCAAATTTCTAAGATAATATATAAGCAATAAGTATATTAACAATAGAACGCAATTCTATCTCGAACTAATTTTATACTTAAATTAATTGTTTTTAAATTTCTTCGATACTTGTTAACTACGTATAAAGAATAATATTTTGCAAATATTTTGTAATTTCTTGTTTATCTTTAGCATTTTTAACAACAAAGATCTCTAATATCAACTTGTTAAGTATTTTGTTAATTTTTATCTTAAAATAATTTTGCAATTTATTAATAAAATTTAAAAAAGACAAACTTCGAAATACTTGATATTTAAAGTTGTTTATCTTTTTAAAATATTATATTATAATAGAGTTACAAAGACAAAGAGAGAGATTGTCTTAAACAAGAACTTTGTTAACAACGTATATATAATTATTTATATATTCGACAAAGATAAAGACTTCTCTATATATTGTTTTCTTATAAACAAAAATAATATTGTTCAATTTATAGTTGTTTGAAGCGTCTAAATAAAAGAAGTCTAAATCAAATATCTTAAATTAACTAGAAAATATATTTGTATTTTTTTGTAAAAACTTATTAAAGTATCTAGAAATACAACAAAAATTAATCGATTTATTTTAAGACAAATATTATATTTATTTTACAAAAGAATATTAATCTTCTTTATACAATATAGCTTGCAACTAATCTAAATCGAAGATTGCAAAAAATAAAGTTTACTTAAAAGTTGCAAAGTTAAATTGCAAGATCGAAGTCTATTTAAAGATTGCTAAATTAAGTTGCAAAAACAAAATCTATTTAAAAGTTACTGAATTAATTTAAGTATTAAAAGACTATCGAACAAGCTTTTGTTTTTGTTGCAAGTCTATATTATTAAGTATAGTTATATTCGACTAAATTAGCAAAAAATAAATAAGCTAAGTATTCGATTATAAGATATTAGATTCAATATCTTGTTATTGATTGTACTAAGCATATTGTTTAGCGTTAAACAAATTAAATAACTATAAATTCTATAACTACGCAACAAAGCTAAATTAATCAAACTATTGTTAATTACTTTGCAAAGAATTATTAGAGTATAAATTTATTATGTTGAATCTATTGTTTATTTCGAAACTTGTCTAATTAATTTTTAGATTAACAACAACGACTTATACTATTTTTCCCAAGAGAGAAAGCTTACTCTTGACAATATGGATTGTTAATATTTGCTAATATATCTTTGCGCAATTTATTATTGTCTAATTTGTTAGTCTTGTTGTTTCTTAGTTTGTCAAAAGAATTAGTTATTAATTGTTTAGTTAAGAACACAAATAAGATAAAAGATATAAATAAAAAAACAAGACTTAAAATACTTAAAGACGTAGATTTATTTTGTTAAACAATAAGAACTTTGTCGAGATACTCTAAGACAATAACCGAGTTAAAAAATTCTAAATCTAGAATATTATTAAAATAAATATTTAGATTCTTTTGCTCAAATTGCTTGTTTTAATATTTAGATAATTGTTTTGCTAACAGCTCTAATAATATCTTCGAAATAGTATTGTCTAATATAAAAGACAATAATATTTTTGAAGTAACAAGATTAACTATAGCAAATTGTAATATTTTCGAAATCTAATAGTTAAGAATAATAGACAATAATATCTCTATTAAAGACTTGTTATAAACTATAATAGATAGTAGTTTCTTTATCGAAACTTTATTGTTAATTGTATTAAGTAAAATTGTTTGTTGCAATCTTTCAAACTTATTAATTGCTTATTTAAGTAAAATCTTGTTAATTGTCTATTTAACTAATTAAATCTGCTTATCTTTACTAGATTAAGCAAACTAAGCAAAATAATAAGTTCTATTTGTTAATTTAAGTAAAAATAGACAAGACAAAAGTTTGAAGAGCTTCTCGACTCTTAGTCTAGTTAATTTACTAATATAAGAGATATACTAATATTTAGTAGTATAGAATTGTAGAATTTGATAAATAAGAATAAAAAGAATAGAATTAGTTAATTTAACTAAGAAAGATATCTTAATATAATTAGACAAATATTTGCAAAAGACAAATAAGTATTGACTCTAATACAATAACTTAATATCTAATAATTGCAAAAGATAGACAAATATTAACTCTAATACAATAATTTAGTATCTAATAACTACTAAAGACAAACAAATACTAACTCTAATACAATAATTTAGTATCTAATAACTGCGAAATACAAACAAATATTAATTCTAATATAATAACTTAATATCTAGCAATAAATGCAAAGCTAAGCAAGAGAACTAACAATCAATATTGTTCGTCTAAATTAGATAAACAATTAACTCGAACTGTTAATTAAAGCTATTATTTGCTAGACAAAGAATAATAGTTAGGCAGACAAAGCAACTAGACAAAGCAACTAGACAAGATAAAATGACACGCAAATAAACAAGACAAACATCTATAATAATTGTAAAGATAATTCTCTAAAAACTAAGTTGACAATTAAGTTATACTTGATTGTTCAAGAACAAACGTTCTCTTGCTATTTGACAAAAGCATTAGACACAAATCTTGTAACAATAATAGTAATAATTATATAAAAGATCTCGAAGAAACAAATATTACATTTATATTAAATTTATCTTTATTGTTGTTTAAAACTTTTAATAATATAAGAGATTTTACTTGTATTAAATTTAAGCTAAAAGTATGCTAAGAATTTGTATTATAATTTTGTTTTTTGCATTATTGATATTGTATTTGCGTCTAATTTTTAACTTAATTTTTCGAAAATATTATTATATAAGTTTTGCGATATTCAAATTTAATAAAAGCGTTATTTATATTTAATATATACTAAGCAAATTTTAAATATTTTGCAAGTACAAAAATAAATATAGTTTCTTTATTAAATATAAATTTAGAGTCGATGATAAATACAAACTTAATTAATAATCTGCATTCATAGATTTTAGATATATTAATAAATTTATATTTAGATAATGCTTAATATTTGCTTTTGTTAGATAAGATTATTCTATTAAATTTTGTCTTATAATATAATATTGAAGTATATACTAAATTTAAACTTAATATATATTAAGCTAAGATCTAACTTTTATCTTTTAAAATTAAGTATTTTTTGTATTACATTGTTGCGCAAAAAAAATTCGAAGCTTAAATTTAATATATATTAAGCTAATATATAATATCTATCTCTAAATAAGATTGCGTCTATATAATAATATAATACAAAAATTAATTTAGAGTTTTAATTCTATATAAGTTAAATTAATACTTAATATTAATTTTTGCTCGAATAAGTAATTTTTAAATTGCAATTTAAAAATATATTAAAAAAATTAATATTAAATTTCGAGTCTATATTTATACTAAATTTATACTTAGAACTAAATATATCTAAGAAAAACATATTATAAGAATTTTTTAAATTGTAAAAAAAATATAATTGTTGTTAATAATATATTGCAACTTTGCAATACTTTTTGTCTTAAACTTAATTAATTATAAGAACAAGCTATATATATATTAATTGTACGTATCTTTCTTAACTAATTAAGCGATAGCAATTGTATTAAGTAAGTAAGATTTCTCTTTCTATCTCAAAATTGTTCTTGTTAAATATCTCTATAGTATGCTTTCTTATTCTAAGTATATGTCGGAATATTGTATTCGATTTGACCTAGTATTAAATACTATTTAGTTCGACATTATTCGATTCAACATTACATAATTGAATCAAGTAGCATCGATCAATATATATAGTCAAACAAGACTTTTAGCTTCTACATAGTAACTAAGCGTTCTACTATTTATTATTTTGACAAATTAATAATTTGAAATAGAGCGAAAAACTTATTTGCATATTAATTAAAATGTTTAAAGCATAACTAATAAATCGAATTGACAATGAACTTACAATTACTATTATTAGCTAAGTTTTCGTTAATTTCTAATATACGAAAGTTGACAATTAAATTTTCTTAATACTTAAATCAATCTTTAAGAATCAAAATATTAATATTATGTTTAATGTTATCGAAACAATAATTAAGAGACTATTGAAACTTGTTGAACAATCGATTACTCAATTACTCGAACAACTAAAATCTTCAATTATTAATAATTAAATAATTGATATCTAATCAAAGATTCTAGACACGAACGTTTTATTAAAAAGAATTAATATGAGTTGTAAAACAACTAAGTTTATCTTATTTGCAACTTGTTGCTTTTGTCGAAGAACGCTAATTACTTTTAACAAATATTTATTAATAATAAGTTCTAAAAAGATCGAAAAATTAGCTATATAACAATTATACAACTAAAAATCGATAATTAGATAATTGATAATTAGTCGAAGACGCGTTATTAAAGCGAGACAAGATTCTGCTTTGACGCATTAATAAGAAAACTAAATTATTTAGTCTTCTTAATCTTTGTTCTTTTGTCTATTGCAAAAATTGTCTTATTAACAATTAAATAAATCAACTTGCTAGTTCGATAATTGAAATAAGTGCTAGTCGACTTCTTTTACTATAATTTACGAAACGAATTAGTAAACTAAATTGCGAATATACTTCGAAGATCGAAATAACTTTATTAATTATTTTGAAAATAACGTCGAGACACAACTCTTAGTTAAATAACTTCTAATCTTACCTAAATAAGAAGATTAAAAAGATCTTAATTATCGCGAAGACGCGAAAGATTTAGATCGAAAAGATTGACTTTTAGTCTTATTAAAATAAAAGAACTAAGAAGACCGATTTAACAATCGCAAAGACGCAAAAGAGCGTCATTATCTCTATAACTATTAAAATTAAGAAGAAGAATAAAGAGATTAAGTAATTTAATTAGATTCTAATTAGTTAAAGAGCTTTATCTACAATCAAACGAAAACAACAATTTAATTAGAAATTATTTGTTATTAATATATTTTTATCTATTAAGCAAATTAAGTTTATCGATTTTATTCTTATCTATATTTGTTATAATCTTAAAATAGAACAATAGAATTACAAGACTTATTTAAGAGTTTATTATTCGTTTATCTATTAAGAGTTTGTTCAAATAGTAATTGACAAAATTAATTAACTCGATATTGTTAACAAAGAAGAGTATATTTAACTATCTTCTTTACTTGAATTTTTTAAAGAGTATCTATCGAATTATATATTTAATTTGCAATCTATTAACTTGCTTAATCTTTGTAATCTAATAGCTAAAATATCTTTATCGAAATCTTTATTGCGCAATTGCGCATCTTTATTATATTTATTGATAACATTACTTATTGCTTACAAGTTATCGATAGAACTCTAAAATAACAAATTACGTTAATATTGTTACAATTACTAGCATCTCGCGTTATCTCTCGCAATTCTTAAATAAATCGCTAAAATTAACAATAATATAAGCTTTCTTGTTTAAGAACAAGACTTATTTAAAGTTCTTAAATAAATCAAGCTTTAAAAATATATTAATTTAGACGTTAGATTTATTAACTTGCTCAATATTGTTATCGAAGAACAAGTTAAATAAAATGCTAACAATAAGAAGTGCATAAATGTGTTTTGAAATATTATTAATAAAAATTTATATTACAACGTAAAGAAGATTGATCTAATTAAAGAGATTTATTAAAAGATTGTTAAGATATGCAAATCTAAAAAATTAAGTGCACTAATAAGAACTTTTGTCAAATTCGAGTTTTTTAAGATTATTAATTGTTAGAACATTAACAAGTACAAGATCAAATTTCGCGACATTACTAATAAACTATCTATCTATTTAAATAACTTAATTATAAATAAAAATTAATTTATCTTCAAATATCTAGTTGATCTCAATAATATTGCTCGCCTCTTTATTAATTGATAAATATCTAAATACAAGCTCTTTAATAAAGATAAAATTTGAAAATAAAAGTTGTTTGCTATTATTTACGATTACGAAGTTCAATATGTCAATTCAATAAATATCTTAGCTATCAATAGTATCTTAATCTTGATAACAATTATTAAGCTAACTATTATTATAAGAAACATTCTTTTTGTTGTTAACAATTTTAGCTTCGTGTATATTAAACAAAAGAAATGCACAAGTTGCGACAAGATAGATTATTAAGAACTAAATTGCTAAAACTTATATTTAGAATTGCATCTTATTGTAAAGAGCAATAACTTTAATAACAATTAAAACAACAACGAAAATAAATGTTGTCAAGATTACAATAATTAAAAAGAAAATCGAAAAAAGTTTAAATTTAAAAAGAATAAAGACAAGTTTAACAAGAACAAGAACAAGAACAAGAACAAAAATAGCAACAACAAAGAATAAGAGATTATTGAAACAATAATTTATAGTTGTTATTTTGTTTTTGTTGTTATAACAATCTTGTTTATAATTCTTGAATTGTCTTTATTTGCAAATATTATGTTAGTTCTTGTTGTTAATTGTTTTTTATGCAAGTAAGTTTTTAATTTTGAATGCGATTAATATATAACAAAGAATTTTAGTATCTTTGTGTTCTATTTAGCAATATTCTATCGATTAATAAAAAGTATAAAAGATACTTTAATTGCTATAAATATTAAAATTATTTGTCTCTTTGTTTGTTGCAAAGACAACAAAGCTCAATATATTATTATTTACAATATCTAATATATGTTAAACTCTTAATACAATTTAATCTTCTACAATTAAATTAAAGACGCTAATATTATTTAAAGAATTATTAATTACAAACTCTTTATTGATATTTAGCAAGCTCGAGCAATTTAAGACTTTAATCTTTACTTTTTAAAGTTAAAAACATTTATTGTACTTTTTATCTTTGTTGTTATTCTATTAGCAATTAATAAAGATGCAATAATTATGTAATATAAACGTCTCAACTATTTAGACAAGCAAAATATCTATCAATTTGCTCGAAGAGACGTCTTTAATTTTACAAAGTTTTTGACAAATAATGTTTGCGTTTTTTGCGTTTGCGCAAAGATTAAAGCGATATCTTATTAAGTCTCTATTAGATTTAATCGCTAGAAAAACGATTTTGTTTACGTCGACATTATAGAATCTATATTTTTAAATAAATTCGATAATACTTGTTACGTTTGCATTTGACTAAATAATAAAATTAAATACTTACAAATAAAATATCTTAAAAATAAGAATAAAGTTAGTCTTTTAGTTTTTTTAAACGTTATATTGACGAATTTGAGTATAAAGATAGCAAATATACTTGTATTTGCGTTAACAATAAAAGTAAATATATAAATAAAGTCTTTAAAGCTTGATGCAAAAAGCGCAAAATACAAATAAAGTTTATTGTTATTGTTTTCTTCGAAATACACAATTGCGTTAAACATCTTAACTAAACTCTAATACAAAAAATTAGCACTGTAATAAAAGATGCTAACTTGATTATTAATCTTTAATCGAAAATAATTCAAACAATTAATTTGTATTGCAATATTGCTTTTGTTGTCAAACGCTTTGTTACTTTTTTCGAAACAAACATTAAGTATCTTTATAATTACAAGCATATTTAACGCATAAATTAGTAGAAAAAAGCATTAAAGACTTAATCAAGTATTAATTAATAAAAGTTCTAGAATTGTATTAGATTCTTAATGATAATAGATTATAAGAAGAAGCATATCTATTATATAATAAATAACAAAGACAAGATTTGATATATATCGAAGATCTATTAACTAGATAACAAGCGAGTATTACTTTGCTTAAATATTAATTACAACAAAACTAATTAACAAAACAATAATATTTGTCGATTTTTATTTCTCTTTAAATAGTCGAATATTGTTAATGTTATTAACAAATTTTTGAACTTTGTAAGAGCTAATTTAAATTTCGCGATAATATTATAAGAGCAATAAAAAGTTGTTTTGTTCTCGAATAAAATCAAGAACTCTAATAATAAGTTAGAAAATTTATCTATCTTATTTACAATTCTATTTTTTTTAGATTTTGAAAGCATTACTTCTTTTAAATTCTTCTTTATTTTTAATTTCGAAGATAATACTTTCTTTAATTCTATTAACTTCGATAAGTCTTCTAAAGTTACTAAATTATTAAATACGCTTCAAAATTTAATATTGTCTTAGAATCTAGATTTAAAGTTGCAAAGATATTTGAAGCTTCGATCGCATTAAAATAAATTTGTAGATTTTCTTATTTTATTGTTCAAAGTTATATTATTAAAGCTATATAAGTTTAAGACTTATGCTAAAGTTATAACGAATATTTATTATAAAATAAACTAATAATTAGCTAAACAAAACAAATTTAAATCCTTAAAAAAAAAGTATTTATATTGTTTGTTTAGCATCTAACAAGTATTAAGTACTTTGTAATAGATAAATCTACAAAATTAAACGTAAAGTTAATAACAAAATTCTTTGCTATAAAGTTTGTTAAATTGTTAAAAACTTTAAACAACGCGAAAATCTAAATTATATCTATATTTTTGTTGTTGTAATTAAATTTATAAGTTACAAGATCATCTTTGTCTTTGTTATTATTAATAACTAAGATTTAAAGCAAATAAAAATTGTTATTGTTTTTTTTTACAAAAATATTAATAAAAAAATCTATATTAAATTGCTTTACAACTTTGAACAAAACAAAAAAAATTATTAATTTAGAAAAATTCTTTATAAGTTAAAGCAATTGCTTTAAGTATAATATAATACTTTTGCAATATTTTTAAAAAAATATTACTTTTGTCTATTAAACTTCGATTTAAACGTTTTTATTAATAATTTTATTATTATTATTATTTATATAAACAATCTTTTAATTGTTAACGTTAATAAGAAATTTATTAATATTATTAAGAGAGTCTTTGCTAATCGATTTAAAATAATTAATTTAAATCTTGTTTAATAATATCTAAAAATCGAAATTAAGCGTAATCTTACAACTTAAATTTTTTATTTAAGTTAAAAAATAGATTTAAAAAAAATACTAAAAAATTACGAAATATAAAAGTATAAATTAATTGTTACTCTTATAAATATATTTAAAATATATATTGTCAATTCGAATTATATTGTCGATTCGAATTATTATTATAGTTATTAATCGATTTTTAATTCTTTTATATACGCGATATTAGATATTCGATTAAATATTGCTTTTGTTATTTTAGTAATAAGCAAATATACTTTTAATTTTATTGACGTTTATTAGAAAATTATTAAACAAATATTTTGTTATTTTCGAAATACTTTTAATCTTTGTTTTACTTTTTGTAAAAATATTTATTTTTTGTTAAACTATATCGATGTTAACTAAGACAAGAATTAAGATATTTTTGTTCTATCTTTAAATATATTTTCAATTTAGAAAGTGTTGCTATTAATTAATTATCTAAATGTTAATTAATTTTTGCTTTATCTACTTGCAAAGTTGAATATATTAAACAAATGTAAATTGTCAGAAGATTATTTAACTTTAAGCGTTATTAAAGTAGTTGCAATTATTTTATTTATCTTTATTATTATTGTTTACGTCTAAAGTTCTTGTTGTTGTTAAAGCTTTTTCTTTGACGACTTTTGCGCTATATTTAATTATTATTATTATATATTGCAACAATTAGAAAGCAATAGCGCTTGCTAAGAATCTTGCGCAATATATTTGAATAAAGTTTATAAATATTTAAACTTAATTTGCTTGCAAAAAGATTGCGAATAATTAAATTAAACTAAAATATATCTTTATTAAGAAACAAATAGTTGACAAGCTAATTAAAGCTCTTTCTTGTAATGCATTTGAAATATTTCGACAAGTTCTTAAATTAACTTGATAACTAAATTACTTGTAATTTTGAATATAGATATTAGACTTAATTATTTGAAAAATTTGCAATTAGATAATTGCTATATTTATTGCTATTAATCTTTGCATTGTTTATTTAAATTTATATCTATTATTCTCTTGTTTTACTAATATAGTTATCGAACATTATTGACAACGTCTATATAATTTTTAATATAAATCTTGTCTTCTATATATTTTTCGAATTTTACTAAATCTTAAAGTTGTAAATATACGTACGCCTATATATAAATTGCTAATAGAAAACTTTTATATACTTTTTTTATTTTTGCTAGAAAGATACTTGAGACTTAAAAGTTTTAGAATAATTTTGAACTTAATAAAATATAAAATATAATTTATGTAAGAGTTAATTTTTGAACTTAGATTAAATAGAAGTGTCGAAATATTGTATTCGATTTAATTTAGTGTCAAGTATTACTTGATTCGATACTATTTAACTCAATATCATGTAATCGAGTCGAATAGCATCGATCAATATATATAGTCGAGCAAGATTCTTAGCTTCTATATAGTAACTAAGCGTTTTACTATCTATTATTTTGACAATATAAAATTAATATAAATAAAGTTTAGTCTTATTATAAATTTTATCTAAATATAAAAGCAAGCAAAGGAAACTTTTGTTTTGCAAACTTATTGTTTTAAAAATAATTACTTTCTTTTATATTAGTATAATTACAAGCTAGTATTTATTAATATAACAAAAATTTTGCTTTCTTTTTATATAATTTAGTTAGAATTTATTTTGTGTTTTAATATTTAATTTATATTTTAAGCTTAGAATATAATATATTTATACTATTTATATATTATCTTAATTTGCTAATAGTTTTAGCTTTTCAAAATTATATAATAAAATAAATTGTCAAATAATTAAAAAAACGTTTTCGAAAATTGCGCTTAATATATATTTGATAAAAAACCAATATATACTTTAAATACTTATATTACTCTTGTATAAAATTTGAATTATAAAGATATTTTTTAAACTCTAATAATTTAAAATATTGTAATATAAATTAAGTATAAATTAAATATATTTTTAGCTTATTTTTTATTTATATTTATTGTAAATATTTACAATTTCTTGTTTTTACAATTTATATAAAATATTTAAATTGTTTTGCATATTGCTTTTTGCAAAGTCTTAAATATTATTATAAATATTATATAATAATTCTTTGTAATCTTTATACTAATTTAAGCGTAACAATATATATTAAGCTTGCGTTAAATTTATAATAATAATTTTTGTTTTAATTAAAAATATTGTACAAATTTGTTTTATCTTAAACTTGTTTAAAAATAAAATTTATTTTTAAGATATAACTAATTTATAAAGATTTCAGCTTAAGTATGTATATAGTATACAATAATATATTGATAAGAATTTTTGTTTAGATATATAATATTTTTAATCTGTTTTTTCTTTAAAATATATAACTAATTAAAAGCAAACTTGCGTTCAACTTCTACTATATATAAGTTTAATCTATATATAACTTAAGCAATGTATAGATTAATTCTTTAAAACTATTTTAATAGAAAACTCTTTTAATTTCTATTTGCAAATTAATGCTACAATATAATCTTTTATATTAAGACTATTATATATATAACGTAAAATAATATTGTTATACTTAATATATAAATTAAATATTATAAAAGAAATAGCAAAACGTCTTATAAAATAAGATATTAGTTTAAGCACAATATATATTAAATATAGAATTAATTTACGCGCTATAAGATACAATAAGTTTTGTTATTTAATTGTCTAAATTATATTGTCGACAATTTCTTAAAATATTTTAATAGAATATAGCAAATAATAAGTATAATCTTTGCATACAATTAGTATTAAAAACAAAAATAGCTCTTGCTTTATTTAAAATATAGATATTTAATTATATATTGCAAATACTAATTTTAATTTTGCTATTTCTTTGTAAATAATTAAATTTTATATATATTTAATATATAATAAGTGCAAATTTAAGTTATAACTAATTGCAATTTTAATTGCGAGATATTAGATATTTGATATAAGTACAATTCTATATATATTGTTGCAAATTATAATCTATTAAGACGCAAAGATATTTAATATTAATACATACTAAGTTTACATTAATAGTTTGATTAGTATACTATAATTCGATTTTCGAAAATAAAAAACAATTAATTTGTTAAATTTATACAATTAGATTATATTTAACATAAGTTAAATATAAGCTTATTTTATTAATTTTAATTATTATTGACTTTTAATTTTTGTAAATACAAATTATAGACTCGAAATATATACAATATATACAATATTCTTGTCAATTTTAAAGAAATTTGTAATATTAGATTTTTGTTCGACATTTTAATTGCGTCTTAATATCTATAATATACATTAATTAAATTAAGTAATAACAAAGATTGTTAAAATTTTTAAGTTTAACTTTATTATATGCAAGATATACGCAAAAAATATCTAAATATAAATATTTGCAATATTTGATATTAGAATATTTAAAACTTTATTATTAAGTTTTGTTTACTTTATTCTTCTTTTTAATTTCTAATAATAAAAGAGCAACTTAAGTAATCTTAATATCAATTGCTACAAAAAAAACTAAATTTATTACTTAATATTAGTCTAATATATTCTAAATATTAATATAGTATATATTAAATATATACTTGTTAATTAGCGCTCTAATTAATATATTAATTAACACAATATCTAATATAATACTTTTTCTATATATAAAGTAAAGAATTTTCTTTGTATACGTATATAAATATGTCGATATATTATAGTAATTCTGCACTTTTAATATTACAACTTAATTGCGTTCTTTAGTTGTAATTATTATTTTATTAATATTAATAAAGCTTTGCTTAAAATTAGTACAAACTTAGTATACAATAAGTATAAATTATAGAAATACAATTTATCTCTTTAAGTTTTATAAGCAATAATTAATAAGAATTGCAATAACAATTTAATATAAATTTGTTCTCTTTATTGCTATTAAGAGCAATATTATTAATATTAGAAAAACTCGACATTGTATTTAAGTTAACATAAACAATTTTCTTTTTTATATTTGCAAAATTCTATAAAATTTAACTTAATCTCAATATATATAAAACATATTTATAATCTTAACTTTGTTTATTTATTGCAAAGTTGCTTGTTAACTCTTTTAATTTGCAAAATTTTTAATAATAAAGAATTTTTATCTTTTGTAAATATATAAGCAATTTTAGAAGAAAATAAAAAGCTTTTATTAAAAAAAAATATTGCAATCAAAATTTAAACTAAATATAAACAAGACTTAAATATAATATAAATATAATTTCGAAACTAAATTGTACAAATAACAAATAATATTTAGCTTATATTAAGTATAAAAATAATTTGTACTACAACAAAAATTAAATTTTGCAATTCAAAAATCTATTTTTTTGCATTATTAAATTAAAACGCGTTGTAAATCTTAAATAATTCTAAAATATACAAAATACATATCTAGTTTATATCTAATATATATTAGATTTTGTTTGCGTTAGATCTTGTTTACGCATTAAGAATTTTTTTTATATAAAGCAATATTTATGCTCTATATAAGACAAGTATATGCGTCTATTTTAGCAATAAAAATTAAAAAGATTGTAATATTTATGCTCGACATATGCAAAGATTATCTTAGATCGAATATTTAATCCAAGATTATCTTACTCCGAATCAGAGATTAAAATAAAAATAAAAATAAAATAAAAAATAACTTATGCGAAGATTATTCCGAATCGGATGTTTAACCAGAGGTAAGCTTGTTCCGGGTTAGGGATTTGCATCCGAGATAAGCTATATGCTCTTACTAAGACCATTAAACTATAAATAGAAATAGAAATAAATTATAAATATTAATAAATAACTCTATTTAATATATATTACTTTAGTAAACAGCTATAGAATAGAAATATAGTAAAACAAACAAGCAAATAATAAATACAGATTTTAAAAAATACACTCTATAACTTTGAAAAAAATTCTAGAAATATTTAGAATATTATCAATTGCTACTATAAAACTAGAAACAAAATTATTTTCGATAGATTTACGTTTGCAATAGGAATACAACAAATATAGAATTAGACTAACAATATTAACAAAGAATTATTCGACAAGAATATATATTCTTGACTCTGTTATATTGCAATATAGTACAGAAATAAAGAGTAACGAAAAAAAGATTTAGATTAAGACAAAAATAAGTCTATAGAGTCTATAGATGCAAAAGTATCAATTAAAATTACAATATCTTGCTAAAAAAGTTGAAAACACTCTATACAAATATACAGAATATTAAACAACATAAAAGATATACTAAGTTATATAAATACAATCGACTTATAATATTGAGACTCTTTCTAAACTATAGGAAGCAAAAAAATTTAGCAAAAATTTAGCAAAATTTGAAAAATAAAAATTAATAGACAAGAATTATCTTACTTTAAAGATTAAGCTAGTTTAAAATAAGACAAATATTGTCATATATATTAATGAATCTGAATTACAAACTAAAACTTCAAAAGAGAAATTTTAATTATCAAAGCGCGTCGAAATCGAAATCGATTTTCTATAGAAACTAGATATAACAAACAATTATATTTCAAATTTGGAAAAGCACGTAATTATACTAAACACAAAATATATAGCAATTGTATAGATAATTTTAATCTATCGACAATCAAAGTGATTAAATATCAATATTTAGATTTTTATCGACAATTAATTAATATTAAAAAAACTGCAAAATATAAAAAATCAGGATTTTGCAAAAATTCGACATTAGATTATACTTAGTTTAATCGAATTAGACAATCTAGAATGCAAAACATATATTATATAGATTTGAGTCAAAATAAGTGTTATCGAAAACAAAAAAGTAGACAAGTTAACAAAAGAAGTAGCAAAAGTAACAAAATTAATATATATAGACTCTATAATTATACTTTTGTATCTTAAAAAACAAATTAACAAGAAGACAAAAATAAATTAACTAACAAGATAGCAAAAAATCAACAAAAAAATATTATATTGAATATATTCTAGAATTATCAAATATTAAAAAAGTAAAAAAGAAATCTTTAAAAAGTATCGATAAACTTATATTTGCAGCTTTTATTCAAATAAAGCTAAAATATAGATATTTTTGCCAATATTTAATTAAATAAATAAAACAAATAGCTCTAGATATATAAATATATATAAAGAAATATAAATATCAAAATATATAATATTAGACTACAAATACTATTGTAACAAGTAGAGTCTAATAAAAACACCATTGAAAATCAAAGTTTTAACTATAAAAATACTATTTTCGATTTAAAAAAATATAGCTTGTGCTTTGAATTATCTAAAAAAACTAGAATAACAACAAAAAAAATAGATTTTAGAAATAGCAAAAAAACAAAAAAAAAGATAAGAGAATTAAGAATTTTTTTACAAACTTTTAATTATATGCTAGCAAATATTAGAAACAATAACATACTATATATAACAATAGTAGAGAGATAAATAGAGTTATATAATTTACTAATTCGACATGTATAGACTATATAGTAGTATAGTCTAAGACTACATACACTAAAAATTAAAAATTAAAAAATATTAATATATGCAAAAGTATACAAATACTAGAATATATAATGTTAGACTACTTTTTCCTTATTTTTTAATTAAGTATATTTAGTCTTAGACTATAATACTATATAGTCTATATAGATTGAACTAATATATTACGTAATTTTGTCTATATCTCTACTAGTGTTATATATAGTATATCAATCGATTTAATGCTCGATAGTATATAATTAAAACTTCTTGAGAAATTTCTAAATCTTTTTATTTCTTCTTAAGTTTTCTTGTTGTTTCTAAGATCTACTTTCTTGTTGCTATTCTAGTTTCTTTTAGATAATGTAAAGTACAAGTTAAATCTTTTTAAGTCGACAATAGAATTTTTATACTCAAAACTTTGATATTAGACTACAAATACTATTGAAACAAGCAAAGTTTAATAGTAAAAAAGAGCTCCAAGTTGAAATTTTAACTATAAAATACTATTCTCGACTCAAAAGGATATAGTATCTGCTTTAAATTATTTAAAGAAGACTAGAGTACAACAAAAAAATTAATTTTAAGAATAACAAAGAAAACAAAATAGAGTATAAGATAATTTTGATCGTTTAATTATATACTAGCAAGTATCAAAATCAATTAATATACTCTATATAACAATAGTAGAGAGATAGATAGAGTTGCGTAATATATTAGCTTAATATATATAGATTATATAGTTTTATAGTCTAAGATTGCATATACTTAATAAAGAAAAGAAAAGAAATATATACAATTAAAAGTTAATTAAACTCTTAGATTTATAGCAACAATAGAATTTAAAGAAGACTTTTAACTTGTAAAAGCTAATACTATACTATAATATTATACGGGAGAAAATAAGAAAAAGATATTATTAATAATAAAGCTTGTAATTTATTACAATTGCTAAAATCAAATAGATGTACTCGACGCAATATAAACAAGTAAGTAGAATATACTTTGTATATTTTAATATAAAAGATTACAAATTGCAACAGAAATTACAACAAAAATAACAAAGATTAGAATACTCTATAAATTAAAAATAAAAACTACGTTCAAAATTTCGATAATAATCTTAAGCAAATAGTATATTTTTATTAAAAAATAATACATCAATTTAATATATTCTTTACAAAGAATAAGCAAATCAATATAAGTATAATATTGAAAAATTTAGAGAAAACAATCAACAAATTAGAGAAAATAAATAAAAACAAAAAACATATATAAAATACCAATATATAGACAAATAATAAATATTTTGTTATTAATTGCGCAAACATTAATCAAAATAAATATTAAACAAATATGTTCGAAGCGTAATTTAAAGAAAGAGATAAAACTTGTAGTATAAATATAAAAAAATATAAAATAAATAAAGTATATAAAATAAATAAAGTAAATAAAATAAATAAAGTAAATAAAATAAATAAAGTAAATAAAATAAATAAAGTAAATAAAATAAATAAAATAAATAAAATAAATAAAATAAATAAAATAAATAAAATAAATAAAATAAATAAAATAAATAAAATAAATAAAATAAATAAAATAAATAATAAAGATAGTAACGCTAGTATATGGTTTAGATATTGTTAATACACTAATAATATATAAAAATTCAATAAATACAATAATTAAAAGAATAATAGTCTTTAGAGTTAATAATAAAATTAAGCAATTTTTGAATAAGAAAAATGTTTATTGCAACAATATTATATCAAATATATGCAAAAATAGTAGTATATAATATCAAAGTTAAATATATATCGAAAAATTAGAAAGAAAAAGAACAATAAAAAAGTTATATAAAATTATATATTAGAAACTAAAAATAGACAAAATAATATAGTTTACAAAAAAAAACTTCTCTATTATAATAGAGATAGATTGCAAAACAACAACAAATTAATTAACTAAATTCGAAATAATTTACAAATCGAATATTAAAATAGCAAAATTAAAAAATACAAAATACAAAATAAAACAATATATAAAGTATTTAAAATATAAATATAAATATAAATATAAATATAAATATAAATATAAATATAAATATAAATATAAATATAAATATAAAT
>JAABUQ010005557.1_pt1 | contig 19940 bp, 21 predicted proteins | sample 5560001 | NCBI WGS metagenome assembly JAABUQ01 (sample SAMN10711888, study PRJNA513371) | rock metagenome | isolation source: Antarctica rocks | place: Antarctica: Victoria Land, Finger Mt nord | collected 2015-12-18
TCTATCGCGCCGTCGACAAGGACGGCGACACGATCGATTTCTACCTGTCCGCGACGCGCAATGCCAAGGCGGCCAAGCGCTTTCTCGGCAAGGCGCTGCACGGCCTGAAGGACTGGGAGAAGCCGCTGAAAATCAACACCGACAAGGCGCCGACTTACGCCATCGCCATCCGCGAACTCAAGGCCGAGGGTAAATGCCCTGAGGACACCGAGCACCGCCAGGTCAAATACCTCAACAACGTCATCGAGGCCGATCACGGCAAGCTGAAGCAGCTGATCCGCCCGGTCCGCGGCTTCAAATCGCTCAAGACCGCCTACGCCACGATCAAGGGCTTCGAGGTCATGCGTGCCCTTCACAAGGGTCAAGCCGCGATCTGGCAAAACGGCGGCGGGATCATGGGTGAAGTGCGTCTGATCGAGCGGAATTTCGGCATCTATACAAGCTGACGCCGATCATCGTCGGGGTGACGTGGCCCTCCGCCGTTTTTGTAACAGAGCCCGCAAGATAGGGTTGTTTGAGGCGGTCAGGAACGCTGAACCTCGCGCTCGTCGCGGCGCTGGCGCTCGTCTCCGCAGGGTGCAACGCCGCGCCCGGCCAGTCGGTCCCGTTGCCGCTCAAGATCATCGCCGATGTGCCGATCGAACATCCGTCGAGCCGGTTCGATTACGAGAGCATCGACCCGACTACGGGCATGCTGTTCATCGCGGACCTCGCGGGCAGCCGCGTGCTGGTGTTCGACACGCGCGCAAACCGCTTCCTGAAGGCGATCGACGGCATTAGTAAGGTTCATGGCGTTCTCGCGGTGCCCGAGCGGGGCATGATCTATGCGTCCGCGACGGGCGACGACCAACTCGCTGCCATTGACGCGAAAACTTTCGCGGTGCGCGCGCGCGTGCCGTCGGGCCACTATCCCGACGGGATCGCGTGGGCACCCAAGCAGGGCAAGCTGTACGTGTCGGACGAGCACGGCGACACAGTCGCGGTGATCGACGCGGCTCGTAACGTGCTACTGACCAAAATTCCCGTCGGCGGTGAGGTCGGCAACACGCAGTACGACAGCGCCGACGGGATGATCTGCTCGAACGTCCGAACGCGTGGCGAGATGGTGGTGATCGACCCCGCCACCGACCGCGAGGTGCGCCGCATCAAGGTGCCCGGTTGCGACGGCAATCACGGACTGCTGATCGATCCCACGCGCCAGCTCGCCTATGTGGCGTGCGAGGATAATACCCGGCTCGTCACCCTATCGCTGGCGAGCAGGACGATGATCGACAGTCAGTCGGTCGGATCGGGGCCCGATGTGCTGGCGTTCGATCCGGCGCTGAAGCGGCTCTATATTGCGGCCGAGAGCGGACCGCTGACGATCTTCGACGTTTCAGCCAAGAAGCCCGTCAGGATTGGCGAGGCTAGGCTTGCGAACAACGCGCATGTGGTTGCGGTCGACCCGGCCACGTACCGCGTCTACTTTCCGTTGCGCGATGTCGGCGGCCGTCCCGTGTTGCGCGTGTTGGAGCCGCACTAACGCGTTGATCCCAGCGCAGGCCGACAAGCGCGCGCTTCTAGAATGCGAAGCGCACCTATGCAGCTATCATCTCGACACTTGGCGGAATCACCTGCCCTCTGGTTTTGGACCCCGATCTCGGCACCGGGCGGCCGCGATCTCGGCCGCTGGGCACCGATCCGCGACGCTCAACTCGGTCGTTGCTGGACCCGCCGCATGGATTCGCCCATTCTCACATCGCCGTCGGCGGCATCAGCGTGCCGAGCCACGCGACCAGCGCCAGGATCGTGAGCGCTGCCGCCGTCTCAAAAGCAAGGCTGCGGCGAAGCGCTCCGATCGCGGCGCGCGGATCATGCGCGGTGCCTTCGAGCGCGGGGGTAAGGCGGAAGCGGTTGAGCGCGGCAAGGCCGAGCATCGCGACAAATAGCGCGAGCTTGGCCAATAGCAGGCGACCATAGAGGGTGTCGGTCAGCCCGAGCACGTGATCGGGGCCGACGAGAGCCCAGCTATTTATGAGGCCCGTGACGACGATCGTGGAGACAATGACGGTCCCCGCGACCGAAAAGCCTGCGAACGCGCGGTGCGCGGTGCGCAGGTCCTTATGCGTAGCTACCGCTCGCGTTCGGCCGAGCACAATCGCAAGCGCGCCGAGCGCACCGAGCCAGGCACCCGCCGCGAGTAGGTGGGCAATGTCGGCGACCAGGTGGACGTTGCCGACTGGGCCTTCGGTGGCCGCGCCGTGGCCGTTCCAGGCGAGCGAGCCAAGCGCGACCGCGCCAAGCAACGCGCCTGCCCACGCATTGGCACGGTGCGAACGGATCAGCGCAGCAAGCGCGATCAGCACGGCGAGCGCGAGCGTGCGGGCCTCCCAGGCCTGCCCGATGCCCCCCATCCCGATCATCGCGCGCAGATCATCAGCCTTCAGCGCGGCAAGCGGCGTCGCGGCCATTCCGGCGGCGAGCGCGCAAATGCCGAGCGCCGACAGGCCCAGCCCCACGCCCGCGCCGACGCCGACGATCGCGCGCAGCGGCAACACCCGCAGGTCGGCCGCGGGCAATCCATACAGCGCGAATAGCGAGATGCCGAACACCGCGCCGATCGCCACGTAAAGGCCGAGACGGACCGCGACGATCAGCGGATCGTCCATACGACGGGCTATTTGACCGTGAAGGCGAACGCGCCCGACGTGCGATGCGTGTCGGCGGCGACTGCGTGCCACTCGACGCGGTAGGCACCGGGCGTCAGCGTGTGCGCGGGCTTGAGCGTCAGCGTTTTGCCGTCGCGGCCGAACGCCGACACGACCGTGCCTACAGCCATCGGCTTGGTTATCGCCATGCCGGGCATCGAGGTCATCGTCACGGTCGCGCCAGTGAAGCGCGGGACCAGCTTCTCGCTGAAGCCGAGCGATAGCATGGCGGGCGCGGCGACGGTCGCGTTGGCGGTGGGGGTCGAAGCGACCAGCTTGGGGTGCGCGAACGCGGGCGCGGCGAACAGCGCGGTAGCGGTGGCGAGCGCGGCGGATCTGCGGGACAGCATCGGTTGACACCTTTCAAAGTTGTAGACCGAGCTATCATACGCAGCGCGGGCCATCCGCCCTCATGAGGGTGACCCGGCGGATGCGCGTATGATCGAACGAGGCTGCACTCGCGATGGGGAATGGGATGTTCGATAGGCTCGATGAAAACTTGGCGCGGCTCGCGGCTGCACCCGCCGACCGACGGCTTGACGATCTGGAACCCTCGGTTTGGGCGCGCGTCCATCGTCGGGCGACACCACAGGCCGCGCCCTGGTCTTGGGCGGCGGCGGGCACGGTGGCGGCGCTGGTGATTGGAGTCGCTGTCGGTGGCGGCGCGGCGGCGCGACCGTCAGCCGACCGGCTCGCCTTTTCGGCGGGGGTCGCGCTCGCGCCATCGACGCTGCTCGACGGTCGTCGGTGAGCGTACGCGGCCGGCAGTTCGCCACGATCCTGATTGCGTTGGTGGCGGGCCTGGTGGGTGCGCTCGTGGGCGCGCGCATGATCGATCGCGCGCCGGTGCCGCCGCTTCACGCGCTCGTCCACCACGATCTCGATCTGACCTCGGCGCAGCGCGCGCGCGTGGACGTGCTCGAACGCGATTATGCGGCGCGTCGCCAAGCGCTCGAAGCCGAGATGCGTGCGGCAAACGCCGATCTCGCAGGCGCGATCCGGGAGGAGCGCGGCTATGGTCCAAAGGTAACCGCGGCGGTCGACCGTTTCCACGGCGCGATGGGGCGGCTGCAAAAGGCGACGATCGAGCATGTCTTCGCTATGCGCACGGTGCTGACCCCCGCGCAGGCCAAACGCTTTGATCAATCGGTGGTGAAGGCGCTGACCGCCGACGCGGCGTGAACGCGCAGGACGTGGAGGACGGCGCGCTCGCCACGCGCGCGGCGGCGGGCGACACGGCGGCGTTCGGGCTGCTGATGCGCCACCACAAGGAGCCGCTCTATCGGGTGATCCGGCGCATGACGGGCGACGCCGAAGACGCCTACGACCTCCTACAAGAGAGCTTCGTCGCGATGTGGCGCGGAATCGGCCGCTACGATCCCGCGCGGCCGTTCGAGGCGTGGGCACGCAGCATCGCGCTGAACAAGGTACGCGACTGGGCGCGCAAGCGCGCGGTGCGTCGGCTCGTGGCGGCGGTCGTCCCCGGTCTGGAGCGAATGGCCGAACTGACCCCCGATCCCGCGCCGTCGCCCGAAACTCAGGTGGCCGACGCGCAGGCGCTGGCCGCCGTGGACAGGGCGATCGCCGCGCTGCCGATCCAGTTACGCGAACCGCTGGTGTTGACCGTGTTCGACGGGCGCAGCCAGGCGGAGGTGGCGGCGCTGCTCGGCATCAGCCTGAAGGCGGTCGAGACGCGCGTACGCCGCGCGCGACAACTGCTCGCGGCGGCTTGAAGACGGGACAGTTGGTCGCGCTGGGCGCTCAGGGGGACACGCGCCTGGCGCGTATGGCCAGGCAGTAATCCTTCGCGGCGAGCATTCGGTCATTGCCGGATCGCTGGGCCAGCGTTGCAGACGAGGACAACCCAATGCGGATGACAATACTGCTCGCCGCGCTGACGCTCACAACCGCAATCGTCGGTGTCGCCGACGCGCGCACCTACGATCTCGTCATCGATCGGCAGAAGATGGAGATCGAGCCTGGCCGCAAGGAATGGGCGATCACATTGAACGGCAGCGTCCCCGGCCCGGTGCTGCGCTTCACCGACGGCGAGCAGGCGACGATCCGCGTCACCAATCATCTGAAGGAAACCGCCGCGATCCACTGGCACGGCCTGCTCATCAAGGCCGACGAGGACGGCGCGCCGGGGTTCAACGGCTTCATGGGCGTCAAGCCGGGCGCGACCTATACCTATAATTTCAAGCTGCGGCAGAGCGGCACCTATTGGTATCACGCGCACTCCGCGACGCAGGAACAGGCGGGGCAATATGGCGCGTTCGTCATCGAGCCCAAGACCGGCCCTGCGATCAAGGCGAACCGCGATTACGTCGTGCTGCTGTCCGAGGCGACGCGTACGCAGCCCGAGCGTATCTTGCGGAACCTGAAAAGCGATTCGAGCTACTACAACTTCAATCGCCGCACGACGCCCGAGTTCTTCCGCGACGTCGGCAAGTTCGGGCTGAAGAAGACGCTCGCCGATCGCCGCGCGTGGGACATGATGCGGATGGACCCGACCGACATCGCCGACGTCGGCAATTATACGTTGCTGGTCAACGGCCAGCCGACCGCGCGCAAGCCCGATTTCCGCTTCACGCCGGGCGAGCGCGTCCACCTGCGCCTCATCAACGGCTCGGCGATGAGCTTCATGGATTTCCGCATCCCCGGGCTGACGATGACCGTGGTCGGGGCGGACGGGCTGCCCGTCCAGCCGGTCAAGGTCGACGAGATGCGGCTTGGCGTGGCCGAAACCTACGACGTCATCGTCGAACCCAAGGACGACCGGGCCTATTCGCTGTGGGTCGAGACCTTGGATCGCCGCGCGAGCGTGCTCGCCGCGCTCAGCCCGCACGCGGGCATGGCGGTCGCCGCGCCCGCGCCGCGTCCGCATCAGGTGCTGCTGATGAGCGACATGGCCATGGCGATGGGCGACATGGCCAAGGGTGGCACCACGCCCGCCTCGGGCGGCGGCGCGCACGCGGGGCGCAGCATGTTGGCCAACGGCGCGATGGCGGGAATGGATATGGGTGGTCCCGCGAAGTCCGCGCCCGCAATGGCGGGGATGGATATGGGCGAGATGAAAGCCGCAGCGCCCGCAAAGCCTGCCGATGGTGCGATGGCCGGGATGGATATGAGCGACAGCTCGATGGCCGGAATGGATATGGGAGACAAGAAAGTCCCAACGACCGCGAAGCCCGCCGATAACTCGATGGCTGGGATGGATATGAGCGGCGGCGGGACGATGGCGGGCGCGATGCCGACTGCGGTGCGCGACGGTGAAGCCACGCCGGCCGGCTCGGCGGTGGCGCTTGCCGCGCGGCCGCAGGGCGGGACGCCCTATCCCAAGGTCGATTACGGCTTCGGTTCGGATTCGATGGGCAGCCTGGACATGGATGGCCAAAGCGGGGGCAAGCGCGGCGGTGCGTCCATAGCAGGCATGAATATGTCCGGCGACAAAGCCGGTGGCGCGATGGCGGGCATGGATATGTCGGGCGGTAGCAGCGCGAGCATGGGCGGTATGAAAATGGGCGCGGCGATGGCGCGCGAGGGCGACACCGATGGCTCGGGCCGCGTGCTCGGGTGGGCGACGGGCGCGCCCTACGGCGCGCGCGTGCTCTCGATGCGCGATCTCAGGTCGGCGACGCCGAACGCCGACGTGCGCCAGCCTACACGCGAGATGGTCATCAAGATCTCGGGCAATATGCAGCGTTACATCTGGACGCTGAACGGCGCGAAGTTCGGCGAGGCCCCGCCGATCCGCATGGCTTACAACGAGCGCGTGCGGATCACGTTCGTGAACGAAACGATGATGGCGCACCCGATGCACCTGCACGGGATGTTCTTCGAGGTGGAAAACGGCCAGCCGATGGACCGGTTGCCGAGCAAGAACGTGATCTCGGTCGCGCCCGGCAAGACGCAGTCGGTTATCCTGACCGCGAACGAGCCCGGCGAATGGCCGCTGCACTGCCACCTGCTCTACCACATGGAATCGGGCATGATGCAGAAGGTGATCGTCGCCAATCCGGACGGCTCGGCCCCGCCTTCGATGGTGGCGATGGCGGGCATGAGCGAGTGAGGCACGCGTGGACGCTTGGCGCGACGCTGGCGCTCGTCGCCGCACCGTGCCTGGCCCAGGCCGTCGACGTGCCCGCAGGCGCGCCCGCGTCCGCCGACAAGGCCGCGATGGACGAACAAAAGGCGATGGGCGGCATGGGCATCCACGCCAACCGCGTCTACACCTACAATCTGCTACAAGCCGATTACGCCCGCGACGGACGTCACGACGCAACCAACTGGGACGGCCAAGGCTGGGTCGGAGGCGACCGGGGTAAGTTCTGGTACAAGACGCAGGGTGAGACGCGCGACAATCATGTCGAGCGCGGCGAATTTCAGGCGCTCTACAGCCGCAACCTGTGGACCTTCTTCGACGCGCAGGGCGGCATCCGCTACGATATCAGCCCCGACCGGCGCGGCTATGCGGTGATCGGCATCCAGGGCCTCGCGCCCTACCTGTTCTCGACCGAACTCCACGCCTTCATCGGCTTCAAGGGCGATGTGAGCGTCCGCGCCAAGGGCAGCTTCGACCTGCTGATGACCAACCGCTTCATCGTCACACCCTCGATCGAGACCGACGTCTATCTGAACGATGCCCGCGAACGTCGCGTCGGCTCAGGCGTCTCGCGGATCGAGACGGGCGTGCAGGCGCGGTATGAACTCAGCCGCAAGTTCGCGCCCTATGTGGCCGCGATCTACGAGGACCGCTTCGGCCGCACCGCACGCTTTTACCGTGAGGCTGGCGATAGCCCCGGCGGATGGCAGGGGCGCGTGGGGGTTCGGCTGTGGTTCTGATCCCGCTGCCATCGGCGCAGAGTCGGAGCTTGGCTGCCGCGCCTCGACCAGCGACGGCCAGTCAACGAACGGTAGTATTCGGTTCCAGCTCAGCCAGACCGGCTAAGCTATTTCACTGAGGAGAATAGAATGACCAACATGCTCAGACTTGCGGCGCTCGCCGCCGTTCTCGCGACCCCCGCACTAGCCCAGGATTCAATGCAGGGCATGGATATGTCCAACATGAAGGACATGAAACCCGGCATGATGATGAAGAACACAGCCGCCAATCCCTACGTCGAGACCGAGATGGCGATGGGTCACAAGATGATGATGGCCGAGGGCGCAAACGCCTCGGTCACCTACGCGAAGAAGATGATCGAGCACCACCAGGGCGCGATCGACATGTCGCGCATCGTGCTCGCGCACACGCAGGATGCCGAGCTGAAGCGCATGGCGCAGAAGATGATCGACGAGCAGGTCAAGAGCCAGGGCGAACTCCGCAGCTGGCTCGCCCGCCACGGCGGCTGAGAGGTTGCGGGACGGCCGGCGTTCGACCGGCCGTCCCTGAACCTCGCGCGCCCGGTTGTCGGGTGCCTTCGGGAGTGTGGCCATGCTGATCCAGCCGATCGACTATTTCCTCGTCGTCTGGTTCGTGCTCGCCGCCGCGTGCACCGCCTACGTCGCCTGGGACCAGTTCCGCGGCAATCCCGAGCCGAGCGTGATGCGGTGGGCCTTCGTCCTCATCACGCTCTACATGGGGCCGATCGGGCTGCTGCTCTACGTGCTCGCTGACAAGGAGCCGCGCCCCGGGCAGCATGAGGCGTTCGTCGAGCCGCTGTGGAAGCAGGGCATCGGCTCGACCATCCACTGCGTCGCGGGCGACGCGACGGGGATCATCGTCGCCGCCGTCGTCACCGCCTCGCTCGGGCTGCCGATGTGGCAGGACCTGATCGTCGAATATCTCGCGGGCTTCTCGTTCGGGCTGTTCGTCTTCCAGGCGCTGTTCATGCGCAAGATCATGGGCGGAACCTATCTCGAAAACGTACGGCGCAGCTTCGTGCCCGAGTTCATCAGCATGAACATGGTGATGGCGGCGATGGCTCCCGCCATGAGCTTCCTGATGATGGGCCGCGACATGCACGCGATGGACCCGACCGAGCTGCTGTTCTGGGGCGTGATGTCGTTGAGCATCATCGCTGGCTTCGCACTCGCCTATCCGATGAACGTGTGGCTGGTGCTGAACAAGATCAAGCATGGGCTGATGACCGCGCGCCCCGGCGCGGAGCCGGGCAAGACAATGGCCGGCATGGATCATGGCGACGGGGATAAGCCTTACAAGGACGACAAGCCGACCGAGGGCGCGATGGCGGGGATGGATCACGGCGACGGGGCGAAGTCGGGGAAAGACGACAAGCCCAGGGGCGGCGCGATGGGTGGCATGGGCCATGGCGGTGGCAAGAAGGATGATCCCTTCGCGCTGACGCGATCGCAGCTCGTGGCGATGGGCGGCATCTCGGTCTTCGCGCTCGCGCTCGGCATGATCATGGACCGCGACACGCCCGCCGAGGCGATGCTCGACATGGCCGCCGTCGATCCGCGCGATGTGACCGCGACCTATGGGCTCGCGACACGCGGCGACCGCGAACTCGCGCCGCGAATCGAGAACGGCGTCAAGGTGTTCGACCTTACCACGTCGGTCATCCGCTGGGCGATCCTCCCCGACAAGAGCGTCGACGCCTACGCCTTCAACGGCCAGGTTCCCGGCCCGAGGCTGCACTTCCGCCAGGGCGACCGCGTGCGGATCAACGTCGTCAACCATCTGCCCGAAAGTACGACGGTCCACTGGCACGGGCTGATCGTGCCCAACGTGATGGACGGCCCGCCTACGTCACCCAGGATCCGATCGCGAAGGGCGGCGTCTATCATTACGAGTTCACCGCCAAACAGGCGGGAACCTACTTCTACCATTCGCACGATCATTCCGATCGCCAACAGTCGCTCGGCCTATATGGCGCGATGATCATCGATCCCGCCGATCCGGCGGCCGAGATCAAAGCCGATCACGAATATGTGCTGATGCTGCAGGAATGGCTGCTGCGCGAGGGTCTGACCTATCCCGCGATGCCGATGGACGGCGGGATGCCCAATTATTTCACGATCAACGGCCGCGCCTATCCATCGACCGATACGATCCACATGAAGCTGGGCGAGACGCTGAAGGTGCGCTTCATCGGCTCGAACAACGGCTTCATCCACCCGATGCACATCCATGGTGGCCCGTTCACCGTGGTCGCGCGCGACGGCGAGACGCTGGCTCCCTCCGCGCGGTTCCAGGCGGACACGATCAACATCGGTCCCGGCCAGCGCTACGACGTGATCTGGACCGCGCGCGAGCCCGGCAAGTGGCTGATCCACTGCCACATCGCGCACCACATCGCGCACCACACCGCGAACAACAATGTCGAGACGCAGGGCGGCGGCGGGCTGGTGATGGTGATAGACGTGGCGGCGTGACCGACGGAGTTTCCAATGGTGAGCGAACAGCCTGACCAGTCCAAACCGTTGGACCTGCGCGAGCGTGCGCTTTCGCGGTGGGAGAACGAGGGTGGCGCCGAACCCGAGGGTCCGCAGCACGGCGAACCGTCGGAGCAAGTGCACCCGGAAATCGATCGAACGACGAACACCGAGATGATCCAACTTCGCGTGCGGATCATCGCGTTGGAAAACCTTGTAATCGCGTTGCTCGGCGGAGCAACCGACGGACAACTCGCAACCGCTCGTGAGATGGCGGGCTGTCTAGCGCCGCGACCAGGAGCGACGCATCACCCACTGACCATCGCGGCGGGCAAGCACATGGTCGATCTGGTCGAACGCGCCGACCGGTTCAAACGCTAAGCGGCGGACCTCATCCCCCGGCTGTGAGGGCGGACGGACGATTGATCGCCATCCAGCTCATCCAATAAGCGGATACCAACGGTTCAGCGCCACAAGATTGACGGCGGTCGTCATGGCAATGACCGAAAGGGAAGCGGCGCGCACGTCGTCTTGAATCTCCCCGGCTTGCCGGACGCCCATTTTCCTCACGATCCCCCGCTCTTCAGCGTTTCGATCAGTTCGCTCGCCTCGCCGCTGCAGAAGGAAAGGCTGACCTGATAGCGCACTGCATTCTCGGCAAACTGGGTCTGCTCGGTCGAGAGCTCGACCGTGTTGCCATCGAGGCTGGCCTGGACAGGGACGCGGTAGCCGGGTCTCGCCGCCAACCCCGCCGAGGGTCTGGCGATGTGCTCTGGTGCGTCCACGGCAAGCGACGGCCCCGTTTCGGCCGCTCGCAGCATCGCGCCGAAGTCGATGTCGCGCGCCTTGTAATTGGGTGTCGCTGCGTTCGCGATGTTTGAGGCTAGGATATCCACGCGGCGCGCACGTAATTCCAGCGCGGCACCGTGCATCCCGAAAATGCTGTCGACACTGCTCACGTGTAGTGCTCCGGCTTGCTACCGACGGGTGTGCCGGCGCATCTATGGATGCAAACGTCGTGCCAACAAACTTATGAGCAGCCCGACTCCTGGCTTAGCCGCGCATCAGCCTGGGAATAAGGTCCAGCACTTCGCGCAGCTTGGCCGCACGGTCCTCATCGTCGGCACCAGTGACCGCGCCCGCGACGCAATATGTGAGATGCGATTTGAGCAGATCGGCCTCGACGCGCGCGAGCGCCGCGCGTGCCGCCTGCACCTGGGTGATGATGTCGATGCAGTAGCGGTCGCCGTCCACCATCGCCGCGATGCCGCGCACTTGCCCCTCCACCCGCTTAAGCCGCCTGGCGAGCGCGGGCTTGTCTTCCGCATAGCCCTGAGTCATTCCCGCTCCATCGTTGAAAATACCCGCATGGGGTATATGTATGCTCCGCGCCTGGCACCGCCAGCCCTGCCCGGAAGGATCACCCATGGATGACATCGCCCCCGGGAAGCCGGGTTCGTGCTGCCACGGCACCGTCGCCGTACCCACCCTCGGCGCGGTGAAGGACCCGGTGTGCGGAATGACGGTCGATCCAATGACCGCCAAGCACCATGCCGATCACGACGGCCAAGCATATTACTTTTGCTCGGCGGGCTGCCGCGCGAAGTTTGTGGCCGATCCCTCGCGCTATCTCGCTCCTCCGCAGGTACCGGCTCCGGTGGTCGAAGGCGCGATCTACACCTGCCCGATGCACCCGCAAGTCCGGCAGGTCGGCCCCGGCGACTGCCCCTTCTGCGGCATGGCGCTCGAGCCGGTCGAGATCACCGCCGTCGCGCCGCCAAACGTCGAGCTGATCGACATGACCCGCCGCTTCTGGATCGGCCTCGCCTTCGCACTGCCGCTGTTCCTGATCGCAATGGCCGAGCATGTTCTCGGGTTGCGACTGCCGGTCAGCGCAACCGCCTCGGGCTGGCTCCAGGCGGCGCTCGCCACGCCGGTCGTCGTGTGGGCGGGCGCACCATTCTTCGTGCGCGGGTGGCGCTCGATCGTGACGCGGCGGCTCAACATGTTCACGCTGGTCGCGATCGGGACGGGTACCGCTTACGCCTACTCGCTGACCGCGATCCTCGCGCCCGGCCTATTCCCGCCCGCGATGCGCGACATGCACGGCGCGATCGGGCTGTATTTCGAGGCGGCCGCTGTCATCACCGTTCTCGTGCTGCTCGGCCAGGTGCTCGAACTGCGCGCGCGCGACCGCACCGGCGCGGCGATCCGCGCGCTGCTCGATCTCGCGCCCAAGACCGCACTTCGCGTGCGCGATGGCGCGGCGGACGAGGAGGTGCCGCTTGCCGAGGTGGGCACCGGCGATGCCTTGCGCGTGCGGCCCGGCGACAAGGTGCCCGTCGATGGCACGATCCAGTCGGGTGCGAGCGCGATCGACGAGGCGATGGTGACGGGCGAATCGATCCCAGCCACCAAGGCCGTCGGCGATAAGGTGATCGGCGGCACGCTCAACCATACGGGCAGTTTCGTCATGCGCGCCGACGCGGTCGGGCGCGACACGATGCTCGCGCGCATCGTCGCGCTGGTGGCGGACGCGCAGCGTAGCCGCGCGCCGATCCAGAACCTGGCGGATACGGTCGCGGCGTGGTTCGTGCCCGCCGTGCTGCTCGCCGCCGTGCTGGCGTTCGGCGCTTGGTGGGCGTTCGGCCCCTCGCCCGCGATCGCCAACGGCTTCGTCGCGGCGGTCGCGGTGCTGATCATCGCCTGCCCGTGTGCGCTGGGCTTGGCCACACCGATGTCGATCATGGTGGCGATCGGGCGCGGTGCCAGCATGGGCGTGCTGATCCGCAACGCCGAAGCGCTGCAAAAACTCGAGACAATCGACACGCTGGTCGTCGACAAGACGGGCACGCTGACCGAGGGCAAACCCAAGGTTGAGGAGATCGCGAGCTTCGACGGGGTAAGCGAGACGGATGCACTTCGCTATGCCGCCGCGCTCGAACAGGGGAGCGCGCATCCGCTCGCCGCCGCGATCGTCGCCGCCGCGCGGGAGCGGAATCTGAAATGGGGAGACGCGGCCGACTTCGTGTCCACAATTGGCAAGGGGCTGGGCGGGACGGTTGAAGGCCACCGCGTCGTCACCGGCACCAATTCGTTCATGGCGGAGAGCGGGGTGGACGTTGCTCCCGGCGAGGCCGCCGCCGCCGCCAGTCGCGCTGCTGGCCGCACCGCCGTGTTCGTCGGCGTCGATCGCAGGCTCGCCGCCGTCTTCGGCATCGCCGACCCGGTCAAACCGACCAGCGCCGCCGCCGTCGCCGAGCTGAAGCGCCTCGGCCTGCGTGTCGTCATGCTAACCGGGGACAATCGCGCCACCGCCCACGCCATCGCCACGCGTGTCGGCATCGACGAGATCGAGGCCGAAGTCTCGCCCGAAACCAAGAATGCGGTGATCCTGAAATTGAAGGCCGAGGGCCGTAAAGTTGCGATGGCGGGCGACGGCGTCAACGACGCGCCCGCGCTGGCGGCAGCCGATGTAGGTATCGCGATGGGCGCGGGCGCGGACGTCGCGATCGAGGCGGCGGGCGTGACGCTGGTCAAGGGCGATCTCTCCGCGATCGTACGCGCGCGCAAACTGAGCGCAGCCGCAATGCGCAACATCCGCCAGAACCTGTTCCTCGCCTTCGTCTACAACGCGGGAGGCGTGCCGATCGCTGCGGGCGTCCTCTACCCGTGGTTCGGCATCACACTCAGCCCGATGATCGCGGCGGGCGCGATGGCGCTGTCGTCGGTGTCGGTAATCGTGAATGCGCTTCGGCTGCGGACGGTGCGGCTTTGAGCCGGCCAGTACGTCAAGATGGCTAGCATTCGCAACTACACCATCTCCTCACCGCCCGAACATCGCGACCATCTCGAACTGACGATCAAGCGCGAGGAGGGCGGCTTCTTCTCGCAATACATGCACGACGATCTCAAGCCCGGCGACACGGTCGAAATCCAGGGTCCGTTCGGGACGTTCACCTCCGCAGGCGAGGCCGACGGCGTCGTGCTCATCGCGGGCGGGGTAGGGATCACGCCGTTTCTGTCGATCATCCGCCACCTCACCGCGGCCGCATGGCCGGGCGCGATCGACCTGCTGCACGCGGTGCGAAGCCCGGCCGACGCGATTCGTGCGGAGGAACTGGAACGCCTCGCGCGCGAGCACCCGCGCCTTCGAATTCATATGTTCTACAGCGAAGAGGGGCTCGGCGGCTCGAAAACCGGTATCGGTCGGATCACCGCGTCGGCGATCCGCGACCGCGTGCCCGGGATCGCGACGCGCCCCGTGTATCTGTGCGGACCCACTGCGATGATGCGGGCTGTCGCCGATATGCTTCGTGAATGCGGAGTGCCCACCACGTCGCTGTTCGTCGAATCGTTCGGCGAGGCCCTAACCAGCGACCAGGACATCGCCGCTACGGTCGCGCGCTAATCTCATATCGGGCCGCCGGTTGCGTCGCTACATATAAGGACCGCGCGAGCTTACACTGAGGCGTCGTGGCCGTGGCGGTGGTGCAGGTCCGAATAGTGCGGGTGGCGATGCCTGAGCGGCGCGTGCTCATGCCAGTGCGAATGCGGCTCGCCGGTCGGCGACCGGGAACGTGATCGTGCTGGTGGTGATCGTCATGAGGGTTGCGCGATAGAATGATCGCGCTCAGAAGCTAAATGCCAAAGTAGCTCGGACCGAGCGCGATTCGATCGGGTGGAATTGGATGTCGTTGACGCCCTCCGCAGGCTCGCCCGGCAACCGCGACTGGTAGTAATAATCGATCGCCGAGTCTTGGGCGTCGAGCAGGTTAAAGCCCTCTAGTTCGAGGCTTAACGCGCGCGTGAAACGGTAGCCAATCCGGCCGTTGAGCGTTGTCGTCGCCTTCGAGCGGACGCTGTTGTCTTCGATCAACGGGCGCGGACCGAAGTAGCGGAGTTGAAGGGCGCCAAAATACGGCCCGAGGTCGTCGACCGCCAGCGCGACCGAAGCGACGCCCTCGACGGCACCGGGAATGTGCTGACCAACCGGGTCAGTGTCGCGAAAGCGCGCGTGGGCATAAGCGATGTCGGCATCGACGGTCAGCCAGTGAAACGGCTTGTAGTAGTTCGAGAACTCGAATCCGATCCGCCGACTCGGCCGGCCTGGCGACGTCGTTCCCGCGTCGCCCTGGAAAATCAGCTCGGAATTGAAGTCGAGGTCGTATATGGCGAGCGTGGTCTGGAGATGCGGGATGATTTCCGTTCTGACCCCGAACTCGGCACCCTTCGACCGCACCAGCCCAGGCACAGGATCGGCGGGGTCGCCGCTTTTCGGATCGACATGGTTTGTCGTGCCGCGAGCGTCGTTGCTGTGGAAGCCGGTGCCGACGTTGATGTAGAACTCCGTCTTCGACCACGGCCCGAAGATGAGGCTAAGTTTCGGACTCGGCAGCGTTGAGTTAACGTTGCCCGAGTTGGCGGCGAGCGAGCTGGCTACGTCAAAGTTATAATAGTCTTCGCGCAGGCCGAGAACGGTGCGAAACTTCTCGCCCCAGCGCGTCGTGTTCTCAAAATACGCGCCAACGCTGGTTTCGATAATGTAATCTCCGCGCGTTAAAGACAAAAACTGTCGAGCCTTGGTGCTGTAAAGTCCGTTGTGAATGTCATCGCGCTGGAATTGCAGGCCGACGGTGTTTTCGGTGTCCCGTCCGAACAGACGGGCGCGCCATGAGTGGGTTGCGTTCAGCGTCGTATCGGTTCGATCGTCAGGTTGCGTGAATTGGTCACCGTTGATCGGATCATCAAGAAAGTAGGTGAAATTTGAGTAGATCCTGAGCCGATTGTTGATCACATAGGCGTTGACCTTGGTCGCCGTGTTCTCGGTCAGTAGATGCCATTCGGCCGACAGGCTGTAACGGTGGACCTTGCCGCCATCGGTCGGATCGATCGAGCTGAAGCGGTTGAGCGTTCCGGCAATGACCGCACGCAGGGGGATCTGGTCGGTGGCGTTGTAGGTCGAATTATAGGCCATGCCAGTGATGTTGAACCCCGACTCCTTTGTTCCGCGCGAATAGCGCAGCACGGCGTTCACCTTCTTGTAGTTGTCACCCTTGGTGAACGGTCCGTCGTTGTGAAACAGCTCGAGGGCATAGAGCAGATTGCCGTTGCCGACGCTGTGCGAGCCCGCGATCAGTCCCCGGTAATAGCCGTTCTCGCCGACGCCGAGGCTGACGAGCGTCTTCGGAAGCGTATCGACGTAATGGACGCTGACCGAGCCAGCGGCAGCGAAATCGCCGTCCTCGGCCGAATATGGGCCCTTGTGATAGTCAAGCTGGCCGGCGAGTTCGGGAATCAACCAGTTGACATCGGTCCAGCCCTGGCCGTGGCTGTGGCTGCGCTGGTTGACGAGCATCCCGTCGATCGTGGTGCGCAGATCGGTGCCGTGGTCGAGGTTGAAACCGCGCAGATAATATTGGTTGGCCTTACCCTCGCCGCTATGCTGGCTGACAATCAGTCCGGGGGTCGCCTCAAGCAGCTCGCCTGGCCGATAGACGGTTCGTGCCGCAAGCTGTTTCGCAGTTACGACCCCGGCATTGGCAGAATCGGCGATGCCGAGCTGGCTGAGGCGCGAGCCGGTGACGACGATCGTGTCGAGGGCTTTAGGCGGTCCGGCATCGGCCCGCTCGGATGCTGCCGACTTCACGACACTCGGTCGTTGCTCTGCGACGGTCGCGGGCGGCTTGTCCTGATTCAGGTTGACCGCAACGCTGGGGTCGTCCGCTACCACGCTTGCGGTGGCGCTTGACGGTATCGTGCCCGCCATAACGGCTCTGATTCCGAGCGCGAGACCATGCATGCGCAGGTTCCTGAGAAGCGCGCCTGTGCCGAAAAACCTCATCGCACTGCCGCCCCTTATGCAGAATGGCTATAAAGTTCCTATCAACGATGACCGTTACGAACGGAGCGTGCAAGTGGTTGCATTGCTACGAACCAACGTAGACATCGCCGGGCGCTAGCTCGTAGCTGCGCTGCAGGAACATGTGGCAGGAGGGTCTATGCATCGGGTGACGGTCTCACTGGACGACGAAACTGCGGCTCAGTTCAATCAGCTGACAAAGGAGCAGGGCTACCAAAGCCGCTCCGAAGCGGTGCGAGATCTCGTCCGACATGCGGTCGAGACCAGGCGGCTCGTGAGCGGTGCCGGTATCCACTGCGTCGCCAATCTTTCATACATCTACAATCATCGGACACGTGCGCTTGCGCAGCGTCTGCTCGACATGCAGCACGAGCATCACGACCTGGTGGTTTCGACGACGCACGTCATTCTCGACCACGCCTCATCGTTCGAGACGATGATCCTGAAAGGCCTGACGGGCGCGGTTCGTGCGCTGACCGATGCGATTATCGCAGAACGCGGCGTCCGCTTCGGAGTGGTCAACCTCGTCAGTGTCGATCCGAACGATGATCACGAAGACCCGCAGGGACATCACCACCACAGCGGATCGCACGCTTCACCGCACCTGAACTGACGTTCGGCGAGGTTCGTCGGTCGTCTTCCGGCACCGGCATCGGCAGCGACCGCGTCCATCATCGGATGATTGCGCATCGCCAAAACTAGCGTTCCCCATCGTAGCCACGCCGGGCAACTACCACGACAGCAGCACGCCCCCCTTCAGGTTGCCGAACGCACCCAGCAACAGCGGCCGATAGACATTCTCGCGGAACACCAGCCAGGTGATGACCATCGTCGCCAACCTATCCAGGTTGAGCAGCAGCGAGGTCGAGGCCGCATGGGTGCGCGCCAGGCCGATCATCAGCATAAGCGGCGCCACGATCCCGCCCACAAGGATGACCGCTCCCAGCCAAGGCAGGTCCGAACGGCGCAGCGGTGCCTCGATAACGGGAAGTCCGAACACGCCACGCGACAGATGGACGACTGCCAAGCCGATCGCCGAGCAAAGGTAGAGCAACGCGGTCATCATCCAGGGATTGACCGAGCCAAGCAGCAGCTTGGCCAACGGTGTGCAGCGCCGAATAGCGCGGCGGACAGCAGCGCGAACGCGGTGCCTGTTCGGTTCATGACTATAGCCTCACGAGTTTACTGTGTTCGGGAACCGTTGATTATTCGCAGAAGTTATCCAATTTTTCCTAGCCAGATACTATAGACGTTGTATCTGGATTGATTGACACAGATTACACAGCGATGCGCCATCCAAAAGGTTGGCGTCATGCCTGTCGCTCGGAGCCAACCTGTTGCTGTCCGTGATCCTCAATGACTTCCTTAGACAAGCTCCTTCCCGCTTGCATCCGCCGACCGAGTGTTTCGATGAAGCTGGCGTAGCGCTCGCGCCCTTTTGCCTGCGCGGTCGCTTGGGCGCTGTCGGCAAGCGGCGGCGTGGCGGTCAGCCAGGCGCGCACGAAAAGACCGAGCGCTTCGAGCGTCATCGTTTGGTCGCGCTCAAGCCGCTCGAACTGTCGGCCGAGCCGATCGAGCCTGCGGGCGAACGCCGCTTCATTCCGGTCTGTGGCGTCGGGCGAGAGGAACGAGGCAACGGCGGCTTCGACGATCGACGATTTGCTCAGCTTGCGCCGCGCGGCGAGTTCGCCCAGCGCGCGCGTCGTGACCGGATCGAAATAGAGGTTGAGGCGGTCCTTGCGCGCCATCAGAGCGCGATCCCGTCGTCGGGGTCCATCGCCGCCTGGCGGGCGGTCGCCCTTGCTGTGCGTGCCAGAGTAAGCGCGCGGGCTGCCGTATCATCGGGCTCGGCCGCGGGTATCTCGACTTCGTTTGCTGTCTGCTGCTGCCCGACGGGGTCCTGCGATGAGAGTTCGGGTTCAAGCCTCAGGCCATACAAGGATTGAACACCTGCGGCTTGCCCCGCTGCGAGCGCCTTCACTTCCGCTTGTCCGGCAGCGCTGTCGCTTCCATCCCTCGATCGCGCTCGCGGGTTGGGACGTAAGGTGCGCTTTGACGTGCGGATCGGTGGCAGCACGCGCGGCTGCAAGCGCGCGTCCTCATAGTAGCGCGCCTTCTTCGCCCGGATCGGATGTACCCCCGAGACGAGCACCAGCGCGTCGGCGGGCGGAAGTTGCATTACCTCGCCGGGCGTTAGCAGCGGTCGCGCGGTCTCCTGTCGGCTGACCATCAAGTGACCGAGCCAAGGAGACAGGCGGTGCCCCGCATAGTTCTTGGCGTCGCGGATCTCGGTCGCGGTGCCGAGCGCGTCCGACACGCGCTTGGCGGTGCGCTCGTCGTTGGTCGCGAAGCTGACGCGCACATGGCAGTTGTCCAGGATGGCGTTGTTCTGACCGTAGGCCTTCTCGATCTGGTTGAGGCTCTGCGCGATCAGGAAGGCGCGGATGCCGTAACCCGCCATGAAGGCGAGCGCGCTCTCGAAGAAGTCGAGGCGGCCGAGCGCGGGAAACTCGTCGAGCATCAGCAACAGGCGATGCCGCCGCCGTTCGCCGTCGAGCGTCTCGGTCAAACGCCGCCCGATCTGGTTCAGGATCAAGCGCACGAGCGGCTTGGTGCGGCTGATGTCGGACGGAGGCACGACGAGGTAGAGCGTAACAGGGCGGGCGCCGTCGACGAGATCGGCGATGCGCCAGTCGCATTTGCGCGTCACCTCGGCGACAACGGGATCTCTGTAAAGGCCTAAGAACGACATCGCGGTCGACAGCACGCCCGAGCGCTCGTTCTCGGACTTGTTGAGCAGCTCGCGCGCGGCGGACGCCACGACCGGGTGGGGGCGGTCGCCAAGATGTTTGGTCGCCATCATCGCGGCCAGCGTCGTTTCGATCGGGCGCGCGGGATCGGACAGGAAGGCGGCGACGCCTGCCAAAGGGCTCTGTTGCAAGAATTCGGTAGGGCCAAGGTTTTTCGTCTGATTTCGGCGATCAGCTTGTGTAGATGCCGAAGTTGCGCTCGATCAGACGCACTTCGCCCATGATGCCACCGCCGTACTG
>JAABUQ010005559.1_pt1 | contig 19940 bp, 21 predicted proteins | sample 5560001 | NCBI WGS metagenome assembly JAABUQ01 (sample SAMN10711888, study PRJNA513371) | rock metagenome | isolation source: Antarctica rocks | place: Antarctica: Victoria Land, Finger Mt nord | collected 2015-12-18
ACACCGTGCTCGCCGCCCGGCACGAGTCGTTGGCTCAGGTCAGCGAGTTCGTCGAGCAGGACCTGAACGCAGACAGCGTCGAGGAACTCGCCGGCCGGCGGATCGCCCGGGTCCGCCATCTGCTGCGAGCCGGCTCGGCCCAGGCGGTGCTGCACGACCGCGCCGGCGACATGCTGCTCACCGTGACCAGCGACGACTGCGACCGGCTGAGCATCACCCGGACCCCGCACCAGGAGCTGGACTGGGTCTCGGCCAAGGTCCGCGAGCAGGACGACGCGGTCCTGCTGGCCCGCGGCAGCAAAGACCCCGGCCTGCGCCGCTGGCTCACCGACCTGGGTGTGCGCGACGCGATCGTCGTGCCGGTCACCTACGGGCAGAACCTGCGCGGGACGCTGACTGTCACCGACCGGCTCGCCGACCATGCCACGTTCACCGCCGACGACGTCACCATGCTGCGCACCCTGGCCGGTCACCTCGGGGTGGCGCTGAGCAGCACCCGGCTGCTGGCCCGGCTGCGGCACGACGCCACCCACGACGTGCTGACCGGCCTGGCCAACCGGGCGCTGCTGCAAGAACGCCTCGACACCGCGCTGGAAGGCCAGCCGGGGGCTGGGCTGGCGGTCCTGCTGCTCGACCTCGACGGTTTCAAGGAGGTCAACGACGCCCTCGGCCACGAGTTCGGTGACCGGCTCCTGCAGGTCGTCGGCGAACGGCTCACCGCCGCCGCGCCGCACGGTGCCACCGTCGCCCGGCTCGGCGGGGATGAGTTCGCCGTCCTGCTGCCCCCCACCGCCGACGGTGCCGCGCCGACCGACGCCGAAGCGCTCGCCGAGCTGCTCGCCGAGGCGGTAGCAGCCCCCGTGCTGCTCGACGAGGCGGCGATCAGCGTCGAAGCCAGCATCGGCGTGGCCAGCACCAGCGACGCGAGCACAACCCGTGACCTGCTGCGCCACGCCGACACCGCCATGTACGCCGCCAAAGCAGCCAGCGCAGCGGTGCACCGCTACACCCCAGAACTCGACCGGGGCCGCGGGGAACGCCTCGCGCTGGTCGCCGACCTGCGCCTGGCGCTGCAACGCGACGAACTCGTCGTCCTTTTCCAGCCCAAAATCGACCTGCACACCCGGCGGCTAACCGGCGCCGAAGCCCTGGTCCGCTGGCAGCACCCCAGACTCGGGATGCTCTCACCGGAAGTGTTCATCCCCATCGCCGAATCCACCGGGCTGATCGAGCCGCTGACCCACGTCGTGCTGCGCTGCGCGCTTGCCGCCTGCCGCACCTGGCGCGACAGCGGCCTGCAGGCAACTGTCGCGGTCAACCTGTCCGCCCGCAACGTCACCAATCCTGCCCTGCCGGGGCACGTCAGCGCAGCACTTACCGAAGCTGGCCTGCCAGCCACCGCACTCGTCCTGGAGATCACCGAAAGTAGCGTGATGGAGACCCCCGACACCACCGTCCCGATCTTGGCCCAGCTCGTCGCGTCCGGTGTCACGCTCAGCCTCGACGACTTCGGCACCGGCTACTCCTCCCTGGCCTACCTCCAACGCCTTCCCGTCCAGGAAGTCAAGATCGACCGGTCGTTCGTCACCGGCCTCGCCGGCGACGACGACCACGCCAGCCAGGCACTGATCACCAGCATCATCAGCCTGGGCCGCGCCTTCGGGCTGCGAGTCGTCGCCGAAGGCGTCGAAGACGCCCACACCCTCCAACGCCTGGCCGAACTAGGCTGCGACACCGCCCAGGGCTACTACTTCGGCCGGCCGCGGCCCGCCGAGGAACTACCCGGCACCGCGCGGGCCCTGCTGCACGCCGGCGGAGTTCCCGTGCCGCGCCACGGTCAGCTTCGTCCCGTCGCCGCTGACACCACCCCGACATGACCCCACCTCATCCCGCCACGTCCGGCACGGGATGCGCGCCGTGCAGAGCCTGGCCGGCCTCGTAGCCCCCCGCTCGTTCGGTCTGTCCTGAACCCGCCATCGGGAGCGCCCCACCGCACAACCCGCCAGTGGGCGGTGTTCAGGCGGCCGCGATTCACCCGTCCACGGCCTCATCCGCCCATCGGAGGAAGTCCCGGAACGGGACGTCTGGGCTCTTGGCGCCCCATCACCGGTTCCAGGCCGCGCAGTGAAGCCGTCTGGGGCGGTGTCGCCGTTCCGCTGGCCAAGGACGCAACCAGGCGGCCATGCACGTGAACTGAAGCAGACCAGAGCAGGACGCCCCCCGGCGCCCTGCCCGCATCCGCCAGCCTTGGAGCTGGCCGGCGAGCACGACCCCGGCCCCGGCCGCCGGGGTGCCACCCTGACGGCGACATCGGCGGGTCCGCGGTGCTCTGCGCTGTGCCCGAGCCCACCTGTTGCACTGCGCTGCGCAGCCGCTCCTGCTGCACTGGCTAACGGGGGGCTGTCCGATCTGCGGTGTAACTGATCTTGTCTAGTTGGTTGTGGATGGGACGATGCGGCCTTCGAAGGTGATGGCGAAGGCGTTGAGGGCAGGCTTCCAGCGCATCGCGCAGCGTGCCCTACCGCGGCCGGTGGGGTCCAGGGCCCGGGTAGCAAGGTAGAGGCACTTGAGCGCCGCCTGCTCGGTGGGGAAGTGGCCGCGGGCCCTGATCGCCCTTCGGTAGCGGGCGTTCAGACTCTCGATGGCGTTGGTCGAGCAGATGACCCGGCGGATCTCGATGTCGTCCCAGCCTCGCCCGGCCAGGGTCTTGAGATCAGCCTTGTTCGACGGGCGGGAGCAGATCAGCGCTGTGCGCTGCTGGTGTCGTCGGCTGCCCCAGCTTGGCGGCGTGCCGGTCGGCGCGGGCGAGCAGCCGGCGAAGCCGGCCGGCGACGGCGTCTTTGGTCAACGGCGGGTCGGCGTAGCCGCCGAGCTGCTCCAGCGAAGCGTGGGGATGCTCGAGCCGCAGCCGCCCTATCACCAGCAGGTGCTCCTCGCCGTGCCCGTGCAGCAGTGCCAGCGCTGCCTGCACCCGGGTGACGGCGGCGGCCGACGCCGCCACCGAGCGGCGCCGGTTCGCGTCGTCGAATGAGGCCGGCAGGTCGTTGGTGCCGCGCACCCGGCGGGGCTGCTGCTCCTGCCCTGCCAGCGCATCCTCGGATGCTCCGAGCTGGCGCAGCAGCACCGTGACGGCATGGTCATCGCGGATGACGACCCGGTCGGCGCCGCGGACCTGCCGGGCGCTGGCGAGCACCCCCAGCCGGCGGGCGGCACCGACGAGCGCCAGCCCCGCCTCGGGCCCGGGGCAGGTGACGTGCAACGCCGTCGGGCGGCCGGGCTCGCTCAGCGAGCCGGCCGCGAGGAACGCACCACGCCACGCGGCGGCAGCGTCACAGTTGCCGCCGGTGACAATGTTTGCGGGAAGACCGCGAACGGGGCGGCCGGCCGGGTCGATGAGGCCGGTGCACCGGGCCAGCGCCGCTGCGTGCTCGACCCGCACCAGGTAACGCGGGTCAGGACGCGAACGACCGGCCGGCAGCACCCGGATGCCAGCGAGGTCGCCGGACAGCTCGCCGATCTCCCGCCGCAGCCGGCGGGCGACCAGAGCACTGTCGAGCTCGGCCTCGACCTTCACCCGCCCGTCGGCCAGGTACAGCCCGCCGGCGAAGCGCAGCACAGCACACACCTCCGCCCGGCGGCAGCACACCCTGCCCGCAGGTAGGCGGCTCAGCTCGTCCTTGACCGTCGCCGTCACAGTGGCCACCGCACACCACCTCCACCACCATCAGCCAGGAAGGATCACGAAGCACGCCGCCCGTTCGCCTGGTGCACCACGTCCTCCTCGCACCGCACTTGGCGGCAGCGGCCACGCGGCAGCTACGTGCATCCCGTTTCTGCTCGCGGGGGCAGACGTCCGCATGTCGCTGTGCCGCGGTGCGTGCCGGGCTACTTGGCGCAGGCCCAGCAGCGTGCCGCGCTGTAGGGCTTGTCCGTCGTTTGCACCACGGCGCCTTCTGGTATCGCCGGGCAGTCTTCTCGGACGTGGAACCGCCTGCCGTTGGCCCGCCCCTCGGGGCCATCGGTGAGCTGTTCGACCCAGCCCGATGGTGGTGTGTACGGCATTGCGGCTCCTCCTGACCTGGACGGGTGGGCAGCGCACCGCTTGCGTCGGTGAGCTGCGAGCTGGCCACATGTTCGGCCTCGCCCGGGCGTCCGCCGACAGCCCGGACGAGGCCAGCATGGGACGCGCCATCGCTGTGGTGCGCCTGGCCGGCTGCTACTTGGTGGTGATCTGGCCGGGGATCTTGTTCGGCAGCTTGTCCTTGAGCTTTTGCACCTGCTTGTCGAGCCGGTCGACAGCGCTGCGGTTGTTCAGCACGGTCGCGCCGCCGCCGATCAGCGCCCCTGAGACGATCAGCGCGAGCAGGCCGGTGACCAGCCCGCCGATGGCGACACCTTTGCCGGTCACGTGCGGCCGGCGGCTCATCGCGAGGCCGGCGGCTGCCAGGATCAGCGCGATGACCCCGAGCACGAGCGCGGCCGGGGACAGCAGGACCGTCAGGGCGCAGACCAGCGCGCAGACGCCGAACACCAGCGCGAACACTGCCGCCGCACTCGTCTTGATTTTAGTTCCGCCTTGGGTGCCTGAACTTGCTGCTGCCGCGGAAATCGCCATGCCACGTTCTCCTTCAGGAAGTGTCGGTGTGAGAGCGGGGCTGGTGCTCACGAGCTGCGGCGGCACAGGGGCGCCGTGTGCTTCTGCCATAGACACGCTCAGCCAGGCCCGTCATGACGCACCAGCCCGAGTGGGGTAGTGCTGACCCGTCGGTAGCCCCGCCGGGTGCTGTCCCCGGGCAGCGCCGATGCCTCCTGCCGCCGGTGCGGCTGCCAGCCAAGCTGGTCGGCTAGCACCTCGCCGTGAGCAGCCGACCCGGGGTGTGTCTGCCGGTTGGTTGCGTGCTGGTCTTGGTCGTGTCGCGGCGTGCTGGCGTTCCAGACTTTCTGGCCGCGGCTCCGATCACCGGGTGAAGTGGGCTCGGTGCCACGTCCGCTTGCCCGGCGCCAGGAAGGGGTGTGGCCTCATCGGGGTGCGCCGGGCGCTGGGCCGCCGGCGGGGTGGGTGGTTCCGGCGGGGTCGATGGTCGCGCCGTGGTGTTGCAGCTGGCTGGCTACCGCGTCGATGAGCTGGTTCCAGGAGTCCTCGAACGTGTCCAGACCGTCTCGTTCCAGGACGTCGACCACGTCGTCGTAGTCGACCCCGACGGCGGCGAGGCTGTCCAGGACGTGCCGGGCGTCGGTGTAGTACCCGCGCACCGTGTCCGAGTCGATGACCCCGTGGTCGTGGACGGCGGCCAGGGTCGGCTCGGGCATGGTGTTCACGGTGCCTGGCGCGACGAGTTCGGCGACGTAGACCGTGTCAGAAAACGCCGGGTCCTTGACGCCGGTGGAGGCCCACAGCGGGCGCTGCGGCTGGGCCCCGGCGGCGGCGAGGGCTTTCCAACGCTCGCTGGCGGCGACGCTCTCATAGTGCTGGTAGGCCAGCCGGGCGTTGGCGACGGCTGCCCGGCTGCGCAGCGCGGCCGCGCCGGCGGTGTCGATCTTGTCCAGGCGCTGGTCGACCTCGGTGTCGACCCGGCTGACGAAAAACGACGGGACCGAGGCGATGCTCGCCAGGTCGTGGCCGGCGTTTCGGGCCCGGTCCATCCCCTCGAGGTAGGCCTGGGTCACCTGCTGGTAGCGGTCCAGGCTGAAGATCAGTGTCACGTTGACGCTGATCCCTTCGGCCAGGCACTGGGCGACGGCGGGCAGCCCTTCGACGGTCGCCGGGATCTTGACGTAGAGGTTGGGCCGGTCGACCAGCCACCACAGCGCCCGCGCCTCGGCGATGGTCTTTTCGGTGTGACGGCTGATCCGGGGGTCGACCTCGATCGAGACCCGGCCGTCGGCGCCGCCGGTCGCGGCCTAGACGGGCCGCAGCACGTCGCAGGCTGCGCGGACATCGGTGGCGGTCAGCGACCGGATCGCTTCGCCGACGTCGACGTCGCGTACGGCCAGGTCACGCAGCTGGCTGTCTACAGCGGGCTGCCCGAAATCGCTTTCTGGAAGATGGTGGGGTTGGTGGTGACCCCCACCAAGCTGCGGTCACGGACCAGGTCGGCGAGGTTGCCGGTCTGCAGCCGGGCTCGGCTCAGGTCGTCGAGCCAGACGGCGACGCCGGCGTTGCTCAACGCCTGCAGCGGATCAGTCATGGCAATCCTTCGTGTTCGGCTACCGGCTGGTGGGCTCCGGGCTGTCGCGCTCCGGGCCGTCGCGCTCCTGGCTGTTGGTCTCAGGGGCTGGTGGGGGCGCCGGGCGGTCCGCCGTCGAGGTCCGCGCCGACCTGGGAGGCGCTGCCCGAGCTGGCGAGCACCAGGCGGAACCCGCGCCTTTTGACCTCGCCGAGCAGGTCGTGGGCCGCGTCGAACGGCTGGACTTCGCCCCGCATCGATTCGTACTCCTCGGCCCAGGCGCCGCGCAGCGCGTCGCCGTGCCGGCGTTCGGCGACGTCGCCGGCGAGGGCGGTGACGATCTGGTCCCCGCCCATCCCGATATGCCGGTGGATCTGCCAGACCGGCACCGTGATCTGACAGCGGCGAAAAGCGCGGTACCAGGCCAGGGCATGCTGGTAGTTGGTGTCGACCAGGGTGCCGTCGACGTCGAACACGACAGTGTCAGCCATCAGCTCTCCTTCGGCTGGCTGATCGGGGGCGGCAGGCCGCCCGGTGCCGCGTCGCTCAGCTACCGGTGGTGTCACCGGCGTGCCCGCGGTGCCGGGTGCCGGGTGCCGCTGTCAGTGTTGCTGGCCGTCGGGCCCTGCGGTTGGGTCCGGCACGGTGCTGCCGCCGGTCGGGGTTGTGCTGGGGCCTGCTGCCGGGTCGGGGCCGGGGATGATCAGGCCCGGTTGGGAGCTGACCACCTCGTTGGGACTGCTCGGCGCTTCGGGCAGGTCCGGCGGTGTCGCGCCCGGGGCGGGGAAGCGGTTCAGGTACACCCCGATGGCTGTCCCGGTCGCTGCTGCCACGATGGCTGCAACAGAGATCCGGCGGACCCGAGCCCGGCGGACTTGGATCTGCTTGTACTGGGCTGCCTGCCGGGCCCGACGGCTCAGCTTCTGCAGCACCGGACTGTCCACAGCAGTAGAGAGCAGCTGGCTGGCTGAGCTGCGCGCAGCGGCGCGTGCCTGAACACCCTGCGCCCAGGCGGCGTGAGCCGCCTGGCTTCTGCGGACCCGAGCGGCGTTGGCCGCCTGCTTGCTGCTGGCCGCGGCGGCGTTGGCCGCCTGCCTTCTGCGGGCCTGGGCAGCTGCGCCGGCTCGGCGCGCCGTCTGCCTGCTGCGTTCGGCTGCTGCCCGGGCCTGTGCTCGGGCTTGCCGGGCTGCCGCCTCGCGAGCGGCCTGCGCTGCCTTGGTGGCCTGTTGCCGGGCAGCGAGCCGTGCTGCCGACGTGCGGGTCGCGAGCCGGCCGGCCCCGCCGGACGCGGCCGCTTCGACAATCTGCGCGGCCATGTCCGCTGACGGCACACCGGACGGGGTGTTCGTCGCGACGTCGACGGCGGCGGTCTGCGCCGCGGCAAGGGTCTCGGCTACCACATCGGCTGTTGCAGCGGTGACGGCCTGCAGCGCCGCCTCCAGGACAGTGTCGATGACCGCCTCCGCTGCCTGGGCGACAACGGTGTCGACGGCGTCGGCGACCACGATGGTGGTGGCGTCGGAAAGAACGGCGTCGGTAGCGGCGGCGACGACGATGTCGAGCGCAGCGTTGACCACAGCCTCGGTTGCCCGGCCGCCGGATCTGACCCGTCACGTCCTGGCTCAGCGATGTCGACCGGTACCGCCTGGGCAACCAGCTGGGTGAGCTGAGCGGGCTCCAGGTGGTTGGTGTGGTCCTGGTCCTGGGTGTGCAGGGCACTGTTGCGACGTGCCTTGCGGGTGATACGGGCCATGCGTCTCCTCCTGGGTGGGCGGTGAATGCACCGGACCGGGCGGGGCCTGCCCAGGCCAGCGCCCTATTCCGAGGTTCGCCGGGTGGTCCGCACCTCGCGTGCCCCGACCTCGGCGGCGTCCACACCCGAAGTCCTGCCGTTTTGAGCACTTGTCCCGGCGGCGAGCTTCTCCCGGCGCTCGTCCTCGAGCTGACGGCTGAGCTGGTCACGCTCGGCTGCCAGGCGCTGCTGCTCGGTGTGGTCGGCCTTGAGCTGCCGGCGGGTCGACACCCGGCGCTTGATCCCCCGGCCCATGCCAGCGAGCAGCAGGTTCAGCCCGAGCATGCCGGCAGCGCCGAGGATGACACCGATCAGCAGCAGCCGTCCGGTGGACCCGGTGATGTGGTAGCCGAGGATCTCAAAGCTGCGGGTCAGCAGATGGCTGCTGCCGATGTTGCTCAGCACACCGACGACGGCGAGGACGCCAGCGACGACGAGCAGTAAAAGCCCGAGAAGGATCATGGAACGCTCCTGGCAGTGTCAGGCCCGGATCATCTCCAGGCACTGGGGCGAAGCCGCGGATACGGCTGGGCTTGGTGTAGCTGCCCTGTTCTAGACACGCGGTCAGGTGGTTGGCATGACGCACCTGTTCGGACCGGACGGCACTCACGTCGCCTGCGGCTCGTCGATCGGGGGTTCCAGGGCGCTCAGCGCCTGTTCCAGCGTGGCGTGCCAGAGCAGGAACCGGTGCAGACCGGTCAGCCGAAGCCGAGCAACGACCTGCTCTGCCGGGGCTACCAGGGCGAAGCTGCAGCCGGCCGCGGGGGCCCGCCGGTGCGCGTCGATCAGGATGGCGGCGGCGACGTCGTCAAAGCCGGTGGCTTCAGCGAGGTCGAGCAACAGGTGACGCGGCCCGTGGCGCAGCTGAACCAGTAGCTGGTCGCGCAGCCGGGCCCCGTCCTCGCCGGTCAGCGACCCTGAGCACTCCACCAGGGTCACCGGCACCCGGGAGCGGGTGAACTCCTCCAGGACCTGCAGCTGCAGTGCAGGGACATACCCCGGCCGTCGGGTCATCCTCGGCCGTGACTGCGGCGACCACGACCGGCGCGCAGCGGACTGGGCATGCCTGCACCGCCCATCTGGTCAGGCCCGTGCGAAGGTCTAGCGCAACACCGCCCACGGCGTGCGGCACTGGCTGCCAGCGCCGCACGGAAGCTGGCTGGCCGGAACCATCTGTCTACAGCAGCCGCTTGTCCTCACCCGCTGGCGCGTCACCGGCGGCGGCCCAGCGCCGCCGCCGGTGACGCGATCTCAGCACCGCCGGCGGCGTAGCGGTCTCAGCGCTGCCGCCGGCCTTCGGGCTCCTCGATGACCTGCTCGATCTGCTCCTTGCGGACCTGCTCGGTCACCTGCTCCTGCTCAGTGACGGTCTCGGTCGCGAGGCGGACCCGCTCGACCGGCACCGTCTCTTTGTGCACCACCGGCTGCTCGGCGTGCAGCGTCACCTCGTACTCGTTTTCCTTGATCGGTTCCCCGGCCATCGCCTGCGCCCGGTTGGCGTCGGTGATCGGCTCACGCTGAATCACCGGCTCCTCATGGGTGACCGGCACCGTCTGGGTGACGGTCTCGGTCACGATGTGCTTACGCAGCCGGGCCCGGCCCGCCTCAACCTGCTGGGTAGCGACTGAGATCCGCTCCTCCGAGCGGGTCATCGCATCATCGCCAGCCGGTCGGGAGGTGTCCCGACCGGTGCCCTGCACTGGTGCCGGCGCCGGGGCGCCCGCCCTGGTGTCGGCGGTGACGGTCTGTCCCGAGTACGGCACGCCGTAATGGGAGAACAGGTCCGCCTCCTGCTGGTTGGACAGCTCAGCCGCCGGGTCGTGGTGCGGCGCGCTCTTGATCATGTCCTTGGCGTAGGGAACGCTCAGCTCACCGTCGGCTGCCGAGGCGTTGACCAGCGGAACCAGCGTCTCGTGGCTGCCGAACATGCCGGTCTTTACAGCAGCCCACTCGGGTTTGCCGTTCTCGACGTCGAGGAAAATGGTCGAGACCTTGCCGACCTTGGCGCCGGTGTTGTCCAGGACCTGCAGGCCCTCGAGATGGTCGGGGTTCATCGTGCGGGGATGCGGCATGCTGCTCCTCATAGGGGACTGGCTGCTGACCGGCCGGCTGGCCAGCCAACGACGACACGTGGCCACAGCGGCCCGTGCGGTGCTCACGCGTCGGCGCGGCACCTCGTTCACCACAGACACGGTCTCGCCGCCCGCCCATGACGCACGGCCTGCCGCCGCCGTCACCCTCGGGCAAAGCGCTCTAATGGAGGCTGTGAGAGCTGTGCTGGCAGGTGCCGCGGCAAGGCCGTGACCTGGTCTTGATCAGCGCGTGGGAGATTGGCGGCTGTGGCAAAGGTTTCGGCTGCAGTAAAGGGGTGCAGATGACGAGCGGGCCGCAACAGCACCCGCTGCCGGCCGTCGTCGCTGCCGACGTTGCTCATGGGTCTCCTACCAGCCGGCGCAGACCCGGGCGCCGGTGACCAGCCCGGTCGACCCGGCTGAGGCGACCTGGCTGGTGCAGGCGGCACGCCGGGCGGCCATGTCCCGCGGCTGTGGGTGGAACGCCGCCGAGGACGTCGCCCAGGAAACCCTCGCCCGGGTGCTGGTCGCAGCCGGCCGGCTGGACCCGGCGGCGCGGCTGCCGTTCGCGATCACCACCGCCCGCAACCTGGCGGTGGACGCTTTCCGGGCGAGCGCCCGGGACCGGCGCAACCAGCACCGGCTGCTGGACCGCACCGACGCGGCGCAGCCCGAGGATGAGGTGCTCGCCGCGGAACGATCCGAGGCGCTGAGCAGCGCGCTCGACGGGCTCACACCGGCAGAGCGGGAAGCGCTGGTGGCCAACTCCGACGGGGTCAGCGTCACCGACCTCGCCGAGCGGGGCTCCACGACGCCGGGGGCGGTCGCCGGCCGGCTGGCGCGGTCCCGGGCCCGGCTGCGGGTGGACTACGTGTTGGCGTTGCGCAAGGTGGCTCTGCCGACCAGGCTGTGCCGGCCGGTGCTGCTGGCAGTGTCGGCCAGCGACCAGCGGCGGCAACGCGCCCTGGACACCGCCGGGCACCTGGCTGGTTGCGCGCCCTGCGCGGAGCTGATCCCGCCGCTGGCGCAGCGCAGCAGCTTTCTGGCTGGGGTCGCCACCGCTCCGCTGGTACTGCTCGGTGCGGCGGGTGGGCGCCTAGCCCGGGTGAGCCAGCATCCGGCAGCCCAGGTCAGCGCGGCTGTGGGCGTCGCCGGCGTAATTGCTGCCGTCGCCGTCCTCGGCAGCGGCAGCTCACCGCACTCGATGGCGCCCAGGACTCCACCGGCCGCGGCCTCCGCCGTCCAGCCAGCCACAGCCACAGCCACAGCGATGCCCGGGCCTGCGCCCAGGGCCACGCCTGCCTCTACAGCGGTGGGCTGGCTACGAGCAGCTGATGGGGCTCCTGTCGCGCTCGGGGCTGTTGCCAAGCTCGCCGGGCAGCGGGTCGTGGCGCAAGGTGCGCCGGTGCAGTCCGTCGTGTCCCATCCGGGTTTTTGGATTGGGACGACGCCCGCCGACCGGGTCTACGTGCACGTGAGCGACCCGGCGCTGATCAGCCAGCCGGTGCTCGCGGGTCACCCGGTCAGCTTCACCGGTGTGCTGGTTGCGCACGGCCGGGGTTTCGCGGGCCGCGACGGGGTGTCCGGCAGCGAAGGCGAAAGCCAGCTCGACCGCCAAGGCGTCCACATTGAGATCCCGGCGCCGCGCTGCGCCAATCCTGAACGGCACGGCCCCTCGACCGAGCCGCAACCGCTGGTGTTCTGACAGGCGCCGCGGCTGGCCGTGACGGCCGGGGACACGGCAGCGCCGCCGGTGGCAGAAGGAGGGGACAGTCTCCGGCCACCGGCGGCGGTCATCTGCAGCTGGGCGGTGGGTGCTCAGCTGACGCCGGGGACGGTGGCGTTGTCGTTGGGGGTGAACCCGGTCTGCTTCTGCAACTGGCCGAACGAGCTGTTGGTGGCGTCAACCGCAGAGGTGTTGCCACCGCGCAGCTGGCTGCCCATGGCGGTCAGCTTGGTCTGGATCTGGGTCATGTTCGGCACGTACTTGCACAGCGTGGCGTCCGAGCGGGCGTTGTCGATCGCGTTGCCCATGAAGTGGGCGATCGCACCGGCGGCAAGAGCGCCCTTGGCCAGGGTGACGACCTTGGCGCTCTTGGTGGCGCCGGTGAACGTACCGCTGTGGATCGGCTTGTAGATGTAGCGGTGGAACGCCCCGGCCGAGATACCCAGATCGCCCAGGACCCGGGTCTTGGGCACGCTCTTGGAACCGACGCTGGCGCACGACGCCGGCGTCGCCGAACCGCTGGCGGTGCTCCCGCTGGCGGTGCTCGACGAACCCGAGCCCGAACTTGAGCTGCTGGTGCCGTTCGAGCCGGTGGAGGTGGTGGAGGTCTTGCTCCCGCATGCTGCCGCTCCGGTGAACAACAGCGCCAGGGCGAGCAGCAGCGGAAGGGGCAGGAAGGACATCCTGCGCCGGGGGGTGGCTCTGGTCATCTGCTCGGACTGGCTGACATTGCCATTTCCGTTCTGTTGACGAGCACTGCAGGGGTGTGCGTGGCGGGTGGTTGCCGCTGTACGGGGCGGCCGGCACGGCTACTGGCGCCGTGCACCGGCGGTCGAGCTGCCGCCGTCGCTGCCGGTGGCGGACTGCGCCGTGGCTTTGGCCTGCTGCGCCTGCTGGCGGATGCTCGGCGCGGAGCGGACCTGGGCGCGCATGGTGTCCTTCTCCTGGTCGTACTTGTCCGCCATCGCCTGCCAGCGGCCGCTCATCGTGGAGATCCCGCCGCCGCCGACAGCGATGATGACCACACCGACGACCGCCGCCAGGGTGGCGTAGAGCAGGGCGTTGACGACGTTCTGCGCGATGTGCAGCTGGTCCAGGGCGGCGATCGCGAACAGGGCGATGATGACGGTGGAGGCCACGTTGGCGAGCAGCGTGCCGTAGGACAGCCCGCCGAGGCTGTTCTCGATCAGCGCCTTGGCGGCTGCGGCGACTGCGGCGCCGATGACCAGGATGACGATGGCGATGAACACCAGCGGCAGGTAGGCGATCACCGAGTGCAGGTAGCCGCTGATCGGGTTGGTGCCGAACACCCCGAACGCCGTCGACAGCACGAACAGCATGATCGCGTAGAAGACGACCTGGGACAGGATCCCGGCGGCGTCGTACTCGCTCTTGGCCAGCGCCTTCTTCACCCCGCCGCGTTCGATGAGGTTGTCGAACCCGACCTTCTGCAGCACCCTGGTCAAGATCTTGGCGATGGCTTTGGCGATCAGGTAGCCGACCACCAGGATGACCAGGAAGACGACGAGCTTGGGGATGAACGTGGCGATGTTGCTCCACGCACTGTTCAGGCCGGTCTTGTAGTCGATGGCGACGGTCGCCATGTGCTGCTCCTTACGGGTCGATAGTCAAAGCGGGTCCGCTGCAGCCCAGCGTGGGGCAGTCGGGTCTAGCTGGTGGTGATCGACGCGCGGCGGTTCTGCTGCCGCCCGTCGGGAGTGCTGTTCGATGCCACCGGGTCGGCCTGGCCCTTGGCGGCGGCGGTCACCGGCGGGGTGGAACCCAGGTCGGCGCGCAGCGCCGCGGCGACCGCCTCGGCCCGCTGCAGCGACAGCCCGGTGTTGGTCGGCTGGCCGCCGACGACGTCGGTGTAGCCGGTCACGGTCACCGTCGACGGGTGCTGGGCCTTGATCCGTGCGGCGGCAGCCGCCAGCACCTGGCGGGCGTTCGCGTCGAGGGCTGCGGAGCCGCTGGCGAACAGCACCGTCCCCTGCGCGGTGCCGGCAGCAGCCGACCCCGCTCCCTTGGCGGCGGAGCTGCCGGCAGCGGTGCCTGCTTCGACGCCGGTCGCCGCCTTGGCAGCAACCCCGCCGCCGCCGACCAGAGCAGTACCGCCAGCGGCCGAACCTGCGCCGCTACCGCCGGCGGCCGCGCCGGACCCGCTACCGCCGGCCGCGCTGCTTCCCGCACTCGCCGGCGCGCTGCCCGACCCCGCCACGGGTGCCGCTCCACCCGATGCCGTCCCGGACGACGGGGAAGCGGGCAACCCCGACGGGCTACCGGCCGTAGCCGGGCTGGCCGCAGCGGCCGGGGCTGTCACGCTTTTCTTGCCCGAGTGGTGCAGCAACGCGTACAGCGCCAGCGCGAGCAGCGCCAGGGCGAGCAGTCCCAGCAGCGGGATCAGCCACGCCGGGCGGCGCCGCCGCTCGGGGGTGGCGGCCACAGCCCCGGTGCGGTTCGGCGACGACGGAGCGGGTGGGTGCGACATGGCAGGTACTCCTAAGGCTTGGTGACGCTTGCCGGCGGGCGAGCTGGGTCGCGGTGACCCGTTCCACCACAGACACGCACCCGACCGGCCGCCATGACGCAACAGGTGGCAATCTGCCCCAGACGGGCGAGGTCTGCTCGCCCATCCGCGGACGCTGCGGTCTGCGCCGAGAAGTACACGAGGAGACGGCACGTCCAGGGTCATCTCGCGGCCGAGCCCTTGCAGTTCTTGGCTGTCAGGACCGCCCCTGCGGCGGGCGCCCCGCGCCCCCGCCGGTCTGGATCTGCACGTGCTCCTTGCGCAGCTCTGCGGTGACCGTCTGCTGGCCGGTGACCTGCTCCACGACGGCGGTGACCCGCTCGTAGGGCTGCACCGCCAGCTGCACAACCGGGACCTCCTCGCGCAGCACAATGACCAGCGGCGGCTGGGACGGCGCTTGACCTGGCGGCTGGCCGGGTGCGGCTTCGGGCAGCGCCGCGCGGTGCACGACAAGCTCTTCGCGGCGCACGGTCACGTCCACCTGCCGCTTCTCGGTCACGATGCGGCGTTCGAACGTCACCCGCTCGGCAGCCACCCACACGGTGGTGATCCGAGCTCGTTCCTCCGCGCGCACCGTCTCGACAGCGGAAGCCTGGCGGGTGGGGTCGGTCGTCATCAACTCTCCTGAGGTCGGTGCTTCGGCCCGCACAGGGACACCGTTTCCTGGCCTGTGCCCGCAATGCGCGGGTCGTTTGCGTGACGAACACGTTGGGTGCCGCTGTCCTGACGTGCAACTGCAGAACCAGGGCTACCGCCCCCGGGCAGCAAAGATGACATGCCGACCATGTACGGGGTCGGAAGCAGTCCTGGCCGCAGGAACCGCGTCCCCTGCGCGTCCCGCGGCTATTGGCACCCCGGCATCAGCACTGCGGCGCCGCCGCGCTTAGCCCTGCTGGTTGTCAGCCGGCAGGGCTAGGCGGCCGGCTACCGCCGGGGTCGCTCGTCGGGTGCGTCGATGACCTGCTCGATCTGCTCCTTGCGGACCTGCTCGGACACCTGCTGCTGTTCGGTGACAGTCTCGGTCGCGAGGCGGACCCGCTCGACCGGGACTGTCTCTTTGTGCACGACGGCCTGCTCGGCGTGCAGCACCACCTCGTGCTCCTCCTCGGACAGGGCGGGCCCGTCCATCGCGTTGGGCATGTTCGCCTCGGTGATCGGCTCCCGGACGACGGTGGCCCGCTCGTGCGAAACCGGCACCGTCTGGGTCACGGTCTCGGTCACGATCCGCTTACGCAGCCGGGCCCGGCCGGACTCGACCTGCTCGGTTCCGATGTGCAGCCACTCCTTGGAACGGGTCATCGCATCGTCGGTCACCGGCCCGGAGATGTCCCTGCCCTGCACACCGGCCTGCGCCGGCGGGGCGCTCTGCCCGCTCGCCTGCCCGGGGCCGCCGGTCGCGGTGACCGTCTGCCCGCCGTAGGGGATGCCGTAGTGGGTGAACAGGTCCTTCTCGTCTTGGGTGGACAGCGCGGCGTCGGGGTCGTGGTGCGGAGCGGACTTGACCGCTTCCTTGTCGAACGGGACGGTCAGGTGACCCTCGGCGTTCTGCTCTGCAGCGGACAGCGGGACCAGGGAGACGTGGCCGCCGAAGATCCCGGTCTTGACCGCGGCCCACTCCGGACGGCCGGTGTCGTTGTCCGCATAGACCGCGTCGATCTTGCCGAGCTTGTCGCCGCCCGGTCCGTAGACCATCGCTCCTTCAAGCCTGTCGGGGTCGGTGATGGGCATGCTTGATCCCTTCGTGGTACATGGTCCGAGGGTGCCACCACGAAAATGGCGGCAGTGGGAAGTCAACGCGTCTTCTAGGTCTACACCGTAAAACAGCTGGCGGGGATGCGCGGGCCGGAAAAACTCGCCGGCGCACAGCAGACCGTGTCTCCGAGCCTGTGCTGGTTCCTCGCTCGCCGCGACACTGCACAAATGTCCGGGTAGGACTTGAGCGAGCCGGGGTAGAGACCCACTACGTCCTTGGACATGGTCGCCTTCGGCGAGCGCAGGCGGCGGGGCGCAGGCAGACTCGTCCAACCGGTGGGGCACGATCCTCCCAGGCGCTCCCAACCGGTGCCGTGCAGGCCAGCGGTTCTGCAGTGCCTCGGGCAGCCGCCCCCGCATCAAGAAACGACCGTGGGCGCACCCGCGCGGCTCGGACCCTTCTACCAGCAGGAGCAGACAGCGATGAGCTTCCTTGACAAGGCCAAGAACAAGCTGCAACAGGTCCAGGGGCAGGTCAAGACGAAAGCTGGCGAACGCACCGGCAACAGAAAGCTGCAGGCCGAAGGTAAGGCCGACACCGTGAAAGCAACCTCAAAGACGCCGGAGAGAACCTCAAAGACGGCCTGAGCTGAGCCGCTCAGCTTCGACTCACAAGCGCATACTCGGCTGCTCGACCCGCCGCACAACCTCACCCTGACGCTGGCCCAGGCGAGTCTGGCTGTCCCCGTGGTGAGGGGTCAAGCCAGACCAAGCGGACAGGAACCAGACGCTCTCAGCCGGTCGCTACCGCCCCGGAGCCACGCAAGGATCCGAGCGGAGCGCGCAAGCACGTGTCAGTCAGCAGCAATGCCTCCCCCCATCCGATGACCGCGGGTGGAGCTGGCCGGCAAACCAGCCAGCGGCTGAACCGGCAGGCCGTTCTGGGCGCGGCGTCAGCGCTGATCGAACGAGACGGTCTGGCCGCCTTGAGCATGCGCCGACTGGGCCGCGAGCTCGACGTGCAGGTCATGTCGCTCTACCGCTACGTCCCGGGCCGCGAACAGTTGATCGACTGGGTCGTGGACCTGGTCGTCGACGAGCTCTACGCCGACCCCGAAGTGCTGCTGGTGCCCACCGCCGGCTGGCAGGACTACCTGAGCCGGCTCGCGCACGGGCTGCGCCGGATGGCGCTCGCCCATCCGCACTTGTTTCCGCTGGTCGCCACCCGGCCGCCGAGCGCCCCGTGGGTCCGGCCACCGCTTCGCAGTCTTCGCTGGATCGAGTCGTTCCTGGCCGCGCTGAGCTCGCAGGGCTTCTCCGACGACACCGCGGTGTCCGCCTACCGCGCGTTCACCGGCTTCCTGCTCGGCCACCTGCTGCTCGAAGTAGCCGCCCAAGGCGTCGACATCAGCCCGATCGAGGGCGACGAGAACCCCGTCAAGCAGCCCGATGACCCGCTGGCCGGCTACCCGGCGCTGCTCAGGCTGCGGCCGTATCTTTCCCAAGCAAATTCCCGAGAAGAGTTCGACGACTCCCTGGCCAATCTGATGCACCGCCTCGAAGCCGCGGTGCCGGGCGACGAGCACGACCAGCAGCCGGGCGCCGCGGCGCCGTGTCAAGAACCTGGCAACCAGTGAGCGATGCCGAAGGCGGTGTGCCGGGCAGCGGGGCTGCCGGCCCGGCGGGCAGTGGAGGGGCCGAGCGCGACAACACCAGCCGGCGCAGCCGACATCGTTCCCGGCATTGCTGAGCTCACCTGATCGTTGTCAGCAGCGCGGTCGGGCCAGGCCAGCCCGGTCCATCGCGGCGAACAGACGGCCCTGCGCCGGGCTGTGCCCACGCAGCTGCACGCCCACCCGCCGCTCGCCTGCCTTGTCCCCGAGCGGCAGCAGCGGCACCAGACCTGCGCAGTCGATAAAGCTCACCCCGGCCACGTCGAGCACCAGCCGGGCGGCGGCGCCGGGCAGCACCCCCAGCAGCGAGCCCAGCACCCCTGCGGTGGCCACGTCGAACTCGCCGGTCAAGCACACCACGATCGACCCGGGCTCGGGATGGATGATGTGACCGGTGCGCCAGGTCAGGGCCTGTTCAGGTCCGGCCTTGACCAGCACGTGATTTCAGGCCCAGTAGAGCGACACCTTGGGGACGTCGCTGAACACGATGTCGTAAGCGCCGGTCTCGAGGTAGCCCAGCCACCAGGGCTGCGCCGGGGTGTGCTCAACGAGCCGGGCGACCACCGCCCGTTCGTGTTCCACGACGGAGACGCCGCTGGGTTCACAGAAGCTCGCGTAGGCCTTGAACAGCGGTGGGACAGCGTCGGTGACTGACCACCCGCTCCTGGCGGTAGTGTGGCCGGCGATTCAGGCAACCTCACCTGGCGAACCGATCTGCCAGGTTCGTGCATACCTGGTGGCCTGCACGGGACCATCGAACCCAATCGTCAGCCGTGCCGCTTCCGCTGCGGTGACCTCGACTCACAGCGCCGTGCCAGCGCGCAGCTACCTTCGCGGTGCACCGACCGCAACGCGCCGTCCAGCGGTATAGACGCGCGCCGACCGGAGCTCTCGTCGGCGGGCTGAGGATGGAAACGTGGCGCAGATCGAGGTTCCCTTGTCGGGTGGGAACGTCGCCGCGGGCGTCGTGCGCCTGGGAAGGACGGTGCGCAAGCCGGTCACCCCGGCTACTCCAGCGGTGCAGGCGGTGCTGCGCCACCTGGAGCAGGTCGGCTTCGCCGGCGCTCCCCGCCCGCTGGGCCGCGACGAGCAGGGCCGGCAGGTGCTGGAGTACGTCGAAGGCCCGCTCGCGCACGCTCTGCCGCCGATGGCTCCCGCCGACCTTGCCTGCATCGGGCGGCTCGTGCGCCACCTGCATGACGCCCTGGCTTCCTTCACCGCCCCGACGACGCCCGCTGGGAGGTTGCGATCCCGCCTGACCGCGACGAGTTGGTGTGCCATCACGACCTGGCCCCGTGGAACCTGGTCCTGGGCGACGACCGGTGGGTGTTCTCGACTGGGACGGCGCCGGGCCCGGCTCCAGGCTGTGGGACCTCGCCTACGCCGCCCAGTCCTTCACACCCCTGCACGCCGGCGGCGACCCCGACCACGACGCGTCCCGGCTGCGCGCCCTGGTCGACGGGTACGACGCCGATCATGCCCAGCGACAGCACCTGCCGACCCTGATCGAGGCGCACACCCGAGCATGTACACCCTGCTCGTCGACGGTGCACGCACCGGACGCCAACCCTGGCCGGACTTCCGCAGATGATGGGCACACGGGTGTCGTGGTAAGGCTGTTGACCTGCGGCAATGCGGGCAGCGTCGGTCGGGGTCGTGTTACTACAGCCCCGGTCGGGGGGTGTTCGGTCAGCTGCTGGGTGGGGTGAAGTCGAAGACGCGGGGTGGCTCGGGGGGGGCGAGGGCGGCCAGGATCGTCTTCTGCCCGGGGGTGGCGTTGGTGCGCTGGGCGAGGTGCCCGTCGTCGGTGGCGAGGGTGACCAGGTGCATCCGGTCGAGTTCGTGGCGGGTGTTGCGCCAGGTGTCGTCGGTGGCGTTCTCGATGACGCGGATCAGCAGCAGCGCGAGCCAGCACAGCTGGACGTGGGCGCGGATCCGGTCCTCGCGGTGGTGGAACACCGGTCGTAGGCCGAGGTGGCCCTTCATGTCCCGCCAGCCGCGTTCGACCTGCAGCAGCTGCTTGTAGGCCGCGGCGAGGTCCTCGGCGGTCAGGGTGGTGTCGGAGGTGCGCAGCAGCCACTTGCCGTCCAGGTGCGATTCCCGCTTGATCGCGGCGACGTCGACGCGGAGCAGTCCGGTCGGGGTGCGGCGTAGGTAGCGGCGCAGGCCGGGCTTGGTCTTCAGGCCCCCGATCAGCTCGCTGCGTCGGCTGTCCGGCCAGGCGTCGCTGCCGTCGATCAGGCTCTCGAGGTGGGCGACGAGCTGGCCGCGGATGGTGGCATCCCGGTCGG
>JAABUQ010005560.1_pt1 | contig 19939 bp, 19 predicted proteins | sample 5560001 | NCBI WGS metagenome assembly JAABUQ01 (sample SAMN10711888, study PRJNA513371) | rock metagenome | isolation source: Antarctica rocks | place: Antarctica: Victoria Land, Finger Mt nord | collected 2015-12-18
GCCGTTCAGGGCGGTGACGTAGGCCTGGTGGTGCTTGTCGTGGTGCAGCTCCAGCGTCTCCTGGGACATGCCGCGCGCGGCCAGCGCGTTATGCTGGTAGGGAAGGGCCGGCAGTTCGAAAGCCATGCTGTGGTCTCCTGGATCCTGAACGAGCGAAACCATGTTGAGCTATGACCGTGACGGGGCCGCGTCAAGCGAGCCGTCCCGCCGCGGTGCGCTCTCCGAGGCCGGCTCCAGCGCACGCGCGCACGATCCCGACCGCTTCCTGACCGCGCTGTTCGCGCCGGCGGAGCGGCGCGAGTCGCTGTTCGTGCTGATCGCCTTCAACCACGAGCTGGTGCGGGCGCTGGAAATGCCCTCGCTGCGCAGCGGTACCGGTCCGATCGCCGCCCTGATCCGGCTGCAATGGTGGCGCGAGGTGGTCGAGGGCGCGCCGCGCCGCCACGAGATCGCCGGACCGCTGGCGGCGCAGCTGTCCACGGGTGCCTTCGATCGTCAGACCGTGTTGTCCGTCATCGAGGCACGCGAGGCGGAGGCGCAGGGCATCGAGACCTGGCAGGACTGGCAGGCGACGCAGCTCGGTGGTCCGGGCGGCATGCAGGCGGCCTTCGCGGAGGCGCTGGGCGAGCGCGACCCGGACATGCTGGACAGGATGCGCTGGATCGGGGCGGCCTACGGCGCCGGCTCGATCCTGCGCCACCACCGGTCGATGCTGCAGGCCGGGCGCTGCCCGTTCCCCGACGAGCTGCTGCGACGGTCCGGCAGCAGCCAGGACGCGCTGCTGGCCGGCGACCCCTTGGTCGATCCGGGGGTGCTGGCGGCCGTGCGCGAGGCAGGTCGGGAATGGCTGGCGCAGGCCGGCCGGCCACGGCTGGGACGCGCGCGCATCGCGGCGGCGCTGCCGGCGGTGCTGGCACACCGGGACCTGGAGCGGCCGTCGGGCGCGTCTGGATCGGCGCGCGGCCTTGGCGACCGGCTGGCCCTCGCCGCCGCCTGGCTGCGCGGCGCTCCCTGATGTCCGGCCTCAGGCGCGCTTGCGTGCGCGGCGCGCCGGCACGGGCAGCTTCTCGGCCAGGAAGCGGCCGGTATGGCTGGCCGGGTTGGCGGCCACCGACTCCGGCGTGCCGACGGCGACCACCGTGCCGCCGCCCTCGCCGCCCTCCGGCCCCAGGTCGAGGATCCAGTCCGCGGTCTTGATGACCTCCAGGTTGTGCTCGATCACCAGCACCGTGTTGCCCTGGTCGACCAGGGCGTGCAGCACCTCCAGCAGGCGGCGCACATCCTCGAAGTGCAGCCCGGTGGTCGGCTCGTCGAGGATATAGATGGTGCGCCCGGTGGCACGCCGGGCCAGCTCCTTGGACAGCTTGATGCGTTGCGCCTCGCCGCCGGAGAGCGTGGTCGCCTGCTGGCCGAGGGCGACGTAGCCGAGCCCGACCTTCTGCAGGATCGACAGGCGGTCGTGGATGCGGGTGGCGGCGGAGAAGTAAGGCACCGCCTCGTCGACGGTCATCGCCAGCACGTCGGCGATCGACTTGCCGCGGAACTTCACCTCCAGCGTCTCGCGGTTGTAGCGGCCGCCCTTGCAGGTGTCGCACTTGACGAACACGTCGGGCAGGAAGTGCATCTCGATCTTGAGCACGCCGTCGCCCTGGCAGGCCTCGCAGCGGCCGCCCTTGACGTTGAAGCTGAAGCGGCCCGGCTTGTAGCCCCTGGCGCGGCTCTCCGGCAGCTCGGCGAACCAGTCGCGTATCGGCGCGAACAGGTCGGTGTAGGTGGCCGGGTTGGAGCGCGGGGTGCGGCCGATCGGCGACTGGTCGATGTCGATGATCTTGTCGAGCAGCTCCAGCCCGTCGATGCGCTCGTGCGGCGCCGGCACCTCGCCGGAACCCATCAGGCGGCGTGACAGTGCCTTGTACAGCGTGTCGACCACCAGGGTGGACTTGCCGCCGCCGGAGACGCCGGTGACGCAGGTGAAGGTGCCGAGCGGGAAGTGCGCGGTGACGTGCTTGAGGTTGTTGCCGTCGGCCCCTACCACGCTGACCACGCGCGCGGCATCGAACGGCCGCCGGCGGGTGGGGATCTCGATACGCTTGCGCCCTGAGAGATAGGCGCCGGTGAGGCTGTCGGGATGGCGCGCGACCTCGTCGGGAGTGCCCTCGGCGATGATGTGGCCACCATTGACGCCGGCGGCGGGACCCATGTCGATCAGGTGGTCGGCGGCGCGTATGGCGTCCTCGTCATGCTCCACCACCAGCAGCGTGTTGCCGAGCCGCTTGAGCCGGTTCAGCGTGCCGAGCAGGCGCTCGTTGTCGCGCTGGTGCAGCCCGATCGAGGGCTCGTCGAGCACGTAGAGCACGCCGGTCAGGCCGGAGCCGATCTGGCTGGCGAGCCGGATGCGCTGGCTCTCGCCCCCGGACAGCGTGGCCGAGCCGCGCGACAGGGTCAGGTAGTCGAGCCCGACATCGTCGAGGAAGCGCAGCCGCTCGACGATCTCGCGCAGGATGCGTCGCGCGATCTCGACGCGCTGCGGCGTGAGGGTGGCCTCGACCCGGGAGAACCAGTCCAGGGCGCGTCGTATCGGCAGCTCGGAGGCCTGCGCGATGGTGCTGCCGTCGATCTTCACCGAGAGTGCCTCGGGGCGCAGGCGGGCGCCGCCGCAGGCCTCGCACGGCTTGTCGGCTTGGAAGCGGGACAGCTCCTCGCGCACCCAGACGCTGTCGGTCTCGGCCAGTCGGCGTCGCAGGTTCTTGAGCACGCCCTCGAACGACTTGGTCACCTTGTAGGCGCGACGCTCGTCCTTGTAGGTGAACTCGACCTCTTCGGCGGTGCCGTTCAGGATCGCCTCGCGCACCCGCTCCGGCAGGTCGTGCCAGGGATGCGTGGTGCTGACCCGGAAGTGCCGCGCCAGGCTCTGCAGGGTTTGGTCGTAATAGGGGCTCTGGGCGCCGTTCCAGGGCGCGATGGCGCCGCGCGACAGGCTCAGGCTTTCGTCCGGCACCACCAGCAGCGGGTCGAAGAAGCTCTCGGTGCCGATGCCGCTGCAGGCCGGGCAGGCGCCCTGCGGCGCGTTGAAGCTGAACAGCCGCGGCTCGATCTCCTCCAGCGTGAAGCCGCTGACCGGACAGGCGAAGCGCGAGGAGAATACCGTGCGATGCGGCTCCGCCGTGTCGCCGGCCCGCAGCGCCTCCTCGGCGTAGACCAGGCCGTCGGACAAGGCGAGCGCGGTCTCGAAGCTGTCGGCCAGGCGCGACTGGATGCCGTCCTTGACCACCACGCGGTCGATCACCGCCTCCAGTGTGTGCTTGAGCTTGCGGTTGAGCTTCGGCACCTCGCCGATCTCGTGCAGGGTGCCGTCCACCTTGACGCGGGTGAAGCCGCGACGCTGCAGGTCGGCCAGCTCCTTGAGGTACTCGCCCTTGCGGTCGCGTATCACCGGGGCGAGCAGCAGCAGCCGGCTGCCTTCGGGCATCGCCATCACCCGGTCGACCATCTGGCTGACCGTCTGCGCCTCGATCGGCAGGCCGGTGGCGGGCGAGTACGGGATGCCGGCGCGCGCCCAGAGCAGGCGCATGTAGTCGTGCACCTCGGTGATGGTGCCGACGGTGGAGCGCGGGTTGCGGCTGGTGGTCTTCTGCTCGATCGAGATGGCGGGCGAGAGGCCTTCGATGGAGTCGACGTCGGGCTTGCCCATCAGCTCCAGGAACTGCCGCGCATAGGCCGACAGGCTCTCGACGTAGCGGCGCTGCCCTTCAGCGTAGATGGTGTCGAAGGCGAGCGAGGACTTGCCCGAGCCGGACAGGCCGGTGACCACGGTGATCGCGTCGCGCGGGATGTCGACGTCGATGTTCTTGAGGTTGTGCTCGCGCGCGCCGCGCACCCGGATCGAGGGGGTTCCCGCATCCCGGACGACCTGGCCAGTTCCCGCGCGCTCAGTCATCGCCTGTCCGGTCATGCCTGCCCGTTTCCTTCGGATGCAAATCGGTTCATACTATGTTCTTGTTCGCCAGCATACTTCACAGCATACTTCACCGGGCCCCTGTCGAGTGGGGCGCAGCTCTGCTAGAGTAGCGAATTGGTGAAAAACTTGATCCAGGGGTGCTCGGGCGTTCGTTCCGGGCCGTGCGTGAAGACGGGAAGTGACGATGGCCGGTAGCGTCAACAAGGTGATCCTGGTTGGAAATCTGGGTAAGGACCCGGAGGTTCGAAACGCCCAGAACGGTTCCAAGATCGTAACTTTCAACCTGGCGACCAGCGAGACCTGGAACGACAAGGCCTCGGGCGAGCGCAAGGAAAAGACCGAGTGGCACCGGATCGTGGTGTTCAACGAGCGCGTCGCCGACGTGGCCGAGAAGTATTTGCGCAAGGGCCGCAAGGTGTTCGTCGAGGGCACCCTGCAGACACGCAAGTGGACCGACCAGTCCGGTGCGGAGAAATACACCACCGAGGTGGTGATCGACCGCTTCCGCGGCGACCTGCAGCTGATCGATTCCAACCGTGGCGGTGAAGAGGAGGGTGGCGGCTTCGGCGGCGAGCGCGGCGGCTCGACGCCTCGGCCCGCGCTCGGCGGCGCACGCGGGGGCGGCGGCTCGTCGGCTCCTGCATCCGGCGGCGGTCGTGGCGGCACGTCCGGCGGCTGGGACGCGCCCGGCGGCAGCGACCTGGACGACGAAATCCCGTTCTGAGCCCCGTTCTGGGCCCCGTTCTGGGCGATGCGCTGTCGCGGTTCCGACTCGGGCGGAGCCGCACCGTGAGACCGACCGCCGGACGCCCTCCCGATCCCGGCACCCCTGCGCGCCGAACAGCCCCGGTCCCTGCGGACCGGCGTGACGCGCGCCCCACCATGACGGATCCCAATTGAGCGACACGCCAGAACTTCCTGTCCCTCCCGGCGCCCCGTCGGACATCCTCCCGGTCACCATCGAGGAGGAGATGCAGTCCTCCTACCTCGCCTACGCGATGTCGGTGATCGTCAGCCGCGCCCTGCCGGACGTGCGCGACGGGCTGAAGCCGGTGCACCGGCGCATCCTGTACTCCATGCGCGAGAGCGGGTTCGTGCCGGACAAGCCGTATCGCAAGTCCGCGCGCGCCGTCGGCGACGTGATGGGCAAGTACCACCCGCACGGCGACGCCTCGATCTACGACGCCATGGTGCGCATGGCGCAGTCCTGGTCGATGCGCGTCAAGCTGATCGACGGGCAGGGCAATTTCGGCTCGGTGGACGGCGATAGCCCGGCGGCGATGCGCTACACCGAGGCCCGGCTGGCGCGCGCGGCGATCTTCCTGCTCGACGACATCGACAGCGACACGGTCGACTTCCAGCCCAACTACGACGAGAACGAGGTCGAGCCGAAGGCCCTGCCGGCCTCCTACCCGAACCTGCTGATCAACGGCGCCGCCGGCATCGCGGTGGGCATGGCGACCAACATCCCGCCACACAACCCGGGCGAGGTGATCGACGCCACGCTCGCCATGATCGCCGAGCCGGATATCGGCCTCGACGCGCTGATGGCGATCATACCGGGGCCGGACTTCCCGACCGGCGGCATCATCCTCGGCCGCGCCGGCATACGCTCGGCCTTCGAGACCGGGCGCGGCTCGGTGCTGATACGCGCGCGCGCCTCGTTCGAGGACATCAGGCGCGACCGCCGCGCCATCATCATCACCGAGATCCCGTTCCAGGTGAACAAGTCGACCCTGCAGGAGCGCATCGCCGACCTGGTGCGCGCCAAGCAGGTCGAGGGCATCTCCGACATACGCGACGAGAGCGACCGCTCCGGCATGCGCATCGTCATCGAGATCAAGCGCGACGCGACCCCCGAGGTAGTGCTCAACCAGCTCTACCGCTTCACCCAGCTGCAGACGACGTTCGGGGTCAACATGGTCGCCCTCGATGGCGGCCAGCCCAGGCTGATGGGGGTGCGCGACGCGCTGGTCGCCTTCATTGCCTTCCGCGAGGAGGTGATCCTGCGTCGGGCGCGGTTCGACCTGTCCAAGGCGCGCGAGCGTGCCCACCTGCTGGTCGGGCTGGTCATCGCGGTGTCCAACATCGACGCCGTGATCGCCCTGATCCGCTCGGTGCCGGACGCCGCCACGGCGCGCGCCGAGCTGATGCGACGCGACTGGGACGCCGCCGACGTCGCACCGCTGCTGGCGCTGATCCACGACGAGGGCAACCTCGTCGAGGATGGCCGCGTGCACCTGACCGAGGCGCAGGCGCGCGGCATCCTGGAGCTGCGCCTGCAGCGCCTGACCGGGCTGGAACGCGAGAAGATCCAGAACGAGCTGAGCGAGGTCGCAGTACGCATCGAGGACCTGCTGGGCATCATCGGCAGCCGGGTGCGCCGGCTCGAGGTGATGCGCGACGAGCTGCTGGCGATACGCGCCGAGATCGCGGTGCCGCGCGCAACCGAGATCTCCGACGTAGCCGGCGACCAGACCGACGAGAGCATGATCGAGCCGGGCCAGATGGTGGTCACCATCACCCGCGACGGCTTCATCAAGCGCACCCCGCTCGACATCTTCCGCGCTCAGAACCGCGGCGGCCGCGGACGCACGGCGGCGGGCCGGCGCGGCGACGACATCATCACCCGTTCGTTCAACGCGCACACCCACCAGTGGGTGCTGTTCTTCTCGTCGGGCGGCAAGGCGTACCGGGAGAAGGTCTGGCGGCTGCCGGAGGCCAGCCCGACCTCGAAGGGACGCGCGCTGGTCAACCTGCTGCCCGAGTTGGGGGGAGACTCCATCACCACGGTGCTGCCGCTGCCGCAGGACGAGAGCCTGTGGGAGAGCCTGCACCTGGTGTTCGCGACCGCCAGCGGCAACGTCCGGCGCAACCGGCTGAGCGACTTCCGCAACGTGCGCGCCTACGGGCTGATCGCGATGAAGCTCGATAACGATGGACAAGGTGGAAGCGATCGGCTGATCGGCGTCGCCACCTGCCGCGACGGCCAGGACGTGATGCTGGCGACACGGCTGGGCCGCTGCATCCGCTTCCAGATCGGCGACGAGACGCTGCGGGTGTTCGCCGGGCGCGACAGTTCCGGCGTGCGCGGGATCAGGCTGGCAGCCGGCGACGAGGTCAACAGCCTGTGCGTGCTGAACCACGTGCGCGCCGACGTGGCCGAGCGCGCCGCTTACCTGCGCATGGTCTCCGCGCGGCGACGGCTGGAGAGTGCGGCCGAGGAGAACGTCGCCGAGCCGGAGCTGTCCGAGGACAGCGCCGAGGAGGTGGCGCCCGCGGATGCCTCGATCGGTCCCGACCGCTTCGCGGAACTGGAGGCGGCCGAGGAAGTGCTGCTGACCGTCACCGACGGCGGCTTCGGCAAGCGCAGCTCCGCCTACGACTACCGGGTCAGCGGACGCGGCGGGCAGGGCATCGCCAACGTCACGCTTGCGCCGCGCAATGGCACCGCGGTGGTGGCGACGCTGCCGGTGCTGAACGGCACCGACGTCATGCTGATGACCAACGCCGGACGGCTGATCCGGGTGCCGGTCGACCAGGTGCGGGTGACGGCACGGCAATCCATGGGCGTGACCCTGTTCCGGCTCAGCGACGGCGAGGTGGTCGCCAGCATCTTCCCGGTGCTGGACGACGAGCCAGCTCCGGAGGACGGGTCCGTGTTCGACGAGACTGTGGGCCAGAGTGGCACGCCCGGCGAGGCCGGCGATGGCTGAGGCCGGCTCGCATGTCGGGCTCTACCCCGGCACCTTCGATCCGGTCACCACGGGCCATCTCGACATCATCGAGCGCGCCGTGCGGCTGGTGGAGCGGCTGGTGGTCGGCGTGGCAGCCAACGTCGGCAAGCAGCCGCTGATGACCCTGGACGAGCGGGTCGATTGCGTGCGCACCGAGGTGGCACCGATCATCGAGCGCACCGGCGTGCCGGTCGAGGTGGTCGGGTTCGACACGTTGCTGGTGCAGTGCGCCCGTCAGCATGGGGCCGGCATCATCCTGCGCGGCCTGCGCGTGGTCACCGATTATGACTATGAAGTGCAGATGTTCGGCATGAACCATCGGCTCGATCCGGGCATTGAGACGGTGTTCCTGATGGCGACCGAGCGCCACCAGTTCATCTCCTCCCGCCTGGTCAAGGAGATCGCGTATCTCGGCGGGGACATCTCCTCGTTCGTGCCCGGCTACACGCTCGGCAAGATCCTCGCCAAGCTCGCCTGAGCCTGAGTCCGTTTTACCGTCATTCCTGGAGGGACATCCCCATGTCCGACACGACGACCCGATCCACCGACACCCTGGCCGCCGACACCCTGGTGCTGGAACTCGAGACCGGCGGTCGGGTGGTGATCCGGCTTCGACCGGACCTCGCCCCGCTCGCCGTCGAGCGCCTGCGCACGCTGAGTGCGGAAGGCTTCTACGACAACGTGCCGTTCCACCGGGTGATCGAGGGCTTCATGGCCCAGAGCGGTGACCCCACCGGCACCGGCAGCGGCGGCAGCGAGCTGCCGGACCTGAAGTCCGAGTTCACCCGCGAGGCCAAGTTCGTGCGCGGCACCCTGGGCATGGCGCGCACGGCGCATCCGCACAGCGCCAACAGCCAGTTCTTCATCATGTTCGCGCCGGCGCCCAGCCTGGACGGCCAGTACAGCATTGCCGGCGAAGTGATCGAAGGCATGGAGCATGTCGACCAGATCAAGCGTGGCGCGGGCTCAAGCGGTGTAGTACAGGGCCCACACAAGATCCTGCGCATGCGTCCTGGCGACAAGGCCGCCTGACGCATCGCGGGTTTCCGCGCGGCGGTTGGCCCAGTGTCGGCCGCCTGCATGAGCCGGTAGCTCAGCGGTAGAGCATTCGACTTTTAATCGAATGGCCGTGGGTTCGAATCCCACCCGGCTCACCAACCTCGCCTGTTCCGTCAGGAAGCGTCCAGCACGAGGGTCTCGGCCGGCTTGATGGGATGGCCCAAATAGGCCGGCAGCACCACGTCCGGCGTTCCCTGCATGCGTATCGCGCCCTGGTCCAGCCAAAGCACCCTGGTGCACCAGGCGGCGATCACGTCGGGCTGGTGGGTCGAGATCACCAGGATCTCGGCCTGCTGCACCAGTTCCTCCAGCCGGCTGCGCGCCTTCAGCATGAAGCCGGCATCACCGGCCAGGAACCACTCGTCCATCAGCAGCACCTGGGGCCGGATCGACGTCGCCAGCGCGAAGCCGAGCCGCACCACCATGCCCGAGCTGTAGGTGCGCACCGGCATGTCGAGGAAGCCGCCGAGGTCGGCGAACGCCTGCACGTCGTCCTCCAGGGCGCGTATCGCCTGCGGCCGCAGCCCCGCATAGAGCCCGCGCAGGCCGATATTCTCGCGTCCGGTCAGGTCGAAGTTCATGCCCAGGCCGGTATCGAGCAGGGTGTGCAGTTCGCCGCGCACCGTCACCCTGCCGCAGACCGGCTCGTAGATGCCGGCCAGCGTGCGGAGCAATGTCGTCTTGCCGGCGCCGTTGCCGCCGACCAGCCCGAGCCGCTCACCCGGCACCATCGAGAAGGACAGCCCGCGCAGCGCGTGCACCACCATGCGGCGCTGCGGGTCCTCGCGCAGCCGGCTGGAGGCCGCCGCCGCGACGGTCTTCTTCAGCGAGCGCGCGGTGCCGTGATACAGCGGGAACAGCACGTGCAGGTCGTGCACGTCGATGCTGGCCATGGCGTCAGACCCAATAGGCGAGGCGTGCGCGCACGCGGGTGAACATCAGGGCGCTCAGCACGCAGAGTGCCACGCTGAAGCCGACCGCCGCCCACACCACGTCCGGCGTCAGCGTGCCTCCCAACAGCGGCCGGCGCACGATCTCGAGCAGGTCGAAGAATGGGTTCAGCTTCAGCCAGTCGCGTCCGTGCCGCATCAGCTCCGGCTTCCAGATGATCGGCGTGATGAAGAACACGATCTGCAGGATGCTGCCGATGATCGGCGTGATGTCGCGGAAGCGCGCGCCGAGGGCGCCCAGCAGGATGCAGGCGGCGATCCCGTCCAGCAGCCAGAGCAGCAGGCCGGGCAGGACCTGCAGCATCGCCAGGCCGGGCCAGACCCGGAACAGCGCGAACACCGCCAGCACCACGACGACGTTGTGCGCCAGCACCAGCAAGTTGCGCAGCACGACCCGTGCCGCGTGCACCATGAACGGCATCCGGAGCGAGCGGATCATGCCCTCGGACTGGGTGAAGCAGGACGTCGACTCGTTCACGATGCCGGAGATGAAGCCCCACAACACCAGCGAGAGCGTCAGGAAGGGCAGGTACTCGTGCAGGTCCATCTTGAACAGGAAGGCGTAGATCACGCCCATCGAGCCCACCATGATGGCGGTCGAGGCGGTCAGCCAGAACGGGCCCAGCACCGAACCCCGATAGCGCAGCTTCACGTCCAGCCAGCCGAGCTTCCAACACAGGCGCCACAGCTTGAGGCTACCGCGCAGGTCGGCACCGGCATGGCGGAAACGCGTCCCGGCCGTCTCGGGGAACAGGTCGAGAACCGGCTCGCTATCTCCGTGCGAAGGCACGGGCTGGGGCGGGGACGTCATGTTCATGGCCGCCATCCTACCATCGTGGAGAAGCGGATGGTGCCCAGGGGCGGAGTCGAACCACCGACACTGCGATTTTCAGTCGCATGCTCTACCAACTGAGCTACCTGGGCCCAAGACCGGCACTGGCCGAAGGCGTCGCTCCGGCCGGCTGCCGGAGCGTTTGGTGGCGGAGGCTTTAACCCAGCTTTTTCGGTTGATCAAGCGGGCGGCAGCCGGTCTTCGTCGTCCCCAGGCGGCAGCCGGTCCTCGTCATCCTCGTCGGGATCGATGCGAAGCGACGGCGTGCGGTACTGGCCGGAGAACCAGCGGCCGAGATCCACGTCGGCGCAGCGTTTGGAGCAGAACGGCCGCACCTGCGGCACGGTCTCGCGTCCGCAGATCGGGCAACTTCCGGAAGCGGCGGTGTTCTCAGCCATTCTCGATCGTCCAGCAGAGCTCGGGCAGGGTCGGGTCCATCCTCAGCGAGATAGGCATCAAGCTGCGCCGCGTAAACTCCGCGAGCGCCTCGGTATCGGCCTGCAGCGCCGTGACCAGGGCGATGCTGCCGCGGATCGCGAGTGGCGCGTGCAGCGGGCCGCCCAGGGCGAGGGCGGCGCGCAGGGCGGCGAGCCCGGCGCCGAGCGGGCTGCGCAGCAGTTCGTGCAGCGGCGGGTGGATGCGCGGACGCAGGATCTCTGCCAGCCCGAGCGAAGTGAAGCCGAGCAGGCGCGGCCGCAGCGGATCGCGCGCCAGGGCCGCCTCGATGTCCGGCGCCAGCGCCGCCCGCTTGCGCGACGCGAGCCCCGCGAGGTCGAGCAGGATCGCGCCGGACAGGTTGCGCAGCCGCAGCTGGTGCATCAGCCCCGGGATCGCGGCGCGGTTGGCGGCGAACTGCACGGTCTGCTTGGGTCGCCGCTCGGCACTGGTGCCGGCGCCGTCCATGTCGATCGCCACCAGGGCCGGGGTCGGGTGGATGCTGGCCTGCAGGCCGCCGGGGAGGGCCACGTCGCGCTGCGCGAGGCCTTCGACCACGGTCTCCAGCGCATCGTCGAAGGCGAGCCGGACGATACGCACGCGATCGCCGAGCGGGCCGCGCAGCCGGGCCACGACCGCGGCGTCGTCGCACTCCACCGGCGTCTCCGGCCAGGCCAGCGTCAGGCGACGCAGCGCGTCCGGCCCGCGCGCGACCAGCCCCTGCGTGCCGTCATGCCGTGCCAGCCGACCGCGTTCGGCTTCGGTCAGCGCGGCGGAAAGCCTCGGGCCCTTGCCGCCCTGGGCGCTTCGCGTCACCCGCACCCCGACCAGGCTGCCTTCGCCGTGTCCGGAGGCGCCGTCCTTGTCGGGCAGGAAGCCGCTCTCCTGGCCGATGGCGACGAAGGAACCGCCGAGTGCCGGCAACACCGCGTCGATGCGGCCGAGATGGATGTCGCCGACGCCGTCCGGAGCGGCGGGGCGGTGCAGCGCGTAGTCCAGCAGCACCCCGTCCTGCACGACCGCGATGCGTATCTCGCCGGGGCTGCAGGAGGCCAGGATGCGTGCGCTCAAACCAGGGCGCCGTGGCCGCGCAACAGCTGCGCGGTCTCGAACAGCGGCAGTCCGACCACGTTGGAGTAGCTTCCGGAAAGGAAGCGCACGAAGGCGGCGGCGTGGCCCTGCACCGCGTAGCCGCCGGCCTTGCCGTGCCAATCGCCGGTGGCGATCAGCGCGTCGGTCTGCGCCGCGGTCATGCGCGAGAAGGCGACCACGCTCTCGACCACGCGCATCGAGCGTCCGCCTGGGTGCAGCAGCACGACGGCGGTGATCACCCGATGGCGCCGGCCCGACAGCAGGCCCAGGCAGCGACGGGCCGTGGCCTCGTCCTCCGCCTTGGGCAGGATGCGCCGGCCGAGTGCCACCACGGTGTCGGCGCCCAGGATCAGCGTGCCGGCATCGTGCCCCGACGCCGCCTGCGCCTTGGCGCGCGCGATGCGCTCGACGTACGGGCGCGGCAGCTCGTCGCGCGACGGCGTCTCGTCGACGGCGGGGGCGAAGATCACGGCCGGACGGATGCCGATCTGGGCCAGCAGCTCGCGGCGCCTTGGGGAGGAGGAGGCAAGGACGAGCGGTGGCCCCGAGCCGGGCGGCAGGACCTCGTGCTCCGGCATGCCTACTTGAAGCGGAAGGTGATTCGACCCTTGGACAGGTCGTACGGGGTCATCTCGACATTGACCCGGTCGCCGGCCAGCACGCGTATGCGGTTCTTGCGCATCTTGCCGCTGGTATGGGCCAGGATCGTGTGCTCGTTGTCGAGCTTCACCTTGAACATCGCGTTCGGCAGCAGCTCCATCACGGTGCCGCTGAATTCGATCATGTCCTCTTTAGACATCGTGTTCTTCTATGGGGTGGCAGAGCATCCTGGCCTCCTGGTCAGTCGTGTCGGCAGGCCCCGGATGGGGCACGCCGCCGTTTCGCATGGTTTACGGGATTGTGAGCGGCGGAACATGAGGATTGCCGCCGCAACGGTCAAGCTCGGGGTCAGGCGTCGGACCTAGAGCAGCAGCAGTTCAAGTGGGATTGCCTTGCGATCCCACTTGAACTGATAAAGCTGCTCTTTCCTCAGTCAAGCGGAGCATGGTCAAGCTGACCATGCTCCAGCCAGCCTGATCGAGACGCTACCGGCATGCGCATCGAGCCCCTCGGCGGTCGCCAGCGCCACGGCGGCAGGACCGACCGCGCGCAGGGCGGCGTGGTCCATCTGCATCCAGGTGGTGCGCTTGAGGAAATCGTACACCGACAGGCCGGAGGCGAAGCGGGCGGTGCCGCTGGTCGGCAGCACGTGGTTGGGACCGCCGACATAGTCCCCGATCGCTTCGGGACAGTCGCGTCCGACGAAGATCGCGCCGGCATGACGGATCGCGTCGAACACCGAACCGGGGTCGGCCAGCATCAGCTGCAGATGCTCCGGGGCCAGCCGGTTGACCAGCTCCGTTGCACTATCCAGGTCGGGCACCAGGATGATCGCGCCGTGGTCGCGCCAGCTCGCCCCCGCGATGGCGGCGCGCGGCAGCGTGCGCAATGCCTGCTCGACGGCAAGTGCGACGGCGTCGGCGAGGGCCGCGCTGTCGGTGACCAGGATGGACTGCGCCATCTCGTCATGTTCCGCCTGGGCGAGCAGGTCGAGTGCCACGTGGTCGGGATCGTTGGCCGCATCCGCGACGATCACCACCTCGGACGGGCCGGCGATGCTGTCGATGCCGACGCTGCCGAACACCTGCCGCTTCGCCTCGGCGACGTAGGCGTTGCCAGGCCCGACGATGCGGTCGACCGGCCGGATGCGTTCGGTGCCGTAGGCCATCGCCGCGACCGCCTGGGCGCCGCCGATGCGGTAGATCTCGTCCACACCCGCGCGACGCGCCGCCGCGAGCACCAGCGGGTTGAGTATGCCATCAGGCGTCGGCACGCACATGGCGATGCGCGCCACCCCGGCGACGCGCGCGGGCAGGGCGTTCATCAGCACCGAGGACGGGTAGGCCGCCTTGCCGCCGGGCACGTACAGCCCGACCGCATCCAGGGCGGTCCAGCGCAGGCCGAGCCGGATGCCGACTTCGTCGCGGTGGGTGATGTCGGCGGGGCGCTGCAGCCGGTGGAACGCCTCGATGCGGGTGGCGGCGAGGTCGAGCGCCTCGTGCAACGCGGGCGGCACCGCCGCGCAGGCGCGGTCGACCTCATCGCTGCCGATGCGCAGACGGTCCAGGGTCAGCGTCAGTCGGTCGAAGCGGGCGGTGTATTCGCGCACGGCCTCGTCACCGCGCAGCCGCACGTCCTGCAGGATCGCCGCCACCGGCTGGTCGACGCGAGCGGCGCTGCTTCGGCGTGCTGCGAGCAGGCCGGCCAGGTCGCGCTCGAAGGTTGCTTCCCGCGCGTCGAGCCGCTTCACGCCGAGCTACCCAGGGTGCTTCGGAAGCGCTCCACCCAGGCGGAGATCGCTTCCGGCTGGGTCTTGAGCGCGGTGCGGTTGACGATCAGCCGGCTGGTCACCTGGGCGATCACGTCGGTCTCGATCAGGCCATTGGCGCGCAGGGTGGAGCCGGTCTGCACCAGGTCCACGATCAGCCGCGACAGGCCCAGCCCCGGGGCCAGCTCCATGGCGCCGTTGAGGTGCACGATGTCGGCCTGGATGCCGCGTGCGGCGAAGTGGCGGCGGGCGACGTTGGGATATTTGGTGGCGACGCGCACCTGCGACCAGCGTGCCGGGTCGTCGTCGCCCGCGCCGTCGGCGGGTTCGGCCACGCTGATGCGGCAGCCGCCGATGCCCAGGTCGAGTGGGGCGTAGATCTCGGGGTAGTCGAACTCCATCAGCACGTCGGCGCCGCAGATGCCGATCTGTGCTGCGCCGAAGGCGACGAAGGTGGCGACGTCGAACGGCCGCACACGCACCACGTCGAGCATCGGGTCGGCGGTCTCGAAGCGCAGTCGGCGACTGTCCTCGTCGAGGCAGTCGGGTGCGGGATCGATGCCGGCGGCGGCGAGCAGCGGCGCCACCTCGCGCAGGATGCGTCCCTTCGGCACCGCGAGCACCAGCGGCATGGCGGTCTCGCGGATCAGGGCGGCGGCGGTGGTCAGCGCGGTCATGCGTCTCTGGCGGTCGCTGTCATCGCTGCGGCCACTAGCACCGCCGCCGGCCGCCCGCAAACCATCCCCCATGGCTGGTCAATCGACCAGCCGCTCGATCCGGGCACCGCATCCGGAGAGCTTGCGCTCGACCGTCTCGTAGCCGCGGTCGAGGTGGTAGATGCGGTTGAGCACGGTCTCCCCGGTGGCGGCGAGGCCGGCAAGGATCAGCGAGAACGAGGCGCGCAGGTCGGTCGCCATCACCGGCGCGCCGGACAGGCTGGGCACGCCGCGTATGATCGCCGAGGCGCCGTGCACGTTGATACGGGCACCCATGCGGTTCAGTTCAGGGACGTGCATGAAGCGGTTCTCGAAGATCGTCTCGGTCATCATCGAGGCACCCTCCGCCACCGAGAGCAGGGCCATGAACTGTGCCTGCATGTCGGTCGGGAAGCCGGGATAGGGCTCGGTCATCACGTCGACGCCGCGCAGCGCCCCGGTCCGGCGCACGTGCACCGCGTCGGCCTCCTGGATGACCTCGACGCCGGCCTCCTCGAGCGCGTGCGCCACCGCGCCGAGATGCTCGAGCCGGCCGCCTTCGAGCCGCACGTCGCCGCCGGTGATGCCGACGGCGCAGGCGTAGGTGCCGCACTCGATGCGGTCGGGCAGGATGCGGTGGGTGGCGCCGTGCAGCCGGCGCACGCCCTCGATGACGAGCCGGTCGCTGCCGATGCCTTCTATCGCGGCACCCATCGCGACCAGGCAGGCGACCAGGTCGCCGATCTCCGGCTCGCGGGCGGCATTCAGGATCTCGGTGCGGCCGTCCGCCAGGCTCGCCGCCATGAGCAGGTTCTCGGTGGCGCCGACGGAGGCGAACGGCAGCACGATGCGCGCCCCGCTCAGGCCGTGCGGCGCGCGCGCGTCCACGTAGCCGCCCTCCAGCCGGATCTCGGCGCCCATCGCCTCCAGGCCCTTGAGGTGGAGGTCGACCGGCCGGGTGCCGATGGCGCAGCCGCCCGGCAGTGAGACGCGTGCCTCGCCGCAGCGGGCCAGCACCGGACCCAGCACCAGGATGGAGGCGCGCATCTTGGAGACGATCTCGTAGGGCGCCTCGGTGTCGGTGATGTCGCCGCCGATCGACAGGGCGAACGCCTCTCCGGCGGCCTCCTCGACCGCGAGGCCGTGCCGGCGCAGCAGCTCCGTCATCGTCGCGATGTCGTCGATGCGCGGCACGTTGGTCAGCTGCAGCCGCTCGGAAGTCAGCAGGCCGGCCGCCAGCAGGGGCAGCGCGGCGTTCTTGGCGCCACCGATGCGTATCGCGCCGTGCAGCGGGTAGCCGCCGCGTATGAGGAAGCGGTCCATGTCCTGGGTCCTACATCCGTGGGGTGGCGACGCCGCGCTGGCCCATGTACTTGCCGGCCCGGTCGGCGTAGCTGACCTCGCACGGTCCGGCCCCCTGCAGGAACAGGAACTGGCAGATGCCCTCCTCGGCGTAGATACGGGCGGGCAGGGGGGTGGTGTTGCTGATCTCGATGGTCACCTGGCCTTCCCATTCCGGCTCCAGCGGGGTGACGTTCACGATGATGCCGCAGCGCGCGTAGGTGGACTTGCCGAGGCAGATCACCAGCACATCGCGCGGGATGCGGAAATACTCGATCGTGTGCGCCAGCGCGAAGCTGTTTGGCGGGATGATGCAGATCGGCGTATTGCGGCTGACGAAGCTGTCGGCGCTGAAGTCCTTGGGGTCGACGACGGCGCTGTCGACGTTGGTGAAGATCTTGAACTCGCTCGCCACTCGCGCGTCGTAGCCGTACGAGGAGAGCCCGTAGCTGATGACGCCCTCGCGCCGCTGCGTCTCGACGAACGGGTCGATCATCTCGCGCTCCAGCGCCATGCGTCGGATCCAGCTATCGGGCATCACGGGCATCATCGGCCTTTCTCGGGCACGTCGCGTGGCGCGACTGGTCCCGGTGCATCCCTAGACGTCATGTCGGCCGAACCGCAACGAGGATCGTCAGTCCGGCGCGGTCGTTGCGCAATCGGAATCTGTGTCCGACGCCAAAGGCTGCAGGCGCGCGCGCGTCTGCTGCTTGCGACGGCGCAGATTGTCGCGCAGCGCAGCCGCCTCGCGGATCGTGCGCGCCAGCTTGGCTTCGGTATCTCCGGGCGAGGGCGGCTTCGGCGGATCGGTGGAGCGGACCATGCTGCCTTAGCAAGCGGGGGAAGCCTTCGGGGGCTGGTGCTGCTGCAGGGACTCGAACCCTGGACCTCTCCCTTACCAAGGGAGTGCTCTACCACTGAGCTACAGCAGCCTGCCGGCCTGGGAATGGCCGTGTCCTAGCTTTTCGTCCGGGCAGGCGCAAGAGGCCGGGCATGCGCTTGCGGCTCGATACCGTAGCCCTTGAGGAACAGCCTGACGGCGCCCTGCACCACCAGCGCGATGTCCTCGTCGCTGGTCTTCTCGACGATCTGCAGGCGGCGCCTGGTCGCGATCCGGGTCTGGCAGAGGGCGAAGAACTGCTCGGCGGCAAAGACTGGGTCCTGCACGGCGAGGTATCCCGACGCGACCTGCTCCTCGATCCAGCTCACCATGTGGGCGACCGCGCGGCAGGGACCGGCCTGCCAGAACACGGTGGCGAGATGCGGGAACTTGGTGGCCTCGGATACCACGATCCGATACAGTACCACGCCGTCCGGAGACATGATCATGTCCACCATGCGCAGCGCGATCGCGTGCAGGGCCGCAGTCGGATCTTCCTCCTCGCGCGCCTGCTGGAAGATGTGGGCCAAGGTGGTGCTCGCCATCTGCTCGACGAAGACGGCGAACAGCGTGGATTTACTGTCGAAGTAATTATACAGCGTTCCCTTGGAGACACCGGCCTCGGCGGCGATGCGCGACATGCTGGCGCCCTCGTAGCCGCATTCGGTGAACACTAGCTTGGCGCCGTCGATGATCTGCTGGCGTTTGGCAGCTGGCGGATCGTCCCGGGCGGTCACTCTGATCTGTCTCCCATGGGTGTCGCACGGCCTTCCCGGCCCGGCTCACCGGAATATTGACGATCAGAGCAAAGCGGATAGGTTGTCAACGCTGACCGAACGGGTCGGTCAGTGCCGAAGGGGTGGCAGCGTGCACAGCAGAACCATGGTGCCGGCGCTGCTGGCCTGCTTCATCCTGTCCGGATGTGCGGTGGGCCCGGACTACAAGCGGCCCCGGCTGTGGTCGCCATCGAGCTGGAGTGGGTTCGGAAAGCATACGCCTGGCGCCTCCAGGACAGGTGGCAGGGCGAAACTCATTGTCCGCAGCACCGCCGTGGAAAGTCCGCCCGACCCGAGCTGGTGGGACCAGTTCAAGGATCCGGAACTGAGCGCGCTGGAGAGGCGCGTGGCGCAGGGGAACCTGGACGTGCGGCTCTCGACGGTCCGCCTGATCGAGAGCCGGGCACAGCTGCGACAGACGACTGCGAGCCAGTATTTCTCCATAAACGGGAGTGCCAGCTACAAACGCGAGCAGTTCAGCGCCAAGGAATTCCAGCGTGGCCTGCAGAACACGTACACGTCGGGCGGGTTGGGCAGCCTCTTCGGCCCGGGTGGCAATACACAGGCCACCCGCCAGCAACTGGGCTCCCTGCAGGTCCCGCCAGTCGATATCTGGCAGGACGGCATCGACGCGTCGTGGGAGCTCGATCTCTGGGGCCGGGTCAGGCGATCCATAGAGGCGGCCAAGGCGACGCTGCAGGCCTCCCAGGAGGATCAACGCTCTTCACTCGTCGCCGGGTTCGCCGAGGTGGCGCGCGACTACATGACGTTGCGCGGCCAGCAGGCGCAGCTGGCTATCCTGCGCGACAATCAGCGGGTGGCGCAGCAGTCGGTGGACCTGACCCGCACCCGGTTCCACGGCGGCCTCACCACCGAGCTGGATGTCGAGAACGCGGTCTCGCAGCTCGACAGCGTGGTGTCGCAGATCCCCGACTCAGAGCGGCAGATCGCCCTGCAGATCAACGCCATCGGGTTGCTGCTGGGTGAGCCTCCGCAGGCTCTGCGTACCGAACTGGAGACCGCGGTCCCGGTCCCGCCGGTGCCGCCGCGTGTGCCGGTGGGGGTGCCGTCGGAACTGGCCAGGCGGCGGGCGGACATACGCCAGGCGGAGGCGCAGCTGCACGCGGCTACCGCGACCGTGGGCGTGGCGGTGGCCGCCTTCTATCCGCGCGTCACGCTCACCGGCGCGCTCAACTTCGAGGCATTGTCCCCGCGTGACCTCGGCTTCTGGAGCGCCGCCGCCTACACCCTCGGGCCGTCGATCAACATACCGATCTTCCAAGGGGGTCAACTGCGCGCCCAGTTGCAGCTGAACGAGGCGCGCCAGCAGGAGTCTGCTGTCAACTACCAGAGGACGGTGCTGCAGGCGTGGCAGGACGTCGACAACGCGCTCACCGCCTACGCGGCGGAGCAGCGCAAGCACGACGCGCTGGAGCGCTCGGTGCGCTCGTACCAACGCGCGTTGACGCTGGCGAGGCAGCAATACGCCAACGGGCTGCAGACCTTCCTGAACGTGCTGGACGCCGAGCGAGGCCTGTTCAGCGCGCGTGGCCAGCTCGTAGGCAGCACGACGGCGGTTTCGAGTGACCTGGTGCAGCTCTACAACGCGCTGGGCGGAGGCTGGGAGACGGCTTTTCCGGAGGCGCAGAAGGCTGCTGTCGCAGGCGGGGGGAAACCCGCCCGGTGATAGAAAAACTAGTCTTCCATCATTTTCCTGATTGACCCTATTGGGTATGGGGCTTATTTCCCGGTTCGCCGCTTGGTTGTGCGAATTCGGAGCTTGTGTTGTTGCTCTGGGTTTGCTAGTTTCCTCGGC
>JAABUQ010005561.1_pt1 | contig 19937 bp, 21 predicted proteins | sample 5560001 | NCBI WGS metagenome assembly JAABUQ01 (sample SAMN10711888, study PRJNA513371) | rock metagenome | isolation source: Antarctica rocks | place: Antarctica: Victoria Land, Finger Mt nord | collected 2015-12-18
TCAAGAACTGAATGTAGTCAACATCGGAAACTTTGGGCGCGTTCATCAGGAAAAGTATGAACCCGAAACTCCGCCTAAGTCAACTGCGTAACTCCTAATCCTTTCTGGAATGCCAGCACGCCCGCGATCAAACACAGTCCGGCGGCCAAAGACCAGGCCACCGCGCGCCGCTCGCGCACATCGCCGCCGGAAGCGTACAGCGCGGCGGCGCTCCCGACAAAAAACAACGTCACGGCATCGGGACGCACCACAAATGCCAGAGCGCACAACAGCGGCACCCAGCGCAGCCCAGCGGTCGGCAGCGCCGCCAATGTTTGCTTCTCGGCGGTCGGCAGCGCCGCCGAACCTTGATGCCCGGCGGACGGGGCGGGCACAAAGCGCAGCAAAGCCACTGTCACCAGCAGCGTTTGCAGGCTGGTCTCAAACCCCATTAGCCCGTAAGCCATCAGCGGCGCATCCAGACCCACCAGCGCCGCCGCCCCCAAAGCCGCAGCCTCCCCGGCGCGCGGACGCACAAACCGATACACATACGCCGTCAAAACCAGGTGCAGCAGCACATTGATCAGTTGCAGCCCAAGAGACGCAAAGCGCAGCGGGACAGGCAGCAGATGCACCGCCGCCATGACCAGCGTCCAGCCGAAGTTGGTAAATCCCTCCACCCGCGGTCCTGGGTTCCAGACTAGGCCCTGCCCATGCGCCAGAAAATACGCATAGCGCATGGAGATCATGGCGTCATCCGCCAGCACAAAATACCGATGCCCCTCCACGGTAAAAGACATCTGCGCGAGCCAGCCTAGGCAGACCACCATTACCGCCGTCAGCAGCCCCCATGCCGCTCCCGACATCCCTGCGCGGCGGCGCGTGTCGCCCCGGCCCGGCGTTTCCGACAAAGCAATGTTCAACAGCAATTCCTTTTCATAGAGGCTTCTTATCGGCTGACCACGCGGCAGGCAGGCGGAACAGCGCCGACACGGGCAGCGCAAGTTTGTGGAGCGAGGGAAAGTTTTCCTGCCAGGGCTGTGCGGTCAGCCGTCCTCCTGCCCCGCCCATTATATCACACAACTGAAAGCGTGCGGCGGAACGCTCTGCCGACTTCGTGCTGAGAACATCCCTGGCAAGCGGCAGGGAAGCCCTCGGCGGAGGCGAAAGCATTGCGTGCGCTTTTCCGCCTTGTTTCACACGCTTGTCAAGCGCATTCCAACGACGGACGGATTTGTTTCGTCGTTGGTACGCGCTTTCAAAGCCGTGCAAACCCTCAATAAAAGCGCAGGCAGCGGCCTTGAATCAGGCGGACGGAAGGGTGTAAACTTCGGTGGGAAGTTCTGTCCCGGCGCGGGCAGCCTGGCGGCGGAGGGCGTCAATCACCTGGGGCACGGTAATGTTATCCAAACACCTGCGCCCATAGTCGCAGCGGTTTTGCTGCCAGCACGGCGCGCACGGCACGGGGGAATACAAGTTTTCGTTGCATACGTAGCCGGACTGGCTGGGGTGCTCGCGCCCGCCGTAGATAATGACGGACGGGCACTCCACGGCGCGGGCGATGTGCATCAAAAAGCCGACCTGCCCGACAAAGGCCAGCGAACGGCTCAAAATGGCGGCGGACTCGCGGCGGGTCGTGCGCCCCCGCAGGTCCAAAGCGCCTTCCAGCAGCGGGTCGGAGGACGAGCCGAGCTGCACAAAGTCATAGGTATCCCGCAGGGCAGTGACTACGGCCTGGTAGCGGTCGGGGAACCATTGCTTGTTTAAAAACGGCGGCTGGGCGCTCATGCCGCTGCTCATAATCGCGACCTGGCGGGGGACGCGCAGGCCGTGCTGTTTTTCGTCTTCGGTCAAAAAGAGGTAGGGACGGATAGAGACCGGGCCGGAAATGCCGCATACTTCGCACATGCGCGCGATAATCGGGTAGGGGGGCACGGGGTGACGGTCGTGGACGGGGTCGTAGTCCAGGGCGTAGTAGGGGTGGAATGCGGGGCGGCCCAGGCGCTCCAGCAGGGGCGGCAGGCGGACTTCCACGGGCAGCAGGCCGCGCACATCGGGATTATGTGCGAACAGGTCGCCCCAGTCGGTCATCACCAATGCCGGGCCGTGGCCGCGCAAAGTCTGCTCGCGCAGCACGGCTGTCATCAGGAACACATCGCCGATGCCGCCGAAGTAGTAGTAAAACGGCGGGGGCAGGCGATGGCGCAATAAATAGGTTGCCGACCACAGGGCAAAGCCCGCCTGCCGCCGCAGCCAGGCCAGATCGTGGCGGGCGGGCGGCGCGCCCGCCGGGGAAACATCGCCTCCGCCCACGGGAACAGGGGGCGTCTGATGCACGAACAGGGGGACAGGACGCTGTGTCATGGCTAGGGAAAGAGGCTAGCGCAAAATGCCGAGGGTCCTGATGCCGAACAATGCGCCGACGGCTGTAGACAGCACGCCCAGGCCTGTGGTCGCCGGACGACGGTGCGGCAGGACGATTTTGTCGTCGGGCAGCAGCACAATGTCCCGGCCTTTGTTGCGGGCGCGCAATTGGTCGTCCTCGTTGACGGCATACGCAGTTTGGTGGCCTGAAGTGTCTGTGCGCACGATCCCAATAATCTTCTGGTCGGCCTCGCGGGTCGGCCCGCCCCGGATTGCGAGGGCGCGGGTGAGGGTCAGGGCTTCGCCATCGGGCATGAGCATTTCGCCGGGCGTGGTGATCTCGCCGAAGAACTGGACGTGGTTGTTGTTGAGCGGCACGTTGATGATGTCGCCCGCAACCACGCGCACCTGCGCGGCAGGGTCGTTGATGTTGTACAGCGTGTTGTGCAGGTTGAGGGTCTGCGTCTGCGTGCCGTGGACAAGCTGCACGCGCGACAGGGCCGCTGTGCCCGATGCGCCGCCCGCCTGGGTCAGCACGGACTGCAAAGTCGCCCCGCCGGGGGGAACTGTCTGCGGGCCGGGGCGTCCGACCTGCCCGACCACCTGCACGTATGCTTTGGCCGGGTCGCGCGGCGACATCAAAACAATATCGCCGGGCTGCAAGGGAGCATTCTGGGATTGGTCACCGCGCTCAATCAGCGTCACCAAGTCGATGGATGTGGTCTGGGCCGTTTGGCTGCTAATGAGCAGGGCATCGGTGAGTTCCGGGGCCTGGGCGACGCCCCCGGCAGCGGCAATCGCATCCAGCAGAGTCATGCCAGGACGCCAGTCGTAGACGCCCGCAGCGTGAATGCCCTGCCCGGTCATGCTGATCTGACGCGGGTGGGTCTGCTGCACGCTCACATTGACCTGCGGGCGCAGAATCTGGCGCACCAGGCGCTTTGCGAGAACGGCAGTGAGCTGCTCGCGTGTCAGGCCCGCCGCGGCAACCGTGCCCACGCCGATGTAGTTGATCGTGCCGTCCGGGCTGATCGTCGTGGTTTCCTTGAAGTCATCATGCCCCTGCACCGTGATGTCCAGGATGTCGCCCGGCGTCAAGCGGTACGCGCGCGGCAGAACAGGAACGGGAGACGGCGCGACGGCGGGCGCGGCAGTCGTGCGGGCGGGCAGGCTGACGCGGGATGCCTGAGCAAACGCGCCCGGCGCGAGCGCAGCGCATGCGCCAAGCAAAGCCGTCAAGAGCAGCAAGCGAAGTGGAGAAAAAGAGAGGGTTTGTCGTGAGAAGTGCATGGTAAAACCTAAAACAGTGAAGCGGAAACGCTACATGGAAACGCGGACGCCGACCGGGTCTTCCTGCGGCTGCTCCTGCCGAATGCGAAACAGCTTGTGCATCAGCACGCCGGTAAACAAGCGGGCGGTGTCGCCCAAAACGCGCATGTCGCTGCGCAGCGACCGCGTACGCACATAGTGGGCATCCATAGCAAGCTTTGTCGGCAGGATATGGGAGATGTAAAAGCCTTCGCGGTCGGCTTTGTCGGCGAGCAGGCGCTCTTCATGGCGAAAGTGCAGGGAGGTGGGGCCGGTAATTCCCGGACGCACCGCCAGCACCACGACACGCAGAGACGAATCAAAATGCTCCACAAAGCGCGGCACCTGCGGACGCGGCCCGACCAGGCTCATGTCGCCCTTCCACACATTGAGAAACTGAGGCAGCTCATCCAGCTTGTGGTCACGCAGCCAGCGGCCAACCGGCGTGACGCGGCTGTCGTCGGTCGCGGTCACGGACGGCCCCTTGCAGTCGGAGTTGGCATACATCGTGCGGAACTTGCAGATACGGAACAAGCGGCCATCGCGCCCCACGCGCTTTTGGCGGTAGATGGGCCAGCCCGGCGAGTTGAGCACGATGCACAGGCAAAGAACAAGCGAGGGAATGCACAGCAGGATCAGCAGCACGGACGCGATGGCAATATCCACCGCGCGCCGCACAAACAAGTCGCCGGGGGAGAGCATGACAGGCCGAGAGGTCTTTAGCGGCATAGCTCAATAAGCTCCGAAATCGGGAAACTGCGGCGCGGCGCAGCGCGGCGAAGCAGTGTAGCGCAGAGGACATGCCCCGCCGAAACAGACGCCGCGCAATGGAATACAGGAGCGAGCGGCGCGCGCAAACCAAACCAGCCCGCGAAGATATGCGAATTCAAGTATACCATGCCGCTAAGCTTTTCCCCCAGTAAAGTTTACAGTGTGCATAATCCATGCCATGCCGACCGCTGAGAATTCGGCTTTTGCATCTTCGGCCCGCATGGGTATACTGGCAGCAACATCTTGAGGAGAACCGAGAAAATTATGCCGATCTTGATCTTGCTGCGCCACGGAGAGTCGCAATGGAACCTGGAAAATCGCTTCACGGGCTGGGTGGATGTCCCGCTTTCGCCGCGCGGCGAGAAGGAAGCCCGCGAAGCCGGAGAGCACCTGCAAGGCTTGCCCATCGACCTGGTCTATACATCCGTCCTGCAGCGCGCCGTCAGCACCGCAAAGATCGCCCTGGAGGCAGCGGGCAAGGCCAACCTGCCGACCCAAAGCGATCAGGCCCTCAATGAGCGCCACTACGGCGACCTGCAAGGGCTGAACAAGGCGGAAACGGCAACCCAATACGGCGACGAACAGGTGAAAATCTGGCGGCGCTCATTTGACATCCCCCCGCCGGGCGCGCAGGGCGAATCTCTCAAAGACACCGCGGCCCGCACGCTGCCCTACTTCAATGCCCACATACTGCCGGACATCCAAGCAGGCAAAAACGTCCTGGTGGTCGCGCACGGCAACTCATTGCGCTCCATTGTGATGCGCCTGGATGCTTTGTCTCCCACCGAGATTGTCGCGCTGAACATCCCCACCGGCATCCCGTTGGTTTACACGCTGGACGGCGACGGCAGGGTGCTGGAAAAACAGTATCTCTTCACTCGTGACGATGCGCCTGCCGTATAAGTTCCCGGATCGGCCTAGAAAACGTTTCCCATGCAGATATTTGAGCAAATCTCGCCTCTGCGCGCTGCCCTCCACGCCCTGCGCAGGGGGGGCAAGACCCTGGGGCTAGTGCCCACGATGGGCGCGTTTCACGAAGGCCATCTTTCCCTGATCCGGCGGGCGCGGGCCGAAAACGACAGCGTTCTGGTGACCCTGTTCGTCAACCCCACGCAGTTTACCGACCCGGATGACTTTGACGCTTACCCGCGCGACCCGGCGCGGGATGCCGCCCTCGCCGCGGCGGAAGGCGCGGACTTTTTGCTGGTTCCCACACCGGGTGAGATGTACCCCACGGGCTTTGACACCGTCGTGGTGGTGCGCGCCCTGTCCGACCGGCTGGAAGGGGCAGCGCGGCCCGGCCACTTTGCGGGCGTGGCGACTGTTGTGTCCAAGCTGCTGGGCATTGCCCAGGCCGACCGCGCTTACTTCGGCGAAAAAGACTGGCAGCAGCTTCAAGTCATCAAACGCCTGGCGCTTGACCTCAACAGCCCGACCGAGATTGTCGGCGTGCCCACCGTGCGCGAGCCGGACGGTTTGGCCCTGTCATCCCGCAACGTGCGCCTCACCCCCGACCAGAGAAAGGCCGCCGTTGTGCTGTCCACGGCTCTTTCCGATGCCCAGGCCATCGCGAATACGGGCGTGCAGGATGCCTATGAGATTGCCGCGTGGCTGCGCCAAACCATCGCCGTGCAGCCGCTTGTGCAGGTGGACTATGCCGTGGTCGTAGACCCGGAAACCCTGCAGGAGATAGACACCATTGAACACGGCGGCCTGGCCGCAGTCGCCGCCCAAGTCGGCAAAGTGCGCCTGATCGACAACGCCCTGCTGCATCCCATCGGCGGCTACGGCATGCGGCGCTAGCGTGAGCAGGAAGCCCTTTAGCGTGAGCAGGAAGCCCTTGCCCTGGCGGAGAACGGCCCTCACCCGGCGCTGCGCGCCACCCTCTCCCGCAAGCGGGCGAGGGTTAGGAATTAGGATGCTGCCCGCGTCGGTGGGCTAGATTTGGTTTATGTTCTTGCCGCGCTTGTGCGACTTGGCATGCAACGACAATGCGTGCAGAGACAGTTACAGGCGAAGCCTTCACTTCATCGTTTGTGAGGCGAACGAAAGTGATGCCGAACTCTTGCTCCAGGATTGCTTGCCGGTCAGCATCGCGCTTTGCAACGCCCGGCGCGAGATGCACATCTCCGTCTACTTCCACAGCCAGTTGCATTGAAGGGCAGTAGAAATCCAGAACGAATGGCCCGACAGGCGCCTGCCTGACGAAGCGCCATCCCCCGCACCGCCGCCCCCGCAGTAACCCCCATACAGCAGCCTCAGCCGCCGTCATTTCCCGGCGCAGATCACGCGCTACAGGAACCATGTGCTTGCTATACTGCCAGTCCATATGTTATTCCTAACCGTCCAGTCTATATGTTATTCCTAACCGTCCAGTCTATATGTTATTCCTAACCCTCGCCCGCTTGCGGGAGAGGGACAGGCGCGCAGCGCCAGGGTGAGGGCCGTTCTCCGCCAGGGCAAGGGCTTCCTGCTCACGCGAAGGCAAAGATGCCGCCCGGCACTTTCTTTTCCCAAACCCTAGCGCGGCCCGATGGCATACATGGCGCTCACATCGGCGGCGACAACGATCTGCTGGGGCGAGATCGGCGTTGGGGCCTGGTCTTCCGACTTCGCCAGCGCCGCCCGTATCATCGGATACGGACGCTCCACCACGACCGGCGCGGTGCTGTCGGTCAGGCTCAGCAGACGGCCCACGCCCACTTCGGCGGCCTGCGCCAATGTGTCCGCGCGGGCGCGCGCATCCCGCACCGCCGCCATCAAGGCCTGACGCTGCACGCTTTGCCTATTCACCAGGTCAAACGAGATGTCCCCCACCTGAGTCGCCCCGGCCTTTGCAGCCGTGTCCAGCAGCGGCCCGGCATTTGCCAGCGCGTGCACCGTCACCTGGAGGCTGTTGGTCGCCTGATACCCGGTCAGCACCGCGGGCTGCGTTCGGTAGTCATACTGCGGCTGCACGAAAAAACCCTGCGTGTGAATATCTGAAGCCGCCACATTCGCCTTGCGCAGACTATTAATCAACGCCGTGGTCCGGGTCGCATTCAGCCGCGACGCTTCATCCGGCGTCTTGCCCTGCGTCGTCACGCCCATGTTGATATAGGCCACATCCGGCTGCGCCTTGATCTCGGCGTGCCCGGACACCGAGATCGCTTCCGGCAGCACGCTTTGCATCGCCGGCATCGGCATGACCACATTGGCCCGCGCCGGCACGACTTGTCCCAGCACGGTCAGCCCCATTCCGACAATCGCTGCCGGAAGCATTCTGTGTTTCATCTCTCAATCCTTTCGCCGCTCTTGGGCTTAGCCCTGTGACGCCCGCCCGGCGCACTTGGTTCCCGCGTGCTTGTTTTTCACCGTGCCCCCTGCCCATTGCTTCAGCGTTCCCACGGCTTTCCCCCGGCATACCGACGACGGACGGATTTGTTCCGTCGTTGGTACGCCGTGGCAGCGCGGGGGAAACGCAGGGGAAATCCCGGCGCATGGGCTGGACACACAGGCCGGGCCGCGCCCAAAAAGCCGTACGGCCTGCTGCTGAACACGCAGGGTTCCAGGTATACTTACCCGTATTACCCAGGCAGGATCGGTGCGCCTGCGTGCCGACCGGGGAAACACCTCGCGCTGGAAACAGCGCCGACGGAGTTCCGAAGAAAGGAGGCACTCATGCATCGGCATCAATTTCGCACGCCTCGTCAAGCGTTCACGCTGATAGAACTGCTCGTGGTCATCGCCATGATCGCGCTGCTCGCGGCGATTTTATTCCCGGTCTTCGCCCAGGCGCGCGCAAAAGCGCGCGCGGCGCAGTGCCTGTCCAACCTCAAACAGATCGGGCTGGCCCTGACCATGTACCGCAGTGATTATGATGCAGTCAACAGCCGCCAGCGCTTTTGCCCCGACTCAGGGGATGGGACATGCGCATTGAACGCGCCGACCGCCTTTACCGGCTCAGGCGAGACATGGTGGGCGCCGTATGACGGCAGCGTGCCGGGCGGGCCGGAGCCGGCCAGTCTCGGCTCCGTAGTCTACGACACCGACGCCAAGCGCGGCTTTTTGCAGCCGTATGCCAAAAACCTGGGCATCTTCCGGTGCCCGGATTATCCGCAGGGGCAGGTCGGCTATGCCATGAGCTACATTCAGAACGGGCCGGTGGGAAAGCCGGACAGCTTTGTGGTCAATCCCACCGTCAACTGGGTGTGGGATCATGCCAAAACGCCCGGCTGCGCCGACACCCGGAGCACGTCAACCAGCCCCAACGATTACCTGCACCGGGATTGGTTTCCCCTGAGCGGCGACATAAACCACGCCCATTATCCCACGCGGCACCAGAGTGGGTTCAACATGCTGCGCTACGACGGCAGCGCCAAGTGGAACAACCCGTCCAACCTCAAAAACACAGACTTCTACGCCGACCGGCCCTAAGCAGACAACACCCATGCTTCTCAACACTCGCCCCGGCGCAAAACGCGCCGCCCTCAGCGCATTTCTTGCCCTTTGGCTTGCAGGCGGAGCCGCACGCGCCGACGCGCCTGCCCTCACACTGCGCGTGACGGGAACAGTTGCCACCCCCCGCCTTTGGGGAATCCATCAAATGGAAACAGAACTGGCCTCCCAGGTCCAGACAGTCCATTACACGCTGCACGGGCGGACGCACACGGCGCGGGCAGTCCCGCTGCTTGCCCTTGTCAGCCAGGCCCGCCCGCGCTTCAACCCGCACATCAAGAACCATCAAATCCAGTTTGTTGTGGAAGTGCTGGGGCGTGACGGCTACGCCGCAGATTTCAGCCTGGCCGAGCTGCTGCCCACGCTGGGGCGCCGGGCGGTATGGCTTGCCTGGGACGAGGACGGCAAAGCATTGGGCGCAAACGGGCCAGCCCAGGCGCTCAGCCCCGACGATGCCACACCCGCCCGCTGGGTTCACAGCGTGGCTGAAGTGCGCGTGCTGGACACGGCGCAGGGCTAGCGCGGGCCTTGCGAGGCTACCAGAACTTCCAGTGAGGCTACCAGAACTTCCAGTCGCGCGCCGCCAGCACGTACACGCCCAGCGCCAAATTGGTCACGCCGTGGCAGACAATGCACGCAAACACGCTGCGCGTTCGCGCTAAGAGGGCGCACATCGCCGCCGAGAACACCAATGCCGACAGCCATTCCGGGTGCGACGCTGCCATCAAAACCACAGTCACGGCAAACGCCGTCGTGCTGAAGCGCCCAAGGGGAACGCGGCGGAAGTCATCAAAGTCCGTCACCAGGCGCAGCAAAAAGCCCCGGTAGAAGAGTTCCTCGCAGATCGGGGCGACAACCACCAGCCCGTAAAAGCGTACCAGCAAGAACAGCAGACGCCCGCCCGCATTGGGCAGTTCGTGAAAGGGGTTGTAGCCAATGCGCGTGCCCAGCAGCTTGGGGAAATGGGGCGTGACATGATCAATCGCCACCCACAGCACAGCCAGTACGAGGCCCGACCCGACCGCCAATGCCAGACCTGCTTTGTTCGGGGCGGCTTCAGGCAGAAACCGGCGCAGGCGCAGCAGGACAATCGTGACCAGCGCCATCTTGGCCGTGTAAAACCAGGGATAGTAATCAACATACGCGCCTTCCAAGCTGGTGAGCACCAGGAACAGGGCAAACGGCAGCACCCAGGGCAGCCAGGGCATGCGCTCGCGCAGGCTCTGCTTTTTGCGGGGGCGTGGGGGGGGCGCGCCCGGCCCGGACAGTGCGGGCGGGGTGGGGGCGGGGGGCAAGTTTCGCTGCGTCATGTGCTAAGCATAACGCAGGATGGGCTAAACGTCAAGTGCAGCGCGGCAATAGCGCGGTCGCAGTAAACGGCCAACCCAAGCCGCCTCGTTTCGCTGGGCAATGACATCGCGCCGGGTACAATAATGGGCATGGACATTGGTTGTTACGTGCATATTCCGTTTTGCGTCAAGAAGTGCGCGTATTGTGATTTCAACTCCTACTCCGGCTACACGGATGGGAGTGTCAGCCGCTACGTGGGCGCGCTGGAAACCGATATTCGCCGCAACGGTGGCGCGCAGTTTGGGCCGGTAGACACGGTCTTCTTCGGCGGCGGCACGCCCACCGCCATTCCCGCCCCCAGCCAGGCGCGTCTGCTGCAAGCCGTCTTAGACACGCTGCCGGTCACGCCCAATGCCGAAATCACCACGGAGGCCAATCCCGGCACGATGGACACGGCCCATTTAGATATTCTGCGCCGTGCGGGATTCAACAGAATATCGTTTGGCGTGCAGTCGTTTGATGCCGGGCTGCTCAAGACACTAGACCGCATCCACGGCCCGGAAGAAGCGAAGCGGGCGGTGCAGGCCGCCCGTGCGGCAGGGTTTGACAATGTCAGCCTTGACTTGATGTTCGCCCTGCCCCGCCAAACACTCAGGCAGTGGCAGGACACACTGGCGCAGGCTCTGGAGTTGGGCACGGAGCATCTGTCCCTGTACGCCCTGATAGTGGAAGAGGGAACCGGCTTCTATACGCTGCAGCAGAAAGGGCGGCTGCTGCTGCCCTCCGACGACCTGGCGGCGGATATGTACGCCCTGGCCCAGGAAACCACAACCGCGCACGGCTTCGCGCAGTACGAGACTTCTAACTTTGCCCGCCCCGCCCGTGCGTGCCGCCACAACCTGCACTACTGGCGCAATGAGCCTTATCATGGATTTGGCTGCGGCGCGGCCTCCTATCTGAACGGCACGCGCCGCATGACCCTGAAGTCGCCTGCGCTTTATGCCGACACCGTTACCAGGGGCGAGGACACCACACTTTCCTGCGAAACACTCTCGCGGCAGGAGACAATGGCCGAAACCATGATGCTGGGCCTGCGGCTGACCCGCGAAGGCGTGCCCTGCCAGAGTTTCCATGCCCGCTTTGGCGAAGACCCGCGCCGCGTGTATGCCGATGACCTGGAAACTTTTGGGCGGCGTGGCTTGTTGGAAGTCACAGAAGACTCTATTCGGCTGACCCCGCACGGCGTGTTCCTGTCCAGCGAAGTGCTTATGGCCTTTGTCTAGGCAGGGGGTGAGCATCGTGCGTAGTCTTATCCATTACAGCCCCATCAGTTTCGTGGCGATGTGCTTGTCCAGCATTGCCTTCATTATCTGCTTGCTGTATCTGGGCATAGTCTTCTATGAAGACCGCGACAACAAGCTGCGCTGCTGGGCTTCATCACTTTTCACGCTGGGCGCGGGGATATTTGCAGGCATCAACCTGCTTGACTTTCTCTACGATGGAGTGCATGAGCCGAATAAAGTTGTTGGCCTAGTTGTGTGGGGAAGTTACATCACAGTAAGCGCCTTGTTCTGGATACTGACAATGTATCGGCTGCTGGCATGGGTTACAAAGCATAGATCGCATTAAACATATGCTCTGCCATCGCGTTGACAACACATACCAAGCCAGCCATAATCGTTTTTATGTCCATGCTTTCACCCAACCCATATTCAGATAAGCCCGCCCACAATGACATTGGCACGCGCGGGACGGCGTTTTACGACCTCGCTCTCTACGCAAGGCTGGAGCCAGACCACAACGGTCAGTTCGTGGCGATCCACCCTGACACGCAGGACTATGCCGTGGCCCCAACATCAGGCGATGCCCTGCGCGCGCAGGATGCCCGGCATCCTGAAGGCGGCTTGGTGGTGCGGCGCATCGACAGCGAGCCGGAGCATGGCCTCGCGGCGCGCCTCTTGGTGGGTGTATAGAAACTGGCAGGAAGGCCCCCCCGCCCCAATTCTGGGGAGCCGGACAAAAGAAGCGCGATTGCTGACTGCATGTCACGCATGTGTATCCTTCCCCTCTGGCTCCCCAAACTTGGGGCGGGGGGCCTTCCTGTAAGGGCTACTGTTATCGCCATGAACTTGTTTCCCGTCCAACTCAACGTGCGCGGCAGGGTGTGTATAATCATAGGCGCGGGCGCTGTGGCGGCGCGCAAAGCGCAGAGTTTGCTTGAGTGCGGCGCATTGGTAACAATAATAGCCCCCGATGGCGTGGACACGATACGCCAATTAGCAGACGACGGGCACATCACGTGGCGGCAGGACGCTTACGATGCTGGCTGCCTAGCAGGGGCGTTTCTGATGTTTGCGGCGACCGACAGCCGGGCAGTCAACGCGCAGGCGATGCAGGACGCGCAGGCGCAAAACATACTGGCGTGTGATGTGAGCGCGCCCGACAGCAGCGATTTCGTGTCGCCGTCCGTGCTGCGGCGCGGCGGCCTCACTTTGACAGTGTCTACCAATGGCGGCTCGCCGACATTAGCTGCCGCGGTGCGCGAGGATTTGGCGGCGCAGTACGGGCCGGAGTGGGAAGGGCTGACAGAGACGATTGGCAGCCTGCGGGCCGATATTCAGGGCGCAGGCGATGAACGTGCCCGGCGGCAGGCGGTGCGGCGGGTATTGGCAGACACACAGGTGCGGACTTTGCTGGCACAGGGCAGAGATTTAGAAGCAACAGAGCGGGCGCGGGCATGCCTCTTATTACACTCGGAATAAACCACGTTTCGTCCCCCGTCGCCCTGCGCGAGCGGCTGGCGATCAGCGACCGTGAACTCGGCTCGGCCCTGCACAGTTTATGTGCGCTTGGGCCGGTCGCCGAGGGCGCGATCCTGTCTACGTGCAACCGCACGGAGGTATACGTGGCGCTGTCGCCGGGCGCTGACGGCGCGGAGGACATGCTGGCCGAATGGCTGGCGAGCCGTCATGGCCTGCACCGGCAGGAGTTTGACGGGCACTTGTACTCGTACCGAGACGGCGCGGCGGCCAATCACCTGATGAGTGTCGCGGCGGGCATTGACTCGATGATCCTGGGGGAACCCGACATTCAGCGGCAGGTGCGTCAGGCCCTGGAAGCCGCGCAATCCGCGCGCAGCGTGGGCACTTTGCTGCAGCGCCTGTTTCAGGAAGCCCTGACCGTCGGCAAGCGCGTCCGCACGGAAACGGGGCTGGCGCGCGGGTCGTTCTCCATTGGCGCGGCTGCTGTGGAGCTTGCCACCCAAATCTTCGGCGAAAGCCTCGCTGGGCACACGGTTTTGGTGCTGGGGGCCGGCAAGATGTCCGAGGTGACCGCCCGGCATCTCCAGGCGCGTGGCACGCCGACTGTCTTGGTTGCTAATCGTACTTTCGCGAAGGCCGCGCATCTGGCCGCGCAGTTTGGCGGCGAGGCGCGGCGGTTTGACGAGCTGCCCGACGCCCTGCTGTCCGCCGATATTGTGGTCTGTTCCACGTCCGCTCCCCATCCTGTTGTCACCCGTCCATTGGTGAAAGATGCCATGCGCGCGCGCCGCAATCGCCCCCTGTTTTTGATTGACATTGCCGTGCCCCGCGATGTGGAGCCGAGCGTGGACGACCTGGACAACGTCTACTTGTATAACTTAGACCACTTGCAGGCGTTTGTGGCCGATGCGCGCCATGCCCGCGAGTCCGAAGTGGCGCGGGCGCGCGAGATTGTCCAAAGCGGGGCGGACGAGTACAGCCGCTGGCGCATGGGCCTGGAAGTCGCGCCTCTGGTCGTCGCCGTGCGCGAAAAGCTGGATGCCGTCCGGCTGGCCGAACTCGCCCGCCTGCGCACGCGCCTGCCCGGCCTGTCCGACAAAGAGTGGCGCGCCATTGAGCAGGCGATGCAGTCGGTCACCAATAAAATCGCACACCCCGCGATAGTGGCCTTGAAGGGCACGGCAGGCTCCGACTCCGCGCCGACTGAACTTGACGCCATCCGCCGCGCGTATGGCCTGGCCGATGGGGAAGACGCGGCTCCTGCTCCCGCCCCTGCCCCGTTCCTGCGCCTGGAAGAGACCCGAAAGGCAGGCAGCGGATGACCGGCCCCGCGCCGTGGGAAACTGGGCTGCTGGTGATGGCCGCCATCTGCTACCTGCTGGCGTCGGTCGGCTACGGGGCGCATCTGCTCCTGCGCACGCCCGGTTTGGTCCTTGGGGCGCGCACGGGGGCCTGGGTCGCCCTGTTCGCGCAGACCCTCGCCATCGGCGTGCACTGCGCCGCGACCCGCCAAACCCCTTTCACCACTCCCGCCGAGACGCTGTCCGCTGTTGCGTGGGCTGTCGCTCTGGTGTATCTAGTCTTGGAACTGGTGCTGAAGCCCAAGCCCACCGCGCTGGGCGCATTCGCCCTGCCCGCGTCGTTTTTGTGTTTGTTCGGCGGGGCTGTCTTGCAGCGCGAAGCCGCCCTGCGCGTGCGCCATGTCTCGGAAGCGCGCCTGCTGGACTCCAACGTCATCAGCCTGCATGTCCTGGCCCTGCTGCTGGCCTTTGGCCTGCTGACACTCGCCTTTGGCTGCGCCGCGCTGTATCAGACCCAGCACCGCATGCTGAAGCATAAGCGAGTTTTGGGCGGCTTGTTCGGCAAACTGCCGCCATTGGCCCGTTTGGAGCAGATTTCGTTTGCCCTGGTCGCGTTCGCCTTTCCCCTGCTGACGGTCGGGCTGATTGCGGGCATCCTGCGCGCGGCGGGGGGCGGCATGCCCGCCGGCTGGGCGTCCGACCCCAAAGTAATCGCGTCGTTTGTGTCGTGGGCGGTCTACGGCGCGTATCTCACTTTGCATGTTGTAGGCCATTGGCGCGGCCCACGCGCCAACTATTTCCTCCTGGGCGGCCTGCTGGTGATGCTGGCGACTTTGTTTGCCCCCACCACGCATCGGTTTGGCTAGGAACCTGTGCGCTGTAGCGTTTTGAGGGCATAGGAGGGAGGCCCCCCAGAATTGGGGCGGGGGGGCCTCTTAACCTCTTTCTTTGAGCGTTCCCAAGCCGTACCAAGCGCATACCGACGACGGAAGAAACCGTTCCGTCGTTGGTACGCCGTGGGAAAGCCGTGGCAGACCCTTCACTCCGCTGCCGGGACACAGACAAAAAGCAATTCCCAAGTCCCCAAAACAGAACGCTTCTGGGCTGATTTCTGATACACTGACGGTGAGAAAAACAACGGAAGACATACACCTACTATGCTGAAAAGCGGCTTATTCAAGAACATATTCCAGAAGGTGGACGCGCTGTTCGGCGGCAAAGACAAAGCGGAAGACGCGCCCGAACCAAGCCCGGCAGGCGAAGTTTCACCAAACGGCGGGGCAGCCAAAGCGGCGGCTGCCGTGCCCATACGCCCCGCGCCGACGCGGCATATTGACGAAGATTTGTTTGAGGAGCTGGAAGAAGCGCTGATTGCTTCCGACCTGAACGTGCATACGACCCTGCGCGTCATGGAGGAACTGCGGGCGGCTGTCAAAGACGATAATGTCCGCAATGCGTCGGACGCCGTCGCCCGCCTCAAGCGGTTCCTGACGGACACACTCTTGGCGGGCGTGGGGCCGTCGCCGATGACGGTTTCGCCCACGCCGCCGACGGTCTTTCTGGTGGTCGGGGTCAACGGGGTGGGCAAGACGACCAGTATTGCCAAACTCGCTTCCAAGTTAAAAGCAGACGGCGAGAAAGTCATTTTGGCGGCGGGGGACACGTTCCGCGCGGCGGCGGCAGACCAGCTGCAATTGTGGGGCGAGCGCATCGGGGTGGACGTGGTGCGGGGGCGCGAGGGCGGCGACCCGGCCTCGGTGGTGTACGATGCCATGCAGCAGGCGATTGCGCAAAAGGCCGACTTTCTGCTGGTGGATACAGCGGGGCGTCTGCACAACAAAGCGCACCTGATGGAAGAGCTGAAGAAGATCAACCGCGTGGTGATGCAGGCGCGCGGGGGCCGTCCCGCCGACGAAACTTTGCTGGTGCTGGACGCAACGACAGGGCAGAACGCGATCAATCAGGCCAAAGAGTTCAAGTCGGCAGTAGCGATTACCGGCCTGGTGCTGGCGAAGCTGGACGGCACGGCGCGCGGCGGCATCGTCATCACCATCAAAGACGAGCTGGGCGTGCCTATCAAGCTGATCGGCACGGGGGAGAAAGCGGGCGATATTGAGATATTTGACCCGCGCGAGTTTGTGGAAGCCTTGTTTGAGTAGCAGAAAGAATGGCTTGCGGCAAACACGCCCCCGGCAGTGACAGCCGGGGGCGCTGCGGCATGAGTCAGTCGCGGAACGCGCCCAGGCCGGTCGCGCGGTCGCCGGTGGGGTTGCTGCCCTGCTCGGCGCTGATGTCCAGACCCGCATCGGTGCCCTTGAAGCCCGTGGCGGCAAGCCCGGCCTGCTCCGCGCCGAGGTCGCTGCTGTTGGTGCCGCCGTCCAGCACATCGCTGGTGTTGTAAAGCTGATCTTCATCTTCAATGGGCGTGTCGTTGGGGAGCAAGTCGGGGGTTCCGGCGTCGTCGTTCAGCGAGTCCAGGACGTCAGGCTGGTCGGGATTGGCGTTTTTCATGTCGGCGAGCGTGTCGGCATCCTGCAAATTGTCGGCCTGCGCATCGGATTGAATATCGGCCACACTGCCGCCGGGCATCTGCGAACCGGCATCGGTATCTACGGACATAGGGCTGTTTCCTTTCGGCTTGTGCTGTGATTATGCTGTAGAAAGAGTACCAACGGCGGGGGGCGCATCAAACGAAGCAGGCGCGCAGACTGCTTTCATGCCCAACAGCTTCAACAGGAGCGAGAGCACGCGGCACTGGCATCTTTAGTTCGCGCCGGGCGTGGGTACAACACACCCGGAGGCATAACTCATGGTTGTTGCAGATGTAATGACGACGTTCCCCGATGCGGTAGACCCGGACACCAGTGTCCGCAAGGCCGCACAGCTGATGCGTGACGGCGACTACGGCGTGCTGCCGGTCGTCCACAGGGACGGCAGCCTGGTCGGCATTGTCACCGACCGGGATATTGTCGTCAAGATTGTTGCGGACGGGCACGACACCGACACGCCGGTCAGCCAGTGCATGACGCCCGACCCCGACACTGTCCCCAAAGACCTGCCGCTGGAACAGGCCATGACACTGATGTCCAAGCGTCAGGTGCGCCGCCTGCCTGTCGTGGAATATGCCCGGCTCGTGGGGATGCTTTCGCTGGGGGACATCGCCACGTCCAAAGAAACCGACCACGAAAAGGCCGACACCCTGGCCGAAGTGTCCATCAATGAAGAGTTTCAGCAGTCCGCGTCGGCGCTGTCGGAAGAAAAGCTGCCCGGCGTGTGAGCAGGCAGCACAGCCTGCCGCCCCTTTTCTGTATCACTGAGCAATGCTGATCGCCCCGGTCAGAGAATGCGGGGATTGTGGGGGGCTGGCGTCGCGGCGGCAGGCGGCGGGGGAGAGAACTCCGAGGCAGGCGCGGCGGGCGGGCGGGTTTGGTGCCGATGGCGCACTTGATGCCGAGGCATTTTGCGGGCATGGTTTCGTGGAGGGACAGACGGCGGCATGGGAGCCGATGCCGCAGCATTTGGAGCGGGCGCCGAGGCGGTTGGGGTTTGTGCGGCATTGTCTGGGAGGGCAGGCTTGTCGGGAGCGGGCGAGGCTGGCCCTGTGCGCTCATCAGACGAATCGGTATCCGTGCGGGGGCGGCCTTCCTGCAGCGTGTCGTGCACGGGCGAGGCCAAACGGAAGTGCGCGGAACCGTCTCCCCACGCCACAGCGGTGTGGGCGGAGGGCGCGGCGGGGCTTGGCACAGGCGCGGGCAGGGCAGAAGTATTTAGTTCAGGGGGCGGCACGGGGAAATGAGCGGCGGTGCGGGCGGGTGTCAAGGGCCTGGCCGTACTGGATGCAAGATGAACGGGGCGCGCGTGGAGGCGGCGCCCCGCTTTTTTGCGCCGCTGGCGGGCGGAAGCCTGGGAACCGGCCCCTGACACGCTGCCTGCATTCGCCGTGCGCAGGCGGGCGGGAAGCGGCGTTTGCCGGGGACCCATTCCAGACAGCAGCCCGTGCAGCAGCAGAACACCCAGGGCGAAACTTGCCGCGCACACGCCGCCTATCCAGTGCGCTGGGCGCAGCAGACGGCGGGGATTGGAAGCCAAGCGGCGCTGCACGCCCGGCCACAGGGACGCAGGGTCAAGGGCAAGGCGCGGGTCGGCCTCAGACGTGCTCAATGCGGCGGCCTGACACAATTGGGCGGTGACGGTGCGCACACGGTCTGCTTCCGCGGCCAGCCGGGGGTCGCGCGCCATCCGCGCTTCCAGCAGGGCGGCGCGGGCGGCATCCAGCGTGCCTTCGGCGTAGGGGACAAGCCAGGCTTCGTAATTGTGTTTGCGGGCAGGCAGCATTTCAGTCCCCTCCTTCCTCGCCCAGCCAGGCCAGCGTTCCGCGCAGCTTGCGGCAGGCGTAGTGCAGGCGCGACCAGACCGTGCCGACCGAACACCCCACCATCAAAGCGACTTCCTCGCAGGCATAGTCCTCAAAATAGTGCAGCAGGACAACTGTGCGCTGCTTTTCGGGCAGGGCATCAATGGCCGCGCGCAAGGCATGTCCCTGCGCGCGAGTCTGCGCCTGCATGCCGGGGCCGGGCGAGTTATCACGCAGATTGGCGCGAGCAGGCTCGGACAGGCCTTCCCAGCCGGACAGCCACGCGGCGCGCCTGCATTTGTGCCACTGCTTGATCGCCATGTTGGTCGCCAGCCGGTGCAGCCAGGTGGAAAACTTGGCATCGGCCCGGAACCGGGGCAGCGCGCGCCATGCCTGCACAAAGATGTCCTGCGCTAGGTCGTCAATGTCGTCGCGCGATGCCTGCGCGCCCAGGATGCGGGCGGCGATGGCCCGCACGCGCGCTTCATGGCGGGCGACCAGCAGTTCATAGGCATGGGTGTCGCCCTGCGCGCAGCGGCGCACGAGAGGGCCGTCGCTGTCGGCGGCATCGTCCTGCGCGGGGGCGGGGCGCGCGGGACTGTGCTCCTCGGCGTGGTTCCATTGCCTGGTCGTCATGGACGGTATAAACATCCTGATTTGTGCACCCTTTGCTGGCTTAGATACCCAAAGGACGCGTTGGCTTCAATTGCTGAGCGTGTTTTTATGAACTGATGTTACGCAAAGCGCCGGGGGTGTAAAACCCCCGGCAGTGGACGAGGACAAGGGTAAACAAGTGTGGGCAGTGGCTAGTGCCGGGGGTGTAAAACCCCCGGCAAGGGACGAGGCCACATCCTTCGGACGTAAGAAAAACCTTTGTCACATGTATCTTACGCCCGTGAGGGCCGGGCTTCACACTTGCCGGGGGTTTTACACCCCCGGCGCTTGGCTCTGCTTGGGGTTTCATACCCCCGGCACACGCCACTGCCTATGCCTGCGTTCCCACGCTATTGCTTCTGCGTTTCCACGGCGTTGTAAGCGCGTACCAACGATGGAACAAATCCGTCCGTCGTCGGTATGCGCTGGCAACGCCGATACAACGCGGGGGCTGCGCCGCCGATCAGCCGGGGAAACGCGCAGGCTGCCAAAAATCGGAGCAGAACCGGACACTTCAGGGAGCGCCTTTGCCCTTGCCAACCCACCCGGTTTCTGCTATAATAAGCCCGCCCCGCACAAGATATAAGATATTGGGGTAGTGGCTCAGTCTGCGTTGTTGGTATACTCTAGCTATGGTCACTCAAACACTCACCTGCCGTCACTGTAACAGTGACAATCTGATCCGCTTTGGCTACACACGCTCCGGGCAGCAACGCC
>JAABUQ010005562.1_pt1 | contig 19936 bp, 26 predicted proteins | sample 5560001 | NCBI WGS metagenome assembly JAABUQ01 (sample SAMN10711888, study PRJNA513371) | rock metagenome | isolation source: Antarctica rocks | place: Antarctica: Victoria Land, Finger Mt nord | collected 2015-12-18
AGGACCACATCCAAGACTCCGGCCTCAACTTATCTCCTGTCTAAGAATGCGGGGCGGGTCAATTCTCCATTCGCTGAATTTTGAGTCTTAACCGTTTGTCTCACCCCAGGGGGCAGGTCCAAGTTGCTGGGCAGTAGTGACTTCTCGTCCGAGAGTGGCACGATCGTGACTGGCTCAGACTGAAACTCTGGCTCCGCCTTGCGCGGCCTAGAGCGGCTCTTAACAAACTTGTGGAGCATGGAAGTAGTTACCCCGACGCTGCACTGCTCAGCCAAGAGTTGTCGAATGCGTCGATAGCTTCTTCCCTGCCGCCGCCACCGTAAGATCAGCTCCCGGTATGGTTCTAAACGTGAACGCGGTTCTTCTTCGGGAACGCTATCGAAGATTCGCTGGAGTTCCTCGGCGTTCACCGCTCCTTCCCCAGTTCCTGTAATTCGAAGCCGCGTTCGCCAATCCAAAGCAGTTCGAATTCTACTTCGTCTGCCGTCGCCAGGTTCTTAGTCCAGCTCCTAGTAACCGTTCCGAAGCAATATCCGCGTGCCCTGAGATCCTCGCGAATCGCAAAGCCATGTTTGACATAGATTCGGCATCCCTTTGCCCTCGTTGGCAGTGTGAATTGTGGCAGCTGATTTGCGGTCCAACATCGTGAGCAATCACCTGTCTCGAGCTGGGCGATTCGCTTATTTCTCGACTCTTCCGATCCCAACACGGCAGTCATGGCAGTGTGGCCGCATTTGTATGACACCGCGTATCTCATAGCCAAAACCTCCACGAGCAGGCATCCGTTGGTCTCAGGCTGGATACGAACTTAAGGCCAAAGTGGGTATCAGAAGTGAATTGAGCAAATTGAATTGAGCAAATACACCGTCCCTAACGCTTCGCGTTAGGTCGGAGTGAGGACTGAAAAGAGCACGGTTTTTTCCACTTTCTGTACGCCTCTCGTCCGCCTTCTGTCTACCATTTGTCAACCCTTTGTCCACGCCCTGTTCACCTTTCGTCTGCCTTCTGTCCACGCCTGTTTAAAGGCAATTTCTCTGCATTTGTTTGATACCGTAGGAACGCCGGTTCTACTTGATCGGCTCGACTGAAATTTCGGTGATACTCGGTCCGTCGTAGCGGGCGGCACCTGGCCCACGAACGCCGAATTTCGCCTCATTCTCGGTGGGTTGAATGAGTCGGACCACCCGCTGCGTCGAGATGGCGGCGAGCAGCACGGCTAATCCGTGACCGCTGACAGTAACGATGTGAGAAGCGAAGACCGCCACGATCCGACCGTTATCGCCCTCGGCATACGCGAAGCGAAACCACGGCATGACATGCGCTCTGCGGCGCAGTTGGACGATCAAGCATCCTGGTTTAGGCCCTGGCTCATCGGTCAATTCCCAATCTTCAGATCCCAAAGCCGACATGTGAACTGCGGACATATTCCTCCTGTTTGAACGCCTGTTTTTGTATCACCAGGTCGTGAGCCGGTCTTGGCTGCTGAGCAAGTTGCTGCTGAGCTTGATACAGCCGGAAATCGTCGTTCTCGATCTTGGTCTGGTCCTTAGGAGTGACCGCGGCAAGGCGCGCGAGTTCACTGGCCGACTGCCGATCGCCCGAAACGCCGATGGATTCCTGAAGGGTGAGGCTATCGCTGGTAATCACCTTGACGCCCTCACGCCCGCGGCTGGACCGAGACATAGAAGAGATCTTGCGACATCTTTTCGGCTGCAATGATCTGGAAATCTACGGTTTTGCCCTGGCTTCGATGAGCCGTAACATCGTAGCTGTGCGTAATTTGCCGATAGGCGGCGGGCAACTCGCGGCCATCCTGCAACTTGATCGCGCCACCTTCGATAGCCGCAACACTTACCTGCTCGCCGTTGCTCGCGCCGAAGTTCTTGTCGCGCCAATTGGCTTTCAGTAAGAGTTTGTCGCCCGGGGCGACTTCGATTTCCTGCTTTTCGAAAACGGCGAAGTTGCTCGTCTGACGGGCCGTAATCGTGACATCCTGGCCGGTGGCTTTGCGGGCAGTGATTGAGCTTTTATCTGCGCTGACGACTTCGAGGGCTTCGTTCTTGCTGACGCCCTTGACTGCTTTGTGGAACTCGAGCACCTGGCCCGGCTGATAGTTTTTGAGCTGCTTCTTTTGGGCCTCAGTCCAGTTTAGGGCGGTATGTTGGACGAAGGTTTCGCCGGGCGCGAGTTCTCCCGCCCGCTGCCGATCCTGGCGGATGGCGTGAGTGACGCTCTTAATCTCATCGTGTGTAGCCGTAACCACCAAGACCGAGCGGGCTTGCCCCTTGCGGTTGGGCATCGCAGCCGCTTCCCGATAGGCTTCACTTGTTTCTTGCGCCCGCAGACGCCAATCGACTTCCCGAATTGCGCCCATCGCTTCGAGCTTCGCGAAGCCTTCGGCCGGATGATTACGCAGAGCCTCGACAGCGGATTTATATTCGGCGTTGGTCTGCCGCTGCACCTGCAAGAGGGAGACGCCCTTAAGTTTTGATTCGCGTTCGAGCACTCGGAGAGCATCGCCCTCGGACACGCTTTTGATCTGCGCAGTATCGCCGCTGTAAACGATCCGCGCGCCCTTCGATTTGGCCAGGTCGATCAGTTCCGCCATGTCTTTACTTGAGACCATGCCGGCTTCGTCCACGATGAGAACCTGCCCAACAAGCTCGTGCCGCTGCTTCGGGTCGGCGAGCAACCGGGCAACTGTCATTGCCTGAGAGAACCCGACCTTCTGCAATTCCTCAACAGCGCCAGTGGTCGGGGCTACAGCAACAACGCTCCGGCGTACTTCCGTCAGCCCTCGGTGCAGCTCTTGCAGGACGGCAGTTTTGCCTGTACCGGCTGCACCACGTAAATTAACAGCCAGGTCGCGCGAATCGAGCACGGCGAGAACAGCTTGTTTCTGCTCGGGCCGTAGACGATCTGACACAACAAATTCGCGCGCACGTCCGAGCGGTTCGAACTTTTCGATGCCTTGGTTGATGGTCGCCACCATGTGGCGCTCGCGATTGAGGCTTTCCTTTGTAGCCACTTCTCCACGGGCGGTCAGCATGGCCCCTGTCGCGAGTTCCGACAGTACCGCGCGTTCCAGTTCAGATAATTCGATACGTCCGCGCCCATGTCGCAGAGCCTCGGTTTTGAGCTCGTAATCTTTCGCTACAGAAACGCGCTCAAAAGTGTGTTCACGCGCATGAGCGAGGGATGGGGTTGCGACGGCTTGCTCGCGCACTGAGCCCCTTTCCTGGGCCGTCTGACTCAATGCCTTGAGGGTTTGCGATTCCGATTCATCCATACGGGCGCGTTGCCCGGCTTTCACCTCTGCCGTGCTAATGTTTGTGAGCTTTTCGGCACGGGTATCCCTGACAAGTCGAGCAATTTCGTTGTTTGACGGGAGCCGGCCGTTGCGATCCAGGAATTCTTCAATCGCTTTTTCCTTCTGCGCACTGCGTTGGCTATACTTTTCGAGCGTCGATTCCTTAATACCGGCAATACTGAACCCGAGGTCCTTCCCGTGTTCGAACCGATCCTCGATCCGATATCCCAGGTTCGTCACCTCGCGCGCCAGGACGTTGCGGTAGACCTCACTCAGGTAGTCCCGTCGCTGGTAGACGTCGGATGCCTGCAGGGCCTTCCATTTTCCCTCAACGCCGTCATAGGTGAGGTTTCCCGCCACCAGATGCGAGTGCAACTGCGGATCGAGCTCGCGGCTTGTGTCATGGTCATAACGCGCGATGACCAGATTCAAAGTCGAGCGATTATCGTTCGCGCCGAACTTTCGGACACGCGTTGCGGCCAGGCGCTCCATCTCGGCCGCCGTTTCGACTACCGCCATCTTGTGGGCTTCGATTATACGGGCATCTTCGAGCGCCTCCACGGAGACTGCCTTCGGCGCGCTGATAGTAAAGTCATACAGATTGCGCGCTGTGGCCAGCTTTTCGCCGGATTCATCGAAACGATTAGCGCTTTGCCGTGGCCGTAAGAATTCGCCCGTCAATGGATCTATTCCCTGGCGAATAGCATCGAACTGCTCCATTGTGACCGCGCCTTCGAGCCCCAGCAGCTCCGCGCCTCGGCCCATCCACTCGCCGGTGATACTCTCGCCAACCGAGTAGTAATCGTTGTTCGATAAGTGATGCGCGGCGTACGATTCACCCCCCGTCATGGCCTTAATCGTAAGCATGGTTTTAGCCAATGCTGAGCAGCAGCGTAGGGTTCGACTCTTCAGGAGGCATAACCAAAGGCGACGCGGGCAGCGGCGCTATGTCCGGTGGAAACCGAAAGTCTCTAGGTGGGACACTTCGACTCACGTAGGCTGGGTGCTTCTCGGGTAAATCGATATAGGGGATTTCGACAGGAACAACCACCATTCTGTTGTTGAAGCCGCGTTGCACAAAGTAGGCATGCAAATCGCCCATACCCTTGATCTGCGTTGAATTGATGGCGGGCTCAACTACTTCGACCACGCGTGAACTATTACGATCGCGCTCATAGAATGTGCCGTGGCTGTGGGTCTGCTCGAGCCGCAAAAGCTTTCGTTTGCCGCCGATGCGCTCGAGGATATCTGCCGAGTCCGGATCGCTCGTGGCAAAGATCCATTTCGTATATGCCTGACTCAAGATCGTTCGAGTTTGATCGCCATACAAATGCTTAAGCTGCTCCTGGTTCTGAATACTGGCGATGATCTGGTGACCTGCCGAGCGCAACATAGTGATCCCGTCAGGTAAGCGCGTCAAAGTCTGCAGGGCCTGCAACTCGTCATAAATCAGCTTGGTCCGCTTCGTGGTTTTACTGGAGAGAAGACCCAGGATGAAGAGGTCCATCCACATTGACATGAGCGGTTTGAGAGCGGGACGAGTGTCCGAGTCGGACGAGATAAAGACCCAGCCTTTTGGGTCGCGGGTCCACTCGCGGATACAGAACTCGCGGCGGCCCTCGATTACAGAAGGCATCATCCACAACGGATCGCCGGCAAGCGCCAATGTACCGAGAACGCCGGCGCGCTGATTTGGAGAATTCGCCGGCAGCGTGTACTGGTGAATCGTGCCCTGGACCCGACGCTCGATCTCTGGATAGTTGGCGATCCATGCGCCGAGGGTTTCAGTGCTCGGTCGGAACTGGTCTAAGAGATAAGCCCCGAGACTCACCGTCCACTGATTGAAGATGTCGGACGTAGGGTCACGCACAACAGGCGGCGGGAACAGCGAGGTCATCACCGTTTTGTACGTAGCGAGGTCGTAGCCTTCGCTCGAGATATTCCAATAGGCGCAGCGGTCATCGGTCGGATTGAGGATCACGTCGCCACGCTCGGGGTGATAGAAGCGGGCTAACGCTTCGCCGCCCTTCGCATCGTTCACAACGCAGTTGATGCCATTTGCTTCCGCGTCGAGCAGGTCCTGGTACGTCAGGCTAGTTTTTCCAACGCCGGTGTCGCCCATCCGAAACTGATGCGAGGATTCCTTGGCTGTGTCGATCTGAATGAAATCCCAGCCCTTCGTCTTCATCTAACGGTCACTCCAAGGTTTTACTCGGTACTTCATGCCGTCGCCTTTGACTTCCTTCGGGTATTCGCGGACGGTAGCCACGATAGAGCCGTCGAAGGGAATGCCTGCGATGATCGCGGTGCAATACCTGTTATCGACCACCAAGCCCCAAATCAGCGCACCAAGAAAAGTGAACAGCGAGAGCGTCAGCGGCCATTTGAAAACTAAAAACGGCGAGTCAGAATACATCGCAGCGAGCGCGCCGTTTTCGCGAACCCAAGGTTTGGGGCTGGCCTCTCGCGGATACCAGCCGTGACGGATAATGTCAGCGTCGAAGCGATGGTCTTGGTTGCCGTAACGCATTAGCGCGTAGCGGAGCTCATCTGCGTTCATCCCCCGCTCACGTCTCGGACTCTTGCCAAAAAGCGATAGTTCACTAGTACTGGCCTTGAGCGCGCAAGCCGCATACTCTGGATAGTGTTGGATCTGATTTTCGTGAAAGAGACTCCAGCCACCGAACCACAGGGCCGCGCTGAGTACTCCGGCTAGGCAGCTATAGACCAACCCATCATGCTTGACAGGCACCGTTTCACGGCGGATTTGATCTGGTGTTTTCGTGTTCATGGAGTCTCTCTCTTCCCTATCCCTGTCGGCCATAGCTGAGTTCCGCTGGCACGCGGTCACGAGTTAATTCCTGGCTTGCTCGGCCAGCGTATTCCTCGCGCAACGAACGCTCACGATCGATAATGGGGGCCATTTCCTCGCGAATGTAGTTTCGCTGCGATGGCGCGGCTGTTGCGTATTGCTCAGACAGCTCCTTGAAGTGCGAGTGAAGCTCACGTACCTCAGCAACGATCTCCTGATTGGTGAGGCGGCTCGTTGCCTTTGCCTTTGGTTCTACGTTCAACTCAGCGCTTCTGACTTGCTCAACCTCGGAGCTGGCCTTGATCCCTAGGGATTGCTCGATCTTCGATCTAAGCGAACTTAATGCTGTATCCATTTGTGGATCCTGGATCCTTCCGTACGAATCCTTTTTGAACGAGTCGTTTGCCTCATCAATGTAAAGATCAACACGATCTTTGTACAGTGATGCATATATCCTGGCTTCAACTTGGTTGCCGGATTTGAGTTCCCAAATCCCGGCTACACTCTCGTCACGTACCCATTGGCGTCCGTTCTCAACCTCGGCGCTGGCCTTGGTTGTTTTCCCATCACTCGTATTCCAGGGAACGGATTCGATTTGCCTGTTATCTGCCATAGTGTTTTTTCCTTTTAAGCCGCTAAGCGGCGGTACGCTTCCTTCGTTTCAAACTGGCGGCTACGATCGTTGTAGTCGCAAACTTCGAGCACGCGATTCACGCCGCGCCATCCCTCGGGTGAACGTGTTACTTCGACCACCAAATTGATAGCGGCGGCGGTCTCTTGCCGGGGATAAATCGAGGCTGCCGAATCCCGGCATGGCGAGACTTGCCAGGCGATTCAACGCAGACAGGGCGGTGTTGGCATGGATAGTCGAGAACGAGCCATCGTGGCCCGTGTTCATCGCCTGCAAGAGCCCATAGGCCGCTTCCGAGTCCTTCACTTCGCCGACAATGATGCGGTCTGGACGATGGCGCAGCGTCAAAGACAGTAATTGCGAAACAGTCACCTCGGGGCGATCGCCCACCTTCGGATACACCTCAAATCGCGGACTGTTGCGCTGATCGAGCTTCATTTCAACTGGCTTCTCGATAACCACGATTCGCTCATTCGCCGGAATATGACGAACAAAGGCATTCGTCATAGTGATTTTCCCGGTCGATGTGCCGCCCGAGACTAAGATGTTTTTCCGGTCGTGAACAGCCTCAAGCACTAGCGTCAACGCCTCTTGGGTAAGGGCTCCTCGCTCCAGCAGCTGCCCGGTCGTGAAGTGACGCAGGAACTTCCGAACGGTCAGCACTACGCCTTCGGGTGAGATGGGCGGGTATGTGACTGCTACTCGCGATCCGTCGGGCAGCCGGGAGTCAAGCCAGGGTTTGTGGTACTCGTCAATTTCGTCGCCGATCGATCGCCCAATGATTTCCACACCGGCGCGCAGCCGGCGTTCATTTATCTCGACACCCTCAACCTCTGTAATCTTTCCGGCATACTCGACAAATACGCGGCCATTTGTGATCATCAGCTCCGAGACCTCGGGATCGAGCAAATACTTATCCAGACCCATCGAGCGGAAGAACGGAAGAATTAGATTGTCGATATCGCTCATTCTTTGGCCGTCGCTTCGACATTCGTACGATTCGGAATGAATTCAACGATGGTGAGCCCGAGCGGGTTAACAGTCTGATACTCCGGGTTGTCCGCGCTCTGCGCCTCTACCTGATCTGGATTCAGAAAGGACCGCACCGCAATGATCCAAGTCTGCGAGCGCGTTTCCGCGTCCTTCACGAAGGTCTTCTGGAGCGCGATTTCCGCCGTACCAACCGCAAGTACGGAGGATCCTACGCTCTGCTTTCCGAACGAGGTCAGATTGGTAGATAGGATCGTTAGGTCGTTCTCTGGTTCACGTCCAGCGATAACGTTCGCAATCACATTGTCTTTCTGGTCTCGATCTTTGATTTGTTGGCCGTACTTCGAGTCCAGAAACAGATAGTTTTTTGGAAATGTCTTGAGAACGGTTGCGCGCAGCCGGCCGAAGCGAAAGCGAGCCCAATCGGACAGGTAATTTTTGGCGACGGCCGCGTCTGGCGTGTAATGTTCGAGGTCCGAGTATTTAACGGGCGTGGCGCGCCCGACCTGATCAATTTTGATGTAAATATGCTTCGCGGGGCGCGTAGCTAGGCCGTAGATACAAATTCCGAAGAGCACCAGCAAAAGGCTCTGCCCCGCAACTACCGTGCGGGTCAGCCTCTTCGCATAATGCCGGGCTGCAAAGACTTCCTCGGCAATCTCATCCTTGTGGATGGGCTCAAGTTGCTCAATGATTTGTTCGTCAATCGGAATGATCTCTGTTTGTACGGACATGAGAAACCCTTTAAGAAGTTGCCAAAGCCTACAGCAGCGCTGCGGTAACAAGGCGGACAGCCAACCCTGCAGCCCATTGGCGAATCCTTGCGCTACACCGCCAATCCCGCCGAAGATAATATGCGTGATTTCCGGAACCTTGAACATGGCCCAGAGAAAAACGACTGTGATCAGCACGAGATAGGGCAGGCTCACTACCCACTGGCCAACCGAAAACCCGTGAAGGTTGAAGAAAAAGTCGAGATAGGAATGCCAGAAGATGAAAATGAAGCCCGACCCGACAAAAATATACATCGAGTAGGCGAGCATGTTGTCGAACCAGGTCCAGAACTTCTTATCGTGTCCAGGCAACACGTAGAACGGAATTAGAAACGGGCCGCAGAGCGTTAAAAGACCCACAATTGCGTAGGAACCGGACGTAATAATCGTCATCCCCACCTGGCCCAAAGCGATTAACAGTAGAACAATGACCGTGATTAACGCCGGCAGGACTTGCAACATACCGACAGGCGGCAGGTAGTGTACTGCATCGGCAAAGTGACCTAAAACCTCTTTTAGAAGGTCTGTCGTGATGGCGTTCGAAAGCGCCCGAGCCAAGTAGGGGAATATCTGGTGGAAATTGAAAGGCAAACCTGGGATCGGCACGAGATAAAAGCTCATCATGGTTGTTGCGATTACGATTCGGAAGAGCACCGCGACATAGGCCACCACACTTGCCAGCGGATGATAGTGATGGACGGACACCGCGCGCAATGCGCCTTGCAATTGCGTCTGCAACAGCGCGTAGGCACCGAAGAAGAACAACAAAGTCCAGCCGAACGGCATGATCGAGGGCGCTACGTTTGTAACCAGATCCGTCACGCCAGCAGTAACCGTTCCCTCAAAGTTAACCGTCCCCGCAATAGCGTTATCCACGTCCTGAGGAAGCGGCTCTTGACTGTCCTGACCGAATGCGGCCACGGCAAACACGATCAGAAGGAGTAATTTGTTCATTTAGGGAACTATGTGGTTCTTGTCTCGCGGTTTCCGCATCTTCTGATCCAGCTTTTGTTGAGTCTGCCGATCAGCCGGTGTGAGTGTGACCGGGCGCCCGCCGCGTGCAAGCAGGAAGGCGATGATCACTAACACGCCCAGAATGACAGCGAGTGATTTGATTTGAATTGCTTTTGTCATGGCTTCCTACGGCTCCAGGTAATTGTCTGCCGTCAATGCGGTTGCGGACGGATCGAGCATAGCCGGAGAGTTGGCGCGCGCCCGAGCGATGTCGCCGTACCAGAGTTGCTCGTCGGCAAGCTTATCCCGCACCAATTTCGCTTCGAGGGTCTTCTGTTCGGCTAAGCAAGCTTGCAAGTTGCCGTTTGCTTTCTCCTGCGTCCGAACATGAATCGCGCCGCCAGACAGTACGTTAAGAACAGAGACCGTGGCGTTTTTTGCGTCGCTTTGGTCGAAGGCATCGCGCTCTAACTTGTCTTCAGCGACTTTATTTACGTCCTGCGATCGTTTGTAATTTGCGAGGATCGCGGAACACCGCTTCGAAGTCGCATCGAGCATTTGAATCGTGGCAAACTCCGACATCCGGCGAGAGTTGGCGGCGTTCACGTTACCCAGGTACCCCGCGTTACCGGCGTAGCGCGTGCTCTCTTGCCAGGCTCGTCCGGCATTCAACGCGTCGCCGTTCATGACAGCGCTGAAATTAATCGATTCGTTGTAGTGCTGCTGCGCCATTTCATGTGCCGACAGCGAAAGCGGCCATCTTCCAGACGCCCTTGTCCTGAACTCGTCGCGACATTTGCATCGCGAGACTATACATTTGAAGGCCGTTCTGAACGATCTTCACGGTCTGGTTATAGGTTTGGATCAGCTTCGCACCGTTCGAGATGTCCTGGCTCCAAATGTGGCCCAGATTGGTCCAGCTCGAGGGGTCGAATACGATATCGCCCATACCGAATATGGCGTACATCGGTTGTGGGTTGATCGCTAAGTAGCCAATCCCGAGTAACAGCGGAACGGTCATCCATTTCTTCTGAAGCTTCACGTAAATCTCCTTTTTTATCTGAACTGCTGAAATCCAAAAACCAGCGTGACCAGAAGGCCCAGCCCCAACAAAAAAACGGACAGGTAAAGGCTAACCCGAACAAACGCAGTCATTGGGGTCAACTGGTAGCTGATGATCTTCAACTGCCTCGCTTGCTCTTCTTCAGGAGTTCTCCTACTTCTCATGAGAGAAATCCTCCTTCAACCACTGCGGCAAATTAACCAACGCATAGCCGCATAGGACACTTAGAAAGATTTGCTGTGGTATAGCTACTAATTCATAAGCTATAGGCATTGGGTGTGTCGTTGCCCAGTACCACTCAATAGCCCCACTGAGCGCACACCACAATAAAAGCTTCATTCCAAATTCCTTTCTTGTTGCTCGTTTCTAAAGTTCCGGGTCCATCGTGTGATTCTTAATGTCGGGCAACAGCAGATCACCCGAGAGCATCACCTTAACGCGTGAGCGCTCACGTATGGTGAACGTGGGTAACACATCCAGAAAGCGCTCCAGCACGTGCTGAGCGCTTTGTCCGAGCCCCTCGGAGACTCCGTTGCGGATCTGCGTTCCCCAACCATATGAGCCGTAGCTGCCGACGTTGTTCCCGATTTGTGCCGTTGCTGAGACAGCAGCCAACGCAAGCGAAGCTCCGAAGATTTGCAGATAGTGATGGTTCACCAGATCTCGTAAACCGGTTTGACCTACTACGTCGAGCCCTTGGAATTTGTCGAGACTCACCGAGTAGCCATCCGGCATGATCATCCGGTGAAAGGCAACAAAAAGCCGCTCTTGATTGAGACCCGAGACCGCCGTCACGCGCCCCAAAAGCCGGGTTCCTCTTGGGATGAGCAGATTGGTTCCGTTCAGGGAGTAGACATCGGTTGTAATCATCGTGATAACCGGTCCAACGGCTGCTCCGGCGAGCCGATTGACTAACACAGTTTCGAGGATTGTGTCTTCCATGAGCCGGTATAGTTTGCCAAAAGATGAGTCGAATTCGTAGTCTTGCGCCGGGTTATGTACGCGTTTCTTGCTGGAGATGGCCTCCGTCTCAGCCGGCTTCTCTTCATCGGCGCTCGCATCGTCTCCTCTGAGGACCGAGCGTTTGCGAGCCGGTCGGACTTCCAGGTTTTCGTCCGCCGAATCCCCGGTAGGTTCTGCGTTAGCCGAAGTAGCAGAAGCGGCCGACACGGTCTGTTTATCGAAATAATCTGAGAAGTCCACCGAGACGGGGGAAGAGTCCAGATCGTTTTGCCGGCGATGCGCTGCTTCTAGGGCAACACGCTCTGCCAGTTGCTGAGCTTCCGACTTCTCTCCTCCCTGGCCCTTCGCGCGACCATGCTCCGCGTCATCCTGGGCCTTTGTTTTGTGGGGTACTCCATCTGCTTCGTCGTACCCATCGCCCGCTTCGCCTGCGAGGTTTGCGCCTTTGCCGAGAATCGTATCCTCGTCGTTTTGTTTCCGGCCGCGACCGTCAACGCCCTTCATGTACGAAGCCTCGCCAGATTGTTGCCGCGCGAAGCTATCGCTCTGGCCCTTTGTCATCGTGGTTGGTTTAACAGCGGCGCTGGGCGCCGGTTGACTGCTCCTGAACAGGTGGGCGATGTTGCCCAAAATCACAAGCGCTAGAACAAGGCCCGCAAGAACCAGGCCGGCCACGACGATTTTGCGGTTCTTCTTCGCAGGCTCAGGCGTGACGAGCTTGCCGTTCGTACGGTTTTAGTAGCTTCTGGAAACTCTCAAGCTGCTCAAGCTATTGATCTTCGGTGCCAGGCATGTATTCGAACCCCATGCCGTCCACCAATCTTCGGCCAGAAAAGCCTCCTGACCAAGTGCTCTGGCTCACGTACGCGCGATCCGCAAATGTAGTCTGTGAGTTTAGTCCGTAGCTGGCAGCAGCTTCTCTCGCATGCATCGCAAACGCGGGTGGGCCGGATCGGTAACGTCCAGTTGATCCCAGACAATCCGGTAGCCGCTTGCCCATGTCCTGCGCCGGCGGAGCAAGAAGCGGATAATGGACCAGGCTGAGAGACGCTCGCCTAGGCCATAGCGCCCCACGAGATATTCGCGAAGAATCCACGCCCCTTGTTCCTGCTCTACTCGAAACTCTTCAATCTGCCCCACCGGTTTACCGGCCGCATCCCGCACGCGTTTGCCGAGGAGCAACTCGAGATGAAGTTCTTGCGCCATGATTACGCACCCGGAATTCGTTTCACGACTCGCTCGCGCATCCATTGCTCCCAGGCGAACGTCGGCGTCTCCTCCGCATCCATATCCAGTTTCACCTCTATGCCCACGTGCTGTATTCGCGACCACGGAATACGGAAACTGGCCCCGCGGCGCGGGCCAGTTCGGCTCACAAACGCAGATACCCAGGGCGCAAATCGCTGCGATATGCGTCCGGCCGTTGTCGCAGGCCCGGTTTCGATGTACATCAGACGCGGCGCCTGCCCTTCCCGGATTTCTACAATGATTCCGTCGGCCCTGCCCATTGGGCGAAGATGGCGGTCAACGAGTTGTTTATCGAGTACTTCGCGAACTAAATCCATATCAGCTCCCAAAGATCTGCAAGGGTATCGCGACGACGGCGAGTACAAAAGCTAGGGCGATTACGAAAATCACGACGGCATTGCCGAGCCAGCCATTCGTATGCTGCCCGACGTATTCCTTGTCATTCATCAGCAGCAGCAACGGCACGGCGACGAGAGGTAAACTGGCCGCCACGAGCGCCATAGTTACCACGGTCAGGCGGAGTGGTTCAATTCCCGCCAGGATCAGCAGCGAAGAGAAGAAGAGACCCACCGTATAGATCAGAGCGAAGCGCGCTACTTCGCGTGGCCGCTTGTTCTCCCCCCAACTCCAACCGAACACCTGGGCCACGCCGTACGCCATCGCCAGCGCTACTTCCAGAGCGGCGCCGAAGGACGCGATGCCAAGCGAGCCAACCAAAAGCGCGAAGCCCCATCGAGGGAAAACTCCAGTCAGCATCAAAGCGGCTTGTTGGTAGCTATCGACCTGGATGCCTTTGGGCCGCAACACTAACGCGCCGATTATGAGGATCGCTGCCGATAGCGAGCTGCCGAAGCCCATCCCGATTCCCGCAGTGGCGCGGTTCGGGCCGAGGTATCTCTCGTCCCAGTGGTCCTCGATCGCGCCCGACGAATAAAACCAGACCATATACGGGCTGATCGTGGCGCCTAGAATGCTAACGGCAATAAACCAGTAGTGTGTCTGTGAGAGGCGGGCAACGATGGCAGCAAACCGCCAGCCACTTCCCGCCACGGTGTCGCCAGGCAGAAGACTGCAACGACGAATGCAACCGTAATCAGGCCGAACAACGACACCCCGTTTTGGATCACACCGAATGTGCCTTTCCAGAGCAGCAGCCAAATCAGAAAAGCAACGGGCAATGCCCACCACTGAAACGAGATGCCGGTTGCAAGCTGTAGCGCAAGGCAAACGCCGCCAATCTCTGACGCCAATACTAGAAAGTCCAGGAGAACCCCGATTAATAAGACAGCGAAGGAGAAATTGAACCCGAATCGCTCGTGAACAGCGTCCCGTAGAGAGTGCTTGCTCACAGCAGCCAAGCGGCCGGCCATCTCGGTTAGGCCGACCACGCAGAGTGTGCCGAGCAGCAATGTCCAGAGCAACTGAAAGCCAAAGGCCGCACCCGCCTGCACCGCGGTTGCAAAGCTACCTGCATCCAAGAAGCCGCCGATGCTGGTGACAATTCCGAGACCCACCTGAAGCCACTTCTTCATGGCGACGCACGGGTACGGCTTCGCAAGGAAGCAAGAACTTGCTGTTCGACCGCGAGTTGCTGCTCTTCCTGCGCCGCCGCATCCTTGTCGCCCCGCTTCACCGCCCCAGCCAGCCGGGTGATTATGTATTCGATCCGCTCCACATGGCCGGGCAGTTGAGGTCGCAGCTCAGATGGCAGCAGCGGGGCCTGCCGAAACTGGCCGCTTTTTTCGCGAACCTGTTCGCCTGCGAGATCCAGCGCATCGGTTGTGTATGCCTTCGGGACGCTGCCCGCCCTCCAGGCGGTCGAAACGAAATGGGCCGTCGCTGTCCAGGATTGCAACTTTTCCAGCGCCTTTAGATTCTTCTCCGAACGTTGCGTCCGCACGATGCGAGCAGAATGGCTAACGGAAGCAATCCGCTTGAACGGCGTGCTGTCATGGCGAGTACTCCAGCGAAACCGCGAGCCGGAACTTCGGCGACTGCTGGGCGATGCCGGTCGAGCCGGCGAACGACACTACCGCTTTGTCCGATACCTTGCGGCGTATCCCGACTTCGGCCATATTGTAAGTTTCGCCAATCTGCTGTTGCTGTTGCCGCCAGAAATCGATAATGAGCGCCATTCTTTTGTCCCAGGCATGGCTGTAACCCAGCACGACGCCGTAATAGTGGCTCCGTTCGTCTGGCCGCCTTCCCGCGTTGTGGTACCAGTCGCCATTCAAATGAACGCGATCACTACCGGGCACTGAGCCAATGGTCTTCGATAGGATTCCTTTCAGCCTGGTATCGAGGCCGGCGCTACGCACTCCCGTAGGCACAGCACTTCGCCGGCAATAGCGAATGCAGGCCAACCTCGCTGTTCCGTATTCAGTTGACGAAACAGCAGGAACTGGATATCCCCGCTCGTCGTGCGATCGGCGGGCCCGGCCAGTACCGGCACAGCAATCTGATAATGCCAATATTGGCCGATGCCCACCTGCAACTGTGGCGAGACGTAATACTGATCCTCGTCCTCGTACGTACGGCTGTAGCGGAATGTTCCCTGCACCTGGGCACCGTGCCCCGCCTCGGCGTCATCCAGGTGTAGCGGCTGGCCTTCCGTCAGGTCGGAGGCGTCTGCGTCCTGCGCGATGGCAGAGTGTGGGAGCGAGAGCCCTGCAAGGAAGATGAGAGAGCCAAGGAATTTCCGGCACAGCCTAAGCGCGCCATTTCGCTGGGCCGTGGCTCGTGTGAGCACTCGTCGGTCACTCCCCATTCGCGCACTCGGTTTTCCAGGTATCCATGCGACGGCCGTGGGCGCTGCGGTGCGTCGAGGTTTCAAAACCGCCGAAAAAAAACGAGCCGAAAAGTGGCGAAGAACTCATGAACTTCGCGTTATCACCTCGTCGAACAATGCCTCCCAGCGAGGGATAACGGCTGCGGCACTGTATTCGCGCTCCACTTTCCGGCGCAAATCCTCGCCCAAGCGGCGGCGTTTGGCAGGATCCCGCAACAGCGAAAGGATCGCGGATGCTGCGGCGGACGGATCTTGGTGCGGGACAAATAATCCGGTCTCGTGATCCGTGATTTGCTCTTCTGAACCGTTGTCTCGCGTCGCTACGACGGCCACTCCCGCCGCGCCGGCTTCTGCAATCACGTGCGGCATTCCTTCACCGCGCGAAAGCCATGTGAATACATCCAATCCGGCCAGGAGCCGCGACATGTCGGGCCGGTCGCCGAGAAAATGCACGGCCTGGAGACCCATATCCATTGCGAGTGCGCGCAGTTCATCCGCGTACTCCGGCATAAATGCGTCCGGTCCACCGATAATTATGAATTGAGCCCGCGGATCCTGCTGGTGAATGAGCGCCGCCGAAGCGATAAAATCTTCTACCCTTTTCTTTCGATCCAGGCGGCCTGCCCAACCGACTACTGCCGTGTCCGCGTCTATGCCCCACTCGGCTCGCACCGCCGCGCGGCAGTCATTCCTGAATTCCGTTAAATCCACCATGGAGGGAATTCCGATAGCGTGATGTGGACGTTCGGGCATGCTAGATGCCGCGGCATCCCGAATCGTCCTGCATACTCCGACATACCGGGAAGTAAAATGCTTGGGTCCTGCCAGCGCTTCGCACACGAGCCCTCCGTGTTCGATCAGTGGAGGCCGCGCCGTCATCCGCTCCAGCGCCGGATACACATCAGGCACTGCCTGGCACGTGACAATGAGGTCGTAACGCGCCATTTTTCGGCTGAGATACTGCACAGTCTCATCAAACGACAGCGCGTAGGGCGTGCAATCTATCGGAATTCCGAGTTCTCGTAATTGAGAGTGAGACTGCTCTGGCATGTTTGGCTTTCTTAGACAGGCAATCACCTCGATACTGTATCGCCGGGGATCGAGGTTACGAGCCAACAGCGAACCTCTGTTTCCTCGCCGCCGACTACAAGCCATGCGAAGACGAATAGCACACGCCGAGGTCCCGCAACTGCTCTCATTGATGAAGTTGAAGAACGATCTGCAGGAAATCACGGCGATGTGCCACTAAGCCGGAAAGGAATTCGGGGGCTTGTTCAAACGGCACCAGTTCGGACACAACATGCTCGAGAATCCGGCGGCCGTCATTACGGAGCAGGCTCACTGTTTCCTGTGCGAGCCTCGCGCGATTCCAGAGAAACGATAAGCGGCGTGGTACACGGCCGATCTGAGCGCAACGAATGCTGAGTCCATTGTGATGGAACTCTTCCCCGAGCCGCAGATCGTTTGCACCGTTTTGATAGAACGCCATATCAATTACTGTGCCTTGCGGACGTAGAGCACGAAGCGCGGAATGAAGACTGGCCGAATGAGCACGGCATTGAAACGCAACGTCAGCGCCTCGATCCGTGCTGTCGTGAATCCAAGCGTCTTTACAGTAGCGCCACGCCTCGCTTTCGTCCGCGGCCAGCAGGCCCAAACGGCCCGCGATTTCACGGCGGTAACTGGACGGATCGGCTATGAGAATGTTCGCCGCTCCGTGCAGGCGCGCGAAAAGTGCAGTGAACAACCCAACCACTCCGGCGCCCATCACTAAGACATTGCGCCACAGTACGCCGTCGCCCAGGCTTCGAACGTTGGGTCCCATCACATCTTCGGCGGCATGCAGTAGGCCGTTTGCGCAGATCGGGCCCATCTGGGCGATATAGATGCCGAGCATTGGATCGAATTCCGCCGGCATGATAAAGAAGAATTCCCGGAGCGGATCGGCTGTGTGTCCGGTTTTATGGCCATAAGCCATGGCCACGATGTCGCCGTTGGCAACAGCCGGCGTTCTCGTTTCAGTTACTCGCCCCACCTCCATATATCCAAGAAACGGCATTGGGAAACGGGCTGTAGATTCGTCGGGAACGAAAATCTTGTAGTGGTCATCCCATCGGCCGTGCAGATAGGGGTTAGAGCCCTTTAGAAAAGTGAGCTCCGTGCCAGCCGATACTCCGGAATAAAGTGTTTCGACTCGGAACTGCCCATCTGCAAGAGGTTCGTCTTCATACGAAAAGAAGTACATGCGGCCGGGCTGCTCGATTCCAAGCGAGTGCACCATCGGATGCTCAGCCACTTACCGCCTCAGTTTGCAGCAGGACCGGCTTTCGCTCATGGGCTGACTGCGTGACAGCCGTGGCAATACGATGCGAACACAGTGCTTCACGATAAGGCGAGCGGATTCGATTTGTTTTGCCCTGCACGGCATCGATGAAATCCCGGTCCTCGCGAACGAAAGGATCTCCTTGAGATGCGCGTGCAGACCGGCCTCGTCCCGCATCCACGATTACCTCAAACTCCGTGAGCTCAATTGCAAGTCCCTCCGCAAAGAGGTGCAGACCGATACGATGAGGCCACCGAAGCAGGCATGTTGATGAGACCGATCCTACAGCGCCTTCCTTAAATCGCAACGTGGCCGTCGAGACATCGCATACATCCGCATTTGGAAAATCCTGCCGCATAGCACGTGAGCCCGCCCCAAACACTTCGGTGACGTCGCCGACCAGCAGCCGCATCAGATCGAAGATGTGCGTCGTTTGCTCGATCATCTGCCCACCGGATTCGGCTTGCTTGACCCACCATGCGGGCGGCGGTGTCTGATCGAGCCAGTAACCGATCGCCAGACGGGCCGGGTTATCGCGTAGCAATTCTTGTACCTGCTCGGTTGTATCGAGATACCGCCAGTGGTAACCAGCGGCAGTAATAACATCGGCCGCCTCGACGCGCGTCGCAATGTCCTCGGCGATTTTCAAATCGGTAGCCAAAGGCTTCTCGACAAAGAATGGCAACCGGTGTTCAAGGGCCTGCTGTTCCGGTGCGCCGTGCGCAAATGGTGGAACACAGATATAAAGCGCATCGAGACCCTCGCGATCGAGCATTTCCTGGGAATCACGAAAAGCGTAGGCTCCAGCACGTCCGGCCAGATTTTGCGCCCGGTCAAGGAGCGGATCTGCAATGGCCGTAATCTGCACATCATCAAAATGAAGAAGATTCTCCAAATGCCGCCTCGCGATGCCGCCCTCCCCAATGAATCCAATTCGTAAGCGGCTCATGCGAACATCTCGTTTAGCGGCTTCGTGGCAGTCTGTGAAGTTGGGAGTAAATCACGGTAGATTGCTATCGTCTCGCGAATCATGCGCTCGACAGTAAACATGCGCTTCACCCGCTGCCGCGCCCGCAGCGCCCATTGTGCAGCTCTTTCCGGGTTTGATAACGAGTCCAAAATAGCCGTAGCGAGCGCATTGGGATCGGCAGGAGGTACGAGGCGGCCAGAGACTCCGTCGCGGATAACCTCTCGAATACCGCACACGCGGCTGCCTATGACCGGCAGACCTGCGGCCATGGCTTCGAGCAACACGAGCGGCAAGCCTTCAAATTGGGACGGTAATACAAACACGTCGGCTCCAGCCATCAACTCGCGAATATTGTCGCGGTTTCCTAAAAAAGAGATGTGTTGCTCCAAGCCCCCGTCGCACGCCGCTTTCTGTAGTGAAGCTGCCAACGGACCAGTGCCTGCCCAGACAAAATGGGTTGAGGGTTGAATCGCAAGCACACGCGGAAGTGCCTGCAGCAGATATTTATGACCTTTCTGTTCACTGAAACGCGCAACGGTTAGCACGATTTTCACGTGTCGAGCGAGTTTCAAAGACTCATGAAGTTCTTGATTCCTGTTGCGGATATCAAGCACTGAGATTCCGTTTCGTACAGTGACGAGTTTTTCGCGTGAAAAGCCCTTCTGCAAAAAACTCCGGCGCGCCTCGTCCGAAACACAAATCAGCCGGTCGACGAGATTTATAGTTTGCCGGTGTTCGATCTGCTGCTGACGGTCCGTTACCAAGTAAGGCAAATGTTCTGTTCGGACAATGGCCGCCACACCGGCAGCGCGCGCGATGCGAACCACCTGCTGCCCTTCCCAACTAATACCGGCATGGGAATGCAGAACGTCGATGCGCTCCTCGCGAAACCATTTGTGAAGCCCGCGTTCGGCGCTGGAATCTGCCGCTGAATCGATCGGCAATGCAACACAACCGAGCCCGCGGGCTCGCTTTAAGAGATTCTGCCCTGCTTGAGTCGGGGGACATGCAAAAGAGACTTGGTACAGATGCCGGAGTTCACCGGCGAGGGCGAGCATGTGCTCTCCCATGCCTGAGGGATTCTGACTATCCGTATAAAGGCAAAGAGAGA
>JAABUQ010005563.1_pt1 | contig 19931 bp, 12 predicted proteins | sample 5560001 | NCBI WGS metagenome assembly JAABUQ01 (sample SAMN10711888, study PRJNA513371) | rock metagenome | isolation source: Antarctica rocks | place: Antarctica: Victoria Land, Finger Mt nord | collected 2015-12-18
GCAAATCACGCCGTCGGCGGGTCGTCTCACGGCGCTCGGCACGACGAGCACCGAGTTTGCGGATGCGCTCAGCGCTCGACTCCAGGGCAACGTGACGACGCAGATCGCCGGCACGTCGACGACGATCCCGGTGCGCGTGAACGTCGCGGGTCCGGGTATCGACGTCGCAAGCTCGTCCGGATCGGTGTTCTTGCACGGCGGCACGCCCGCACTCGAAGCGCTCGCAAGAACCACGCGTCCGGGGCTGGCAACCGACGTCAACGAGGTGAACGGCCGGCGCCTGGTTCGTATTACCGCGAACATTCAAAACCGCAGCCTCTCCGAGGTCGTAGCCGGATTGCAAGGCGTGCTGCGAAAGAACCCGCTGCCGGCCGGCTACAGCGCCGTGATCGGCGGAACCTATGAGTCGCAGCAAGCATCGTTCCGCGAGTTTGCGAGCGTAATCGCGATCGCAGTGGCCCTGGTCTTCTCCGTAATGCTCGCGACGTTCGGCTCGTTCCGTTTGCCGCTCGTCATCTTGTGCGCGATCCCGCTCGCCCTCCTGGGCGTCGCGATTGGTCTGGCGGTCACCGGAACGCCGCTCAACGTGTCATCGTTCATGGGCCTGCTGCTGCTCGTCGGGATCGTCGTAAAGAACGGGATCCTGTTGATCGACGTCGCCAATCGGCGGCGCGCGGCGGGCGACGACGTGAACACGGCACTGCTCGCCGCAGGAACCCAACGGCTCCGGCCGATCCTGATGACCACGCTCGCCGCGATCGGCGGTTTGTTCCCGCTCGCGCTTGGCCTCGGGGCCGGTGCGGAAATGGAAAAACCGCTCGCCATCGCCGTGATCGGCGGCCTTTCGACCGCGACCGCGTTCACGCTCGTCGTCATCCCCGTTCTCTACGCGTCGTTTACCGGCGGGTCCGGCGGGTTCCGCTTCCCGACGCTGGTCGTCCCGGGTCACCGTCGCCGCGTGCAAACCGGCACAATCACGCTCGCGATGATCGCAGCGATCGCGCTCGGGATGATTCTCCCCGCGTCGGGACAGACCGCCGGCGCATCGACACCGGCGGGGAAGCCTGCGTCCGCAGGCGCACCGTCGAGCTCGCCGAGCGCTTCACCGGGCGATTCGACCTCAGGCGGCAGCGGAACGCCGGCGTCCCCCGCTTCGGCCTCACCACCGCCGGGCGCCTCGACGCCGACGCAGCCGGCAGGTCCGCAATCCGGGACCAATCGTCCCGGCGCGCAGCCCGCCGCGCCGGCGGCGCGTTCCGGCTCGCCAACCGGCCCGGGCGGCGCGATTCCCGGCAGTCAAAGCGGCGCGAGCGGTTCGGGAAGTGGGACGGGGTCGACCACGGGCGCCGGCTCCGGTGCCGCCGCGCCGAGCGTACCGGATCTTGGGTTGCCGCCCGGCGGACGCGGAGCCCCGGGCGGTGCCGCCGTTCAACCTCCGCTCGCACTCGCGTTCTTGAACATATCGCTTAGCGACGCGCAAGCCTCGGCGCTGCGCGCCGCGCCGGACATTCGCTCGTCACGTGCGTCCCTTGCAAGCGCGCAGGCGACGTTTGCACAAGTGCGCGGCACGAACGGGTTGGCCGCGACCGTCAACTACACGGAGACGCCGCAAGGCAGCTCGATCGGCACGATTGCGGCGCGCGTTACGAACGTTGGTGCGACGATCTCGCTCGCCGATCTGCTGGCGTACCCTCCGCTCGTCGCGCAAGCCGCCGCAACGCTTGAAGGCGCTCGTACCGATGCACTCGTCGCCGAACGCACGGAGCGCGTGAAAGTCGTAACGCTGTATTACTCGGCGCTCAAAGCGCGCGCGCTTTTCAACGCGCGCGCCGGCGGTGCGACGAATGCGACCGCTTTCGTTGCCTCGGCCCAAAAGCGCTTCTCGGCCGGTGACGTGCCGCGCTTAGACATCATCCGCGCACAAGTTGCTGCGGCGCAGTCTCAGGCCGATCTCGCAAATGCGCGCGCTTCGGACACGAATGCCACCGATGCGCTCGCGCGCGAATTGGGCACTCCCTTCGCCGTTTTTGCATCGCTTCGCGGCGGCACCCAACCACTGATCGTGGTTCCGGATCCAGACCGAGCCGTGCAAACGGCGCTTGCTAATCGCGGCGATCTGCGCTCGGCGCAGACGGCGGTGCGCGCGGCACAACTCGGCGTTGAGGCCGTGCGACGGCAATCGATACCGGCCATCTCGCTTGGGGCCGGTTACAGCAAGGGCGTCGATTCGGGCGTTCCGATCTCCGGACCGACGCTAAGCGCCCAGCTGACACTACCGCTTTCGGGCGCCAATGCGGCGAGAGTTCGCCTTGCGCAGAGCCTCGTTGAGGTTGCGTTCGCTCGACGCGAAGGCATCGCAAAGACGATCGCGACCGACGTTTCGGCCACCGCCCGCACGGCGCAGGCAACGCTTGACGCGCGCCGCGCGACAGCCGCTGCGGTCGAAGCCGCACGACAAGAATACAACGCCGCGACGCTCGGATATGCAAGCGGCGCATCGACGAGTTTCGAGGTTACGCAGGCGCGCTCGACGTACGCGCTCGCGATCATCAACGATTTGAGCGCGCTTTACGACGCGCTGCAAAACCAAGCAATTCTACAATTGGAGGTCGGAACCTAATGGCTCGCGCGCACAACGTGATGCACCGTTTCCTCGCGTCGTTCGCGTGCGCGATGGCCGGATGCGCGCACGCCTCAGCGACCGCACCGGAGAAGGCCGCAGCTCCGAACGTCCCGACCGTTCTCGCGACCTACGGTACCTTCGTCGATCGCATACCGGCGCAAGGACGTGTCGGGCCGCCGGCAGGAGGCGAATCGAAGCTCGCGTTCGGCGTGAGCGGGATCGTGCAAACGATCGACGTGCACGTCGGCGAGCACGTCGTTGCGGGCGAAGCGCTCGCGCAGCTTGACCGGCGCGGTTTTGCGATCGATGTCAGTGTCGCGCAAAGCGATGCCGCCGCCGCAGCCGCGACATACGGTGGTGGAACGGTCTCGCAACGTGCGATTGCGAGTGCTCGCGCTCGCGAAGCTGCGGCGCGGGGCCGTCTGGGCGTATTGCAAGCCGGAAACGGCACCGCGCAAAGCGACGCGCAAAGCGCACGCGACGCATTACGTCAGTCGAGCGCCAAGTTGGAGCTCGATCGGCGGACGCTCGCACGCGTTCAAGCGCTCTACGCAGGGGGCGTCGCCGCGGGGAAAGACATCGACGTTGCGCGTCAACAACTCGCTCTCGATCAAGCCGACGCCGAGGCGAACCGGGCACGCGCGCAAAGCGCGAGCGCCTCGGTCGGTGGCGCCGTAACGCAGGCCCAAGCCGATCTCATCGCCGCGCAAGCCGACGTGCGTTCGGCGCAAGCGCAGAGCAGCGTGACGGGCGCGCAGTCCGGCAGCGCACGCGGCAAGCTCGCGTCGGCGCAACGCATCTTGAACGCGGCGACGCTCGTTGCACCCGCCGACGGCGTCGTGTCGTCGATCCTCAAACATGTCGGCGAATCGACCGATCCGACGCAACCGGTGATCGTCGTCGGCCCCCCGACCACGAACGTCGTCACGTTGACGGTCGTCGGGAGCCAAGCGAACAACGTACACGCGGGCAGTTTGGTCGCACTCAGCGTTCCCGAACGCGGCTTGCGGGGCACCGGCAGCGTTCGCGCAATCGTGCCGAGCGTCGATCCGACGACTCAAACGACGACGGTCATCGTCGATGGTATCCCGCGCGGTTCGCGCCCCGGTGACGCCGTTACCGCGACGATCGATGTCGGCAGCCGGCGCGGCATCATCGTGCCGACGAGCGCGCTCGTGCAAGACCCGCAAAGCGGCAAAACGGTCGTCTTCGTTCGCCGCCATGGCTCCGGCGGAAGCGACAAATTCGTCGAGCAGCCCGTCGATGTCGGAACCGGCGACGATCGTCGAACGATTATCACCGGCGGCATCCCCAACGGTGCCCGCATCGCCTCGGAAGGCGCTTTCGACCTCCTTGCGCCCGGCGGCTAGCGTGGTCGCGACGCGATTCGCTGGTCGGCTCTTGCCGCTGCCCAGCGCGCGTTGTGCGTAAAGCGAATCACGAGCGGAACGCGAAGTCGATCGGCCCACGGCTGTACGACTTGGAGATGATGATGATCGAGACGCGTCCACTCATTAATGCCGAGGAATGGAACGGCAAACTCTTTAGTGGCGGTTGGCGCGAAGGCGCCGGCGGAACGGCAGACGTCGTCGATAAGTCGGCTGGGACGGTGCTCGGCCGGATCGGCGTCGCTTCAAAGTCGGACGTGGCGGACGCGTGTCGCCGCGCGTACGACGCCGCGCCCGCGTGGGGAGCGATGCCCGCACAGGAGCGAGCGGCGATCATGTCTCGCGCTGCCGATCGTCTCGAGGCGGCGCGTGAGGAGATCGTGCCGTGGATCGTCCGCGAGACCGGCGGGATCCTCGCGAAGGGTGCGTTCGAAGTTGACGTCTCGGTCGCCGAATTTCGCGAAGCGGCGCGATTAACGGCGCACGAAACGCGTCACGTGATCGAGTCCTCGGAACAAATGGAAAGCGTCGCAATTCGCGTGCCGCTGGGCGTCGTCGGGATCATCACGCCTTGGAACGTGCCGCTCGTGCTCGCGATGCGCTCGGTCGCACCCGCGCTCGCCCTCGGGAACACGGTCGTGCTCAAACCAGATATTCAAACCGCGGTCGTAGGCGGATTTTTAATCGCGGCGGTGTTGCAAGCGGCCGGATTGCCCGAGAATGTGTTCCACGTCGTTCCGGGCGACGCCGAACCCGGTCAAGCGCTCACGGTCGATCCACATGTTGCGATGATCTCATTCACCGGCTCGACGGCGGTTGGACGGCTCGTCGGCGAAGCGGCCGGCCGCAATTTGAAACGCGTCGCGCTCGAGCTCGGTGGGAACTCACCGTTCATCGTTCTCGACGATGCGGACATCGAGCTCGCGACCTCGGCCGGCGCGTTCGGTTCGTTTTTCCACCAAGGCCAAGTCTGCATGGCGTCGAGTCGGCACCTCGTTCACGAAAAGATCGCCGACGCATACATCGCACGCCTCGTCGAACGAACGAATGCGCTGGCGGTCGGCGATCCGATGCAAGGCGAAGTGGCGCTTGGACCGTTGATCAACGATCAGCAGTTAGCGCGCGTGGTCGGCATCGTCGACCGCACGGTCGAAGCGGGCGGCACGCTTGCGACCGGTGGGACACACGACGGGCGGTTCTATCGTCCGACCGTGCTGACCGGCGTCACGCCGGAGATGCCGGCATTTCAAGACGAGATCTTCGGACCGGTCGCGCCGGTAACCACGTTCAAAGACGACGATGAGGCCGTCGAGCTTGCGAATCGCACCGAGTATGGTCTCGCCGCCGGCATCATCTCCGCCGACATCGAGCGCGCGTCGCGCATGGCGGCGCGTCTTCGCACCGGTCTTGCGCATATCAACGATCAGACCGTCAACGACGATCCGCGCGTCCCGTTCGGCGGCTTCGGTGCGTCCGGTAACGGTGGCCGCTTCGGCAGCGTCAACAACGTCGAAGAATTCACGACGTGGCGGTGGATCACGACGCGCAAAAAGCCGCACCCCTATCCATTTTAGATCTCGTGCATTAGTGCGGCGATGGTACCGGTTCGTGGAAGTGCCGATTCGGTTCGAGATAAAGACGTCCGGCCGCGACATCAAAAGTCATCGAGAATCGGCGTAGGATTTCCATACCGAACGCAGGGTGATCGTTCGATGCTCCCCAGCTACGGCGAATCGTATACGGGCCGATGCGAACGCTGTCGAACACTCCGGAATAGTCGTAGTATGGGGTCCCGAGCCCAACCCCTTGCAGCGATTTGCGCCGTCCCGGCGACTGGCGGACGAAGTTGTCGGACGCGGCATCTTCCGACCCCGTATCAACTCGCATCCGGTGCGTGACCGATCTCTGCCCGATCGTCAGCACCATCTCCGCGTACAGACGATCGTGCGAGAGATGAAGCGGCACCGCTGCGCCCGTCCCCGTATAGACAAACGTTTTCGGATCGTAGAAGGCGATGGTCTGCGCGATGGGATTGATTCGAACGACGTATCGTTCGAGCATGTCGGCACCGATCAACCCGTCTTCTCTCACGTTTGTGTTGACATGGCGCAGATCGATGATCCAAGGCTCCGCCACCTTCATCGGTATCGTGCCGATCGAGACCATGATGGATGCGGCCCGATCTTGCCGGAACGTTCCTCGGCCGACGCCCGAGCCGTGACCGCCGGCGACGACTTTTAACCGTAAATCGCGAGCGATGGCCCGATCGACGATCGTGTGTCGCGCGCCGCTGTCGAGCACGAACGACAACATTCGCGAACCGTTAACGCGAACGGGGAGCGCGATCAACGTTCCGTTCGCCTGATATCGCATGATCGCGAGGGGCACGGACGGCACACCAACGGTTTTCGAAGAGGCGGCTCCGAGCGAACCGGCGATCAACAGTAGCGATATGACCCGGAGTAACAATTCAAAAGCCTCGCTTGACAGTGGCCTTGGCAAAGGATGAAATCGCGACATCGCGCGTTTGCTTCATCGACGTTGCGCGTGAGACAGAAAAGAAGCCCCGCTTTCGCGAGGCTTCTTTTCTTATCCGGCGATGACCGCCTACAAGTCCTCGGGGTTAATGCCCTTGGGTTTGTACTGCGTCCGCGGCGGCGGCGCAACGACGGCAACGTTGGCGTCGTACTCGCCTTCGTATTGCACCGAGTTCTCTTGCATGCGCTGCCGTTCGTAGGGCCCGAGAACTTTCGGGCTCATCTCCTGGCCGCCGGGTCCGACGATCTCCGCGAGCGCGGAGTCTTCGGCCGAGAGCTGATACTCTTCCAAGAGGAAGTGATTGCGCGGCCGGCCTTCGTCGTCGAGATCCTGACCTTCCGGCTGGATCGTGAGATTGCGATACCGCGACATCCCCGTACCCGCCGGGATGAGCTTCCCGATGATGACGTTTTCCTTGAGCCCGAGCAGCGGGTCATGCTTGCCCTTAATCGCCGCATCGGTGAGAACACGGGTGGTCTCTTGGAAGCTCGCCGCTGAGAGGAACGACTCCGTTGCGAGCGATGCTTTGGTGACGCCGAGCAGCACCGGATCGGCCTTCGCCTTCTCGCCGCCGATCTGATCGATCTTCTCGTTTTCCTCGCCGAAGACCGAGCCTTCGATGAGCTGACCCGGAAGCATCCGCGTGTCACCGCCGTCGGTGATCTTCACCTTACGCAGCATCGACCGCACGATCACTTCGATATGCTTGTCGTTGATGTCGACGCCCTGCGAACGGTAGACCTTTTGCACTTCTTGCACAAGGTAGTTCTGCAGCGCCGTTTCGCCCTTGATCCGCAGGATGTCGTGTGGGTTGAGCGAGCCTTCGTTGAGTCGGCTGCCGGCTTCGACGCGATCGCCTTCGCTGATGATGAGGTGCGTGTTGAGGGCGACCTCATGCTCGACTTCTTCGCCTTTGTCGGTGGTGACGATGACGATGCGCTTGTTCTTCTCGTCGACGATCTTGGCCGTGCCGGTGACTTCAACGATCCGCGCTTCGCCTTTGGGCTTGCGCGCTTCGAAGATTTCCTCGACACGCGGGAGACCGGTGATGATGTCTTCTTGAGCGACGCCGCCGGTGTGGAAGGTACGCAGCGTGAGCTGCGTGCCCGGTTCACCGATCGACTGCGCGGCAATGATACCGACCGCTTCGCCGATGTCGACGCTCTTGCCGGTCGCAAGATTACGGCCGTAGCACATCGAGCAAACGCCGTACTTCGCTTGGCACGCGAGAACCGAGCGGATCTTCACTTCGAGAATGCCCGCGCCGATGATCGCCTTGGCCTTCTCTTCGTCGATCTCTTCGTCCCGAGCGACGAGCTTGGTCCGCGGTTTCTCCGGATCTTTGATATCGGCCGAAGCGCGGCGACCGACGATGCGGTCGATCAACGGTTCGATCGTTTCTTTGCCGACGCGGATATCGCTAACGGTAATGCCGTTCGCGGTGCCGCAATCTTCCTCGCGGATGATGACATCCTGCGCGACGTCGACGAGACGGCGCGTAAGATAGCCGGAGTCCGCGGTGCGCAGCGCCGTATCGGCGAGACCCTTGCGCGCACCGTGCGTTGAGATGAAATACTCGAGAACCGTGAGGCCTTCTTTGAGCGAGGCTTTCACCGGGATCTCAAGGATTCGGCCCGACGGATCGGACATCAGCCCGCGCATACCGCCAAGCTGCTTGACCTGCGCGATCGAACCACGCGCGCCCGAGGTCGCCATCATAAAGACGGGATTGAGCGGATTTTGCGCAGCCTGCATCGCGCCCGTGACGTCGTCACCGGCCTTCGACCAAACTTCGATCGTCTTGTTGTACTGCTCGTCTTGCGAGATGAACCCTTGGCCGAAGAGCGAGTGCAGCTCGTCGACTTCGCCCTGCGCTTTTTCGAGAATGTCATACTTCTCTTGCGGCACGACGATATCGGTGATCGAAACCGTGGTACCGGATTGCGTTGCGAAATGGAAACCGAGCGTCTTGATCGCGTCGAGAAACTCTGCCGTGGCGGCGTTTCCGTAGCGACGGTAGCAGTCCGTAATCAGCCGTTTGAGCGCGCCCTTATCGAGCGTCGAGTTAACGAACGCGTGGTTCCACTCCGGCGGGATCGCCGCGTTGAGAATGCAACGCCCGACCGTCGTTTTAATTCGCGTACCGTTCCAGCGCACATTGATCCACTGTTGCAGACCAATCTGCTTGTGTTCGAACGCCAAGATCGCGTGCTGCGAATCGCGGAACGATTCACGCGGCGCTTCGTCCGGGGCGACGGTACCTTCCGCAACGGCGCCGTTGCCGTTACGGCCGACGCCGTTGACGTGCGGCTTGCCGCTGGCAAAGCCCGATGTTAACGGTCCGATCGCGTCCTCGGGGATCGCGGCGCGCGCCGGCCCCTTGTACTCATCGCGCTGGAACGTGAGGTAGTACAGACCCAAGACCATGTCTTGCGTCGGGATCGAGACCGGGCTTCCGAAGCTCGGCTGCAAGATATTGTTCGCCGAGAGCATGAGGATGCGCGCTTCGGCTTGTGCGCCCGCCGAGAGCGGTAAGTGAACCGCCATCTGGTCGCCGTCGAAATCGGCATTGTACGGCGTGCAAACGAGCGGGTGAAGGTGGATTGCCTTGCCCTCGACGAGCACCGGCTCGAACGCCTGGATGCCGAGTCGATGCAACGTCGGTGCGCGGTTGAGGAGCACCGGGTGCTCGCGAATCACTTCGTCGAGCACGTCCCAGACTTCCGGACGCACGCGTTCGACCATGCGCTTCGCGCTCTTGATGTTGTGCGCTTGACCGCGGTCGACAAGCTTCTTCATCACGAACGGTTTGAAGAGCTCGAGTGCCATCTCTTTGGGCAGCCCGCACTGATGAAGCTTGAGGTTCGGCCCGACGACGATAACGGAACGACCGGAGTAGTCGACGCGCTTCCCGAGCAAATTCTGCCGGAAACGACCCTGCTTCCCTTTGAGGATGTCGGAGAGCGATTTGAGCGGACGATTGTTGGGGCCCGTGACCGGGCGACCGCGGCGGCCGTTATCGATGAGGGCATCGACCGCTTCTTGAAGCATCCGCTTCTCGTTCTTGATGATGATTTCGGGCGCGCTCAACTCGAGCAGCCGCTTGAGGCGGTTGTTCCGGTTGATGACGCGGCGATAGAGATCGTTGAGGTCGCTCGTGGCGAAACGGCCGCCGTCGAGCTGGACCATCGGGCGCAGCTCCGGCGCGATGACGGGGACCGCGGAGAGGATCATCCACTCGGGTTTGTTGCCGGAGGCAAGGAAGGCTTCGACAACCTCAAGGCGCTTGATTGCCTTGATGCGTTTTTGGCCGCTGACCTCACGGTATTCTTTGCGAAGATCTTCTTGCAGCTTGCGCAGATTGAGGTCGCGGAGCAGATCGCGAATCGCTTCGGCGCCCATCCCGGCCTTGAAGCTGTTGCCCCACTTATCGCGCGACTCCCGATACTTTTGCTCGGTCAGCACTTCGCGCTTGGTGAGCGACGTCTGACCTTGATCGATCACGATGTACGCGGCGAAATAGATCACCTTCTCGAGCTGTCGCGGCGACATATCGAGCAGGATCCCGATGCGGGAGGGCACGCCCTTGAAGTACCAGATGTGGCTGACCGGGGTGGCGAGCTCAATGTGTCCCATCCGCTCGCGGCGGACTTTCGCGCGCGTGATCTCAACGCCGCAGCGATCGCAGATCATGCCTTTGAAGCGAATCCGCTTGTACTTGCCGCAGTGGCACTCCCAGTCTTTGGTCGGACCAAAGATCTTCTCGCAGAACAGGCCGTCACGCTCCGGTTTGAGCGTGCGATAGTTGATCGTCTCGGGCTTCTTGACTTCACCGAACGACCAAGCGCGGATTTGCTCAGGACTGGCCAGTCCGATGCGCATCGCGTCGAAATTATTGACATCGAGAAGATTCATGAGGGTCCTTCGTGGCGAAGCCACACCGCGTATGCCGGGAGCCGGTACGAGAGAAAAGCAAAGAGGAGCCGCGCGCGCACGCCGCTCCCAACCCTCAAATTACCGACCACGGGGCATAGGCAGGTAGTATACACCGCCCTGAGCATCCCGTCAAGATTCCGCAAGGCCGGCCCGCGGGAGCCGGAATGCGAACGGGCGGCCGATAAGGCCGCCCGTCGCACCGCCGTGTTGCTTCGAAGCGTTACGCCCCGAACGCCGCGATTCGCGGAACCGCCGCCGGTTTGTTTTCAAGCAACGCGATCATCGCGCCCGTGACCTGCGTATCCCACTGCGTGCCCGCTCCGGCTCGGAGGATGTTCAGCGCTGCGCGGGGCGTCAGCGCATCGCGGTAGGGACGCTTGCTGATCATCGCGTGGAACGAGTCCACGACGGCGACAACACGCGCTTCGAAAAGGATCTCGTTCCCGCGGAGTCCGTCGGGGTATCCCGTTCCGTCGAACCGCTCGTGGTGCGCGCGGACAATCCGCGAATACTGTGCGAGCGAGGGGATCCCGTTAAGCAGCGCTTCTCCGGCCTCGGCATGCTTTCGCATGACGACCCACTCTTCTTCGGTGAGGGGTCCGGGTTTGAGCAGCACGTAGTCGGGCGTCGCGATCTTGCCGACATCGTGCAACAAGGCCGCACATTCGATGTGCTCGATCTCGGAGGTCGAGAGGCGCATCGCCGTGGCGAGACGTCGGGCCCACGAACCGGTTGCACGTGAATGACTGCACGTTGCAACGTCCCGGGCGTGAAGGGCGGCCAAAACCGCCGTGAACGCCTCCGATCCCGTTTCCTCTTCGTCGGCGAGAGCCGAAAGCTCGGCCACGACGTCGGCGACTTCCGTCTTTAACCGATCACAAAATTCGAGCAACGGGCGACGGTCGAGGTACACGCCCTCTGCGCCCGAACATACCGCAAACGTCGCGGATGAAACCATCTCCGTCAGGTATCGCTCCGCTTGCTCGCGGCCCTCGGAACGAGCCCAATCGGTTACAGCCGAAAGATTTCCCGAAGCGAGAGCATCGAGCAGATAACCAACAAGCCGGTCGATCGCTCGTTCCGGCTCGTGGAGATTCGACAACACATGGTCGCTAAGTGTGTCGATCGTTTGCGATATGATTGATTCACGCTGCGAGCGAAGCGCCGAGGCGCACCCTGCGAGATCTTGCATCCTTGCGAATTCCTCCGGACAGTTATTTGGTCAGCTAATTTGGGTCCGTTAGCCGATGACCGGCGGGTAACCCATGATGGCGATGCAAAGGTTTAGAAGATCAAGCACGGCACGCTCCAAATCGGTTGGCAGAAGCTATGCCCCTATAGTAGACGACCCCAGTGTCGTGGTAACTAGTCAAATACGACTAGTCGGTTTCCGATCGAGTATTCCGCGGCGTTGAGCGATGGCAATCGCTTCGCTTCGTCCATGACACTGCAATTTGGTAATTGCGGACCGGACGTGATTGCTGACCGTATTGACGCTCCGGCCGGTATCCGCGGCGATCGCTTTGGGGCTGCGCCCGGACGACAACGCCCGTAGTACGGCAATCTCGCCAGACGTGAGCGGCGTCTCCACCACCCCACGGTCGCCTTCGATACGATCGGCCGCAATGATGAAAAAACGAGCATAACCGCCGAACCCCTGGTTCCGCATATCGTGGACGGCATCGTTGAGCGCATCACGGTCGATATGGCCTGACCCGTCACACAGTATTCGTGCCACGCGCCCCTGCCAGTCGCGATCCGGATCGACCGGCCGGCTCGCGCGCAAGAGCCGCGCGGCGACCGTGAACCGGGATAGAAGAGCGTTCGCGATCGCGCCAAGGCAGCGCGCGAAATGGAGAAGGTGCGGATCGATGCCGCTTTGTGCGAGTGACGCTTCGGCGAGGGTTGTATCGAGCGTGGCGAGCGTCTCTAATGCAGCTTCGCGCCGCGCGTCTCCAGCGCTGTATATCGCGAGCCAAGCTAATTGCACGCAACGCCGATCGATCGCCATGATGCGCTCGGGCGAACCGGCAATGAATCGCCAGGCGGCCGTAAAATCGCCGGCCCACGCGGATTGGAGTGCCAATGACGGCAAAGCGCAATACGGATCGCGCAGCGCATCCGCGCCATGGCTGCGTCGAAGCTCGCCCTCGAGATCTGCCGCGCGTTCACCGTTGCCGCGCAACGTCTCAATATCGAGCATTTCAAGGAGGCCGACGGCGTGCATGCTTCGTTTGCCGCCTTTGAGCGCGGCAGTTACGACTTGCTGCGCGTACCACAGCATTTGATGCTGGTCGTGATCGCGTTCCGCGACGTTGTAAAGCAGGCTAAATGCCGTCGCTGCAAGCGCGTACATCCCGTTCGTTGACGCGAGCGTCGCTGCATCGAGCGAGTCGCGCTTGGCGCTTTCTGCGTCGTCTGCGTAAAACGAGACGAAGCCGGCATGCTGCTTAGCGCGCGCCCGGACATCTTCGGAATCGATGTCGAGCAGCAGATCGCGCGCAAACTCGACCATCACACGCGCGCCGTCAATTTTACCTTCGATCGCGAGAGCGCAAGCGAGAACGCTTGCGACTTCGCAGCGGCTCTCAATTGATGCATCGGGACAATCGTGCAGCGGCTCCAGAACAGCGGACGCCGTTTTCTGCTGCAGATTAACGCGAATCGTCGCCAGTAAGAGCGACAGCTTGATTCGGAGATTCAGGTCATCCGTCGAAAGCAGCGCGCGCGCGTACAGCCGCTCGGCGTCGTCGAAGCGGCGGCGCTCGAATTCGAACGTCGCCCGCAGGCCAAGCACGGCGGGGTTCGTTGCGCGCGCTCGTTGCGGCAACGCTGCGACCGCCCGTTCGAGAAGGTCGACATGTCCGAGTTCCTGCAGCGCGAAGCCGTCGCGCGTCAGGATACGTTCGACGTCATCCCAGAGTTCGGCGCGCAGGTACATGGCAAGCGCATCCGCTTTGCGTTCGCACGCGTCGAGCGCCGCCGCGATAACCGAAATGCGCTCCAACGTGGCGGCATGCCCGAGCAGCCGCAACTCGAATTCGAGAAATTCGCGAAACAAATCGTGAACGCGATAGATCCCCGGCGCATCGAGCGTGATGAACGAGACGCGGTTGCGCAGCCACTCGAGCATGGCTTCGGCCCGGTCGAATCCGGCCCGCGTCAACACGGCGATATCCAGACGCGGCAACAGCGAGACGGTGAGCAAAAACGCGCGCATCTCCTCGGGGAGATCCGCATAGACTTGCTCGGCGAGATACCGGAACGTCATCTCGCGGGTCGTCATCGTCGTCCGGCGCAGGTCGTCGGAGCGCGTTGAGGACCGCAGCGCAAAGGCGAGCGCCGTCGGCCAGCCGGCCGTGAGCGTCAGCAGCGATTGGAGCTCGTCGTCACGTACGGCAACGCGAGCTGAACGGGCGGCGCGGCGGGCTTCGTCGAGGTCGAAAGCGAGATCGACTTCGTCCACGGCAAGCCCCGACTCACCGTAGGCGAGCCACGAGGCGACCGGCAGCTCGAGGGTCGAACGGCTGGCGAGGATCCAGCGAACCCGCCCGCGCGTCCGCTCGACGAGCGATGTGAGGAAGGCCGCGACTTCCGGATCCTCGTCGCCGATATGAAGATCGTCGACTGCGATCGTGCCAACGAAGCTTTTGATATGCGAGTGAAGCCAGGTCGCGATCTCGATCGGCCGCGAAGCCGAATCGCGCGACTCCGCGAACGCGCCGACCAGGGTCTTGTGCGACTTTTGCCCGACGTCGCCGAGCGCATTGACGAAGCCGCGAACGAACCCGTGCAGCGTGGAATTCTCGGGCGTGAGCTCGTAGAGAACGCAGTCGCCGACGCTCCGTAAATACTCGCGGAGCGCGGTTGACTTTCCATACCCTGCGGGCGCGACAACGAGAGCGACTCGATAGGCGGCCGCCTCGGCGATCCGCGAAACGATGCGCGGTCGCGGTATCGAGGTGAACGCCCCACCGAAGTCGATCGTGCCGTCCGAACGAACTTCGCGAATCACGACTACCTATTCCAATCGGCCGGCGTTCGATGAACATCCAGCTTCGCGTCGGTCTCTACGGACCGCATTAGAGGAAGTCCTGCACAAATGTCCGGCCGGATTGGGTAAAGGATGGGGTGCTGATGGGAAAACCGCTCCGTCACCCGGCTTTCGCTGCCATCTTGCTCGGCTTCACGGTCTCCTTCGGCGGCTCTGCGCAGTCGGCGCCGGTTCGACGCCCGCCCCCGGGGCGGATCCACGCCGCAGTCGAGGCGGCGAAGATCAAGCACGTCGTGATCATCATTCAAGAAAACCGGTCGGTCGACAATTTCTTCAACGGCTTCCCCGGCGCCGATACCGTCACAACCGGGATGAGCCACAGCGGGCCGGTTCCTCTTCATCCCGTCGATCTTGACTTTCCCGCCGATGTCGACCATCAACATCGCGCGTTCGTGCGTGAGTACGACGACGGCAAAATGGATGGCTGGGACATCGTCGACACGCACCCACGCCAAGCCGCGACGTTTCCGTACGCGTTCGTTCCGCGGGCGCAGATCGACCCGTATTGGCAAATGGCCGAACAATACACGTTCGCCGACCGGATGTTTCAGTCGAACACCGGGCCGAGTTTTCCGGCGCATCTTTACCTTATCGCCGGGCAGTCCGATTTCGCGGCGAACAATCCGAACCATCTCGAGACGACACATTTCGCGTGGGGTTGCGATTCGCCGATCAACGCGACCGTCTCGGTGATCGGTCCGCACGGCAACGAAGTCCGGGGACCGTACCCCTGTTACGACTTTCGCACGCTCGCCGATGAACTCGACCAAACGCACCAATATCTGGTCCGCGTTCGATGCAATCCGGCACGTGCGATTCGGGCCGGACTGGGTGAACGTCGTTTCGCCCGAGACGCGCGTCATCTCCGACGCGAACAGCGGCTATCTCCCGGCCGTCTCGTGGGTCGTTCCAACGGCTCAGAACAGCGATCATCCGTTCCCGCGCGGCAAGTCCGACGTCGACCTAACGATCGAAGAGCAGCACGGCCCGGAATGGGTTTCGTCAATCGTGAATGCGATCGGCCAAAGTCCGTTGTGGAAAGATACGGCGATCTTCGTGGTGTGGGACGATTGGGGCGGCTGGTACGACCACGTCGCGCCTCCGCAGCTCGACCGCATGGGGCTTGGGCCGCGCGTGCCGTTCATCGTGATCTCGCCGTATGCGCGGCGGCACTACGTCTCGCACGTGCAGCACGAGTTCGGCAGCCTCCTGAAGTTTAGCGAGAACGTGTTCGATCTTCCGCGACTCAATACGACCGACGTACGGTCGGACGGTCTGTGGGATTGTTTTGATTTCAACCAGCGCCCCGCACCGTTCGTGCCGATCTCATTCGTCCACAAGACGGCCTTCTCGATCCTTCCGCACGATGATCCGACACCGCCGGATTCGGACGGCTGATCCGGCGACGAACCGATGGCCCAAACAATCCCGCTCGCGCGGCTTTTCTGGATCTTCTTGAAGATCGGCTCGACGGCGTGGGGCGGTTTCTTACCGTTCATCGCCGTCGTGCAGAATTATCTCGTGCGGCGATCGCTGCTCGACGAAGCGGAGATCGCGGACGCGATCTTCGTCGCCACGATCTTGCCCGGCCCGGTTGCGATGAATTTTACCGCCGGCGTCGGCTATCGTATGCGCGGGTTAGCCGGCGCCGCCGTGTGCTGGTTCGCGGCGCTGTTGCCAACGTTTATCTTTGTGGTCGTGCTCTCGGCGCTCTACTTTCGCTACGGCTCGATCCCGGTTGTCGGCCGCGTTTTCGCGGGAATCGTCCCGGCCGTCGTTGCCATCGTGATTGGCGCCGCTTTGACGATGGGGCAAAAAAACGTGAAGAACGTCGTGCAGGGCGCAATCGCCGCGATCGCGTTCGCCCTGCTGCTGGTTTCGAACGCGGTTTGGACCACGGTCGGGATCGTCGTCGCGGCCGGGATCGCGGGTTACCTGCTCTTTCGTGGCCGCACGGCGGGCGAAGCACCGAAGGCGGCGGCGCCGACCGTGCGCATGCGAGCGATCTCGCCGCTTCCGTTTCTCGGCGCGTTCATCGTCAAGCCGGCGCTCACGGCGAAATTGTTTTTGACGTTCGCCGTGATGAGCGTAACACTCTTCGGGGGCGGTTACGTCTTCATTCCCGTTATACAAAGTCTCGTTGTCGACGCGCAGCATTGGGTAACGCGGCGCGAGTTCGTCGACGGGATCGCGATTAGTCAAATCACGCCGGGACCGATCCTGATCGCTACCGCATTCGTCGGGTATAAGGTCGCTGGGTTGCTGGGCGCGGTCGCGTCGACACTCGGCATGTTCCTCCCACCCGCGATCATCATGCTCATCGCTATCCACTACCTCACGATCTGGAAACGATGGCATTGGGTCAACGCAGCACTCAGCGGAATACGGCCCGCCGTCGTCGGGATGCTCCTTGCCGCCGCGGTGTACGTTGCTCGAACCACCGACTGGTCGATCGTCACCGTGGTCATCCTTGCGGCCGCATTGATCGCCATCATTCGCTATAAAGTCGAGGTCGCTATCGTGATCCCGCTTGCCGGGGCCACGGGGCTTCTGTTCACCCACTAGCCGGACACCGCAGAAAGAACCACACGTGAAAACGTTTATGATCGGGACCCAGCGCTCAGGGTCCAATCTCTTCCGGCTCATGCTCAACCAGCTGCCGCAGGTCGCATCGCCGCATCCGCCCCACATCATCACACGGCTGATGCCGCTGGTTCCGTCGTATGGTGATCTCGGCGATTCCGCGGCGTTCGCGTTGCTTGTGCACGACGCGTGCCGGCTCGTCGAATCGAACCCGGTCGAGTGGGAAGGCGTCCGGCTCGATCGCGCCGACATTGCACGACGATGCGCGCAGCCGCATCTCTTCGCGGTGATGGCCGCCATCTACGACGTGCTTACCGAAACATGGGGCAAGCAACAGTGGGTGTGCAAGAGCCTCGGTAACGTTGCCTACGCGGAAGAGCTCGCCGCCTTCTTCCCCGACGCGAACTTCATCTATTTGTATCGCGACGGGCGCGATGTCGCATTATCGTTCACGCGTGCGATCGAAGGTGAGAAGAATGCCTATTCGATCGCCGCGGACTGGGACGCCGCACAGCAACAAGCGCTGCGGCTCGGCGCGAAGCTCCCGGCGGAACGCTTCCTCCGCGTTAGCTACGAGCACCTTACCGGCGACGCAAAAGCGACGCTTCAGCGCACCTGCGCGTTCTTGAGCGTTCCGTATAGCGACGACATGTTGGAATTCCACTCCTCCAGCGAGGCGCAAAAGGCAGCGAGCTCGAGCAATCTTTGGGGGAACGTGACCAAGCCCGTCATGCAAGAGAACACCCGTAAATTTCTCAAGGAAACGTCGAAGGACGATTTGCGAATCTTCGAGAGCGTGGCCGGACGCTCGCTCGACGAGCTCGGTTACGAACGTTTCGCGCTCGATGCGGGCAAGGAAGACACGTACGCGCCCGAGCAGATCGAAGCGTTTCGCGAGGACAATGCCCGCAAGAAAGCGGCCGCGTGGGATGATTTGCCCGCCGAAGATCGCGAACGCCGCCACGTGCAGCAAGCATTGATCGCGGAAATTAAATCGCGGAACGCCGCGCGCATGGCGACCGTATGAGCGATCGTCTGATCGCGCCGCACGGTGGCACGTTGATCGATCGTACGCTAAGCGGTGTCGCGCGCCGTCGCGCGTTCGAAGAGGCGCACGCCCTGCCGCGCCTCCACCTCTCGGAGCGTAACATCGCCGATCTCGAGTGCATCGCGACCGGCGTGTACAGTCCGCTCGAGGGGTTCGTAAGCGAAGAAGAATACGACGCGATCATCGACCACATGCGTCTCCCGAACGGCCTCGCTTGGACCGTCCCCGTCACGCTGCAGATCGAGGCGTCGGCGAGCGGGAAATGCGCGATCGGCAGCGACATCGCGCTCGCTTCGCCGAACGGGCACATCGTTGCCGTCATGACGATCGCGAGCAAATACGAGCCGGATCAAGAACGCGAAGCAACGCACGTGTACGGCGCGGCGGAGCGGGCGCACCCCGGTGTCGCGGCGATGTACGACGAAGGTTCCGTGTATCTCGGTGGCCCTATCCGGCTGGTCGGAGAGATCCCGCGGGAGGACAATTTTGACGCCAATCGCCTGACGCCGATCGAAACGCGCGAGAAGTTTGAACGCCGCGGCTGGAAATCGGTCGTGGCGTTTCAGACCCGCAATCCAATTCATCGCGCGCACGAGTTCATCACCAAAGCCGCGCTCGAGTTGGTCGACGGTTTGTTTCTTCACCCGCTCGTCGGCAGCACGAAATCCGACGATATCGCCGCCGATGTCCGCATGCGTTGCTATGAGGTGCTTCTGGAACGCTATTACAACAAAGAGCGGACCGTTTTGGGAGTTTTCCCGGCGGCGATGCGATATGCGGGTCCGCGCGAAGCCATCATGCACGCGATCGCACGACAGAACTACGGCTGCTCGCATTTCATCGTCGGCCGTGATCACGCCGGAGTCGGCAAATATTACGGCACCTATGATGCGCAGCGGCTCTTCGATCGTTTCTCCCCGGCGGAACTCGCCGTCACGCCGCTGAAATTCGAAAACGCGTTTTGGTGCACGCGAACGCAGACGATGGCGACCGAGAAAACCTCGCCGAGCTCACGCTATGAGCGGGTCGAGCTCTCCGGCACACAAGTCAGACAGATGCTCCTGGAGGGGATATCGCCGCCGCCGGAGTTTTCACGCCCCGAGGTCGCTGCGATTTTGATCGACGCGTTTCGTAAAGAGGCGGTCGGCCGATGAACGGCGCGTTACCGGGCGTTACGCTCTGGTTTACCGGGTTGAGCGGATCGGGGAAAACGACGATCGCGCGCGCCCTCGAGCGCGAGCTCCGCGCGCGTGGACGGAACGTCGAAATTCTCGACGGCGACATCGTTCGAACGAACCTCTCGAAAGGTCTCGGCTTCAGCAAAGAAGATCGCGATATCAATATTCGACGGATCGGCTTCGTCGCGAACCTGCTTAGCCGAAACGGTGTGATCGCGATCACTGCAGCGATTAGCCCGTATCGCTCGATCCGCAACGAGATTCGCGAAGCGAGCGAACACTTCATCGAGGTGTACGCCGACGCACCGCTCGATGTTTGCGAGTCGCGCGACGTTAAAGGCATGTACGCGCAAGCACGCGCCGGGAAAATCACCAGCTTCACCGGGATCGACGATCCCTACGAAGACCCAGAGCACCCGGACGTCACTTGCGAAACCGGCCGCGAAACCGTCGAGGAAAGCGTTACGAAAGTCATTGCGGTCTTGGAAGAGCGCAGCTATCTGAACCCATCCACCGACTTCGCCGCGGACGTCCGCCGGCTAAGGTAATCTCAAGCGACGTCCGCTATTCGTCGTCGGGGACG